>Ga0209986_10001029_pt1 | contig 27178 bp, 23 predicted proteins | sample BlataG_FD_183168 | JGI IMG/M metagenome (GOLD analysis project Ga0209986, IMG submission 183168) | Deep subsurface microbial communities from Black Sea to uncover new lineages of life (NeLLi) - Black_00105 metaG (SPAdes) (version 2) | ecosystem: Environmental > Aquatic > Marine > Oceanic >... | reverse complement strand
AAAAAAAAAAAAAAAACATGAAATCAATGAAATCAGAGGGTACAGAAAATGGGTGATTGTGCTACTTATCTTTTAGATGTATATCTATCGACACGATAGTTGTATCCATGAATGCATGGATACAAAATAATCAAGTACCCAGTTCAATCAACATCTCCTGTTGCTTCAGTAGTGTCTAAAATAGTATTATAGTGGCCACCTCTTTAAAACAATAGAATCAAAATTTAAATACATTCTTCTCAGTAAACCCTAGATCCTTCAACAACCCACTCAATTCACCTTGAGACTTATCTTCAGCCTTATCACCACTGACCGCCTTCATCATTGGAGGAGGTCCACACACCAGCATCATGCTGCCTTCACCGGGGAAGGGCATTATCTTCTTCAACATATCTTTGGTAACATAACCCTGCATATCTTTAGGCCAGCTCTTAGATTCTGCCTTGTCAACCAGCAAATGGAGCTTGAAATGCCTGGGGTGGGCTGCTGCTAGTTTTTCCAATTTGTCTCTCAACATAATGTCATGTTCACTGACAGAGGCGTATAACAAGGTCCATTGGGTGCTTAATTTCTTCTGTATAGCTTCTTCTATAACTTGAAGCATGGGTGTGATTCCAGTACCTCCAGCAATCATTCCAACGTGTTTCTTCTTGGCCAGTTCTGCCAAGTCAATCTTCTTGATTGGACCTTTAATGTCGATAGTTTGCCCGAGTTTTAAATTCACAAGATGCTGACTCATCTTTCCGGATGGGTAGACCTTGACTGCAAGATCAATGTGGTCCTTCTCCCTGGGACCTGAAACTGGAGTGTATGGCCTCATAACAAAGGCGTGGCTGCCATCTTCTTTGACTGATCCAATTGGAGCTCGGGTGAGAAGGCAGCTTGCAACGGGCATCTCAGCAATGGGTGCCGGAGCCTCCAATCGGAAGAGGAAGGTGGGGGTAGGGGTGCCCTTGGTGAGCTGTTCTTTGTGCACTAACTTGAAGGATGTCCATTGGTTTGGATCTAGACCATTTGCAGCAGCAGTGGCAGATTCAGTGGTGTACAGAGCATATGTTGTGATGGCAGTGATGCCGCCAAGGCCAGCAGTTAGAGCTCTGGGAGCTGACCTAATAACACCCAACATTATCATTATTCGATACAAATGATTGATCTTACCATCACCACAAGAATCCAAGGGTTTAAAGGTGGTTTTGCGGCATCATGCGAGGAGGGTATTTTTTGAGCTATATGTGTTTTCAGCCTCGTTTTTCGAACGAAACATTATTACATCGGTGACATTGACACCCAAAAGATCGAATCATAGTCCCCAGATACCTTCTCTTCACATACCTTTCTCACTTGATCACTTTTGGAATGGACGAGCAAAAAGCCAAAGTAATGGGCGTAATAGTGCTCGTCTTCATAGCTGGAGTCATATTTCAAATACTAGGATGCTCTCTATGGCACAACTGGTGGCCTATGCTCACAGGTAAACGCTTCATTCCTCAGTTTCCCTCCCCGATCAACCATTGACCCAACCGACGCACACTCTCACCCTCCTTCTCCCCCAAAACCCACAACCTACCAAACACAACAGCCTTCATGTATGTCTTAGTTCCCATGCCATATTTATTCTTCGGTGACCCCAATGGAGACTCTTCGGGCGGGTGGGCAGATGCAGGAAAGTTCCTCACTGGATTCTCAGCAGTAGGGACTATTGCAGTACCAACCATCCTACACCATGCTGGCAAAATTACTGGCGGGGCACTATGGATGGAACTAGTAGCAGTTGTATGTATGGGAACTAGTTTATTAGCGTATGATATAGTTAGCAAAGATGAAGGTGGTACCTTCTTTTCATCAACATCAGCTTTTTAGGGAAATATGGAGGGTGGGTTGTTGAGAGAGTAGCAGCATTCTTGAGACACTTCAGTTTTTTGTCATTCATTCCGTCTCAATTTGTACTTTTAAAAAAACATGATCCAGTGTGTGTATGTTTAACCAATCCAACTTAAATCTTCAATTTACACTTAATTCCCAAGATCAATTCTTGTTCTGCATCATAACCACCTGTTCACACACCGCTTTGGCTGCATCAAATCCACCCTCACCACCGACAGACTTTCCTCCTGCCTTTTTGAGACTCTTACCAGACAAACGCGAGACCAGTCCTCCTCCACCTCCTCCTCCACCACCACGCTTATTGGCTGTCTTCTTTCCTCCAGCAGCTCCAGTAGTCATGGTCAGCTGCTGCTTCAAATTAGCAAAGCTCACTGGTCCATTATCATTATTATTATTATCCTCACCACCGCCACCACCACCTGCACTACCCATGTTATTATTAGTATGATTATTCTCTCCTACTCCATTATTGTTATCTTTATTAGTATCAGGAATACCGCTATTGCTCTGGTCTCTACTTCCAAACACAAAAGATCTACCGCTCCCACCTCCCATTGTCATTGTTGCATTGCCGCTATGCATTCGTTGCATGGGGGGAGCTCTTCCTACAAATGATGGGCCTCGGGAGAGAGAATTGCCGCCCCTTCGCACTGGCCCAGCTGCTGCTTTTTGTAGATGTTGTTGTCCTGGACCTCCTGCCCCTCCAGTTCCAGCAGCAGGAGGAAGGTTTAGATTTCCTGGATCTGATCCTCCTCCTCCTCCACTGCCAGGCAATCCAAGAGCTTGGGCCCAGAATCTCGTCTGCTGCTGCTGCTGTCCACCATTACCACCGTCTCCATCTTCTTGCTGTTGTTGAACATTGATATTGAAACTACCACCACCACCACCCAGCAATTGAGAGTCAGATGCAGAACTTTTCAACAACTCCAATACTTGATGCGAATCTGCATCCAGTGGAGGAGCATCATAATACTCATCATCAAACCCTCCCCTTCCTCCTCCTCTTCCTGCTCCTGGATTGCTTCCTGCCAGCAACAATCTATTATGGGTAGCTCTTCTCATCATCTCTTCATCTTCTTCTTCTTCATCATCATCACCACCGTTGCCATTTCTCATACCAGCAAGCCCAGCCAAGTAATCATTAGCCCCCTTGTAAATATCGCCAGTTCCATCATCATCGCCATCTTCCCCTGCAACACGAACCCTACGACGTCTCCCCGCTGCATCATCTTCATCATCAGACAGATCGTCTCTCCCCCTCCTGAAACCTTGCCTCACACCACGGAGGACTGCCTGGAGCTCCTTTGTATCTTGAAAACGTTGCCAGTCTTGATGTGCACGTTCTAGTGCCTCCTTATCTTGCTTGCCAATTTGCTTTTGAGACTTGTCGGTGATAAAATCTTGGAATTCGGCTGCAGCTGCGTCCATGGCGTCTTCATCTTCGTCGTCGCTGACTTTGTCTTCGTCTTCTTCGCTGAGCTCTGCTTCCTGTTCTACAAACATGCTCTTTAGCTTGTCTTTGGTGGCTTTATTTAGAGGCTTGGCTGGGCGAGGAAGGAATGTAGGTGCTCCTTCTTCATTATAATAATAATTATTATTATTGTTATTAGCACCATCACCATCATCATCTTCTTCTTGAGTGGCAGTCTTATCATCACCACCATCTTCCTCCCCATCTCCCTCCTCCCCACTGCTGCTACCGTCTTCCTCATTATCAGTTTCTTCCATAAGAGAATCAAGTGAACCTTCACTTGCTGCTCCTTCATCAACCTTGATATCACCAGAAGGAGAAAGCCTCTTCCTCCTCCCCGTATCACCACCACCCTCCTCCTCCTTCTCATCACCATCGTCATCCTCAGATGTACTGGAACTATAGTACCCGTCATCAATCAATGGAGCTTCATCTTCAATATCAGGAGCTTGGGAGAAATCCCACATTGAGTCGTATGCGCCCTTCTTCTTGGTGGCTGTTGGGAGGTCTACGAGACACACATCTTCCAGGCCCTCATTATCTGAATCCAGGACCAGTGACTCTTCACTATCATCAGCATTGTTCTTGTTCTTGTTGTTGTTGTTGTCTTGGGATTCATTGTGTGAATCATCATCATCATTATTGTTGTTGTTGTTATCTCCATCTCTATCTCCATCTGCTTGTACTGCTGTGGCCTTTTTGTTACTCTTCTTCATTGCTTCAGACATGATGTCGTCAAAGTCAAGTTGATCAGGAAGAGCACGAGCTTTAGCACTCTCTCTGATCTGCTCGTTGCGTTGCTTGAGTTTCTCCAGAATGCCACTGAGGGGTTTGAGCTCTGCAGGGGCACCTTTACCGATACGGTCACGGGTGGCTACGTCTCGGAGTACTCGCTGGGTGGCAGCTCCAATGTCACCGTCTTCGTCACCTGGTGCGACCCCTCCAGAGCGCATTTCTTCGCCGTTGACAAAGTCCTTGTCCCCTCCAACCCAGTCACTGTCTTCTTCACTGTTGGAGAGGATGTTGTCTTGGTTGTTCTTGTCCTGGTGGAGGTCTTCAGCTTCAGAGTCGGAGGGGCCGTCGTCGGCATTGCCAATCTGAGCTAATTTGCTGGCCTTCTTTTCCCTGCGTTCTAAGATGTATTCCTCAAGCTCGTCTTCTTCGTCTCTATATTCCTCCTCATCTTCATCTTCCTCGTCTTCTTCCTCCTCTTCGTCCTCTGCTGCTGTATCAACGTTGTTGTTTTCATTCTCATCGACTTCTTGGTTTTCATCAGCTTCCACGCTGTCTTCCAGCTCGTTTGGGATGCTAAACTCCTTCTTATCACTAACATCAGCCGCTTTTTTCAGACGGGAGAGTTTACGAGGTGGCACTATTTCTGGTAGAGGCTCCCCAATGGAAATGCTAATATCATCTTCCAAATTTTCCATATCTAATTGCTATTAACGTCCTATATACAACGTACTTATCAAATTATCAAAACTAACTTTTGCTCAGACCACAGGTGGTTGCTCTGTTTTATGGGTGTTTGTTTCTCACCCGATTTGAATTTCAGAGAGGAGCGTCGCAGCAGTTGTCGATCACACACAGAGAGAGTAGAAGAGAGACTGCCTCCTCCTCTCTTTCCCTTTCACCTACACATTCCTTACATATTCAGTATATTATGAACATCTATACCAAGCCCCAACAACTCAATCTTCCCCGCTTCCACATTTGCTGCCTCTACTTTAAACACCTCTGGCTCTGGAGGCGGATCCAACAGCGCATACCCATTATACACCTTCACTGCAGGATCCAACTTCCATTCAAATGTACCTTTATTATACACCAACACCCTCTTTAACCCAGCATCTGCTGCTATTTGCGCTGCCCATGACGACCTCACACTCGTCCTACAGGCGAAAATGATCAAATCGCTGCTAGTTGGCTGTAGGAACCCATACTGCTTGGCAAAGAGCTCGGAAGAAAGGGCCATGGCACTAGGCAGCTGCTCAACAGGCACATGTACTGACCCCTTGATGGCCCCGTATAATGCCCTTTCATCATTCCGCCTTACATCTATGAGGGTGGCTATGGGCGTGCGGATGGTATTGAGTCCGAGTGCCACTGCAACTGCATCTCGGCTGACGTAGGTGACGTGTGTTTGATCCCTACTGTGCTTGGAAAACTCTGAAAGTCCTCCTATTAAAGAAGCTGTCCGCTGATAGCCTAATTCAGCAGCTGCATGTGCTGCGTCTAGTTGTTCTTGTTCTGTGTCTCCTACAAAAATGACCATGAAGTGGAGAGGGGGATGGCCTATGCCTTGGAATCTCTCTTCCCATTTGGCTCCGTCTCTAAGGAGGTCGGTGACTTCGGAAGATGTGAGACGGAGAGCGCCTCTGAGCTCTCCTGGGAGGTGGGTGGTGGAGGATTGTCTGACGTCGAAGATGATGTGTGGATAGGCTCTTTGTTCGACCTGGAATGAAGAGAGAGAGTGAGAAGAGAGAGAGAGAGAGAGAGAGTGAGAAGGGAAGGTGAGTGGTTGAACGATTGGCGGGTGGGGGTTTCTGTAGGCAACTTACTAATACACAGAGGGCAGCAGAAGAAAGATTGGCATGGTATCGTCCGGGATATTTATTAATTCGTGCGCGTTTGCTCTCTCGTTTCTTCTTTGAGAGCAGTTCACCATGCAACCATCTCACTCCCCAAGCTAAAATTGTTAAACTGGCAGCTGCTGTCAACGAGCCACCAGATAAGTTAGATATCGATGCTGGCATCGAATCAATTTTTGAAACAGATGATGCAATTGAGGCTCATGCCCAAACTTTTTGTGTCAAATTAAAGTTCCCCAAGACTCTTGCCGACGTGACGTTCAAACCTCCCCTTTGTTCGGAGTCTTGTCGGCCATCCTCCCAAGAGGAGCACTGTGTTTCTTAAAACTATTACAGCAATGATACCAGAAAAAGATCTAGTATTTTCAAAGGGACAATGGTTCTGCATTATGGGGTGGAAAAACACACCCTTACACAAGAGATAGGTAGAAAACAGTAACTCGGGGCCCATTTTTTCGTCCTCCCAGATATGTCTTAGGGCTCCACCAGAGAAGACAATGGGCACGTAACGCAGGAAAAATGGACAGATAAAGACCCTAAAAACACCAACTAGAATAATACACAGAAGCACAGGTGATGGACCAGCGATATTTTTATTATTATCTCCTCCTATATATTCACAAACAATATGAGAGAGCACCTCCACAGGAAGGTCGTGACTTTCAAAGCAAACAAGGCAGGAATTTATGCCCCCCCCCCCCCCCCTCTCTCTCTCTCTCTCTCTCTCTCTCTCTCTCTCTCTCTCTCTCTCTCTCTCTCTCTCTGGATAGGTCTGTTTGGCACAAGTCAACCTTCCCAACCTGAACAACACATGGATACCTTCATTTCAGGCCAATACAAACGTACAACATCATCCCTCCACTTAATCAACCGCATTCCAAAATCAAAAGTGTCACCTTGAGTGCCATAATGCATAAGCAAATAGCCTTGACAAACGTCTAGACTAAAACCTGCCGGCACTTCGCTACATCCTGCCTCACCCAGGCACTTTGGGTAATCGTCGTGCATCACCTCCTCCCCATTGGCACGGTTTTTCACAAAAAAACCGTACATGTAAACATCTGCTTGGCCATCCCTACTGTCCAGAGTAAAATATTGATCCCCAACTGTTTCCCACACAAGGTGTGTGTTACCTCTGAGACATTTTAGCTGGTTGTTCACAGATACACTGAAAAGAGGCACATCCGAAGTAGACCCAACGTTTGTTAGGATAGAACCTTCCATTAATTGTCCTGCAGGTATAGAAATTATGGTTTGAACCTTATAAGAGAAAATTGTATGTGTTCCAGACAGAGGTACTGCGCTCTGAGTGACAATGGCCGTTCCTCCGCCAATGGAACCATCGCCCAGCAGGCGACGGCGGCTTGCTCCCCCACGAGCCGTTGCTTTCACATCACTAATACTACCATCTGCAGCAATGATCACACTCTTTCCAGAAGGACTGATGAGGGTGAGGCTGACGCCAGGGTGTAACTCAAGGTCGCTAACATGCATGACCTGGGTGCGGTTGTTCCCCATGGGGAGGATGATGCTCTCCAGATTGGCCAGCTCCTGGGGACTGGTGTTGACCAGGGAGACCAGCCCAATGGACCTCGTGGCCTTGCCAGTGGCCAGCGTTTCGCCAGTTTTCTTGGATACCAGGCTCTGGTTGTACACTGTGGTGTCCTTGGAGAGGTCCACTACAGCATAGGTCAGGCCAACGATGGCGGCAATGGTGAGCAGGGAGAAGAGGGCAGTGAAGATGGCCACCCACCTAAGGATTTTTCGATTGCGCTGGCTGGTCTCCAGCTCTTCCAGCACCTCACACAGCTCAGCCATGTCGATTTATCCGTTCTGATCCTTGTCGACGGCGCGTAGTTGAGAGGCATAGCGTTGGAGGCGGGGCTTACCCTCAAACGTTGTTTCAAGATGGGATATCTTGGTTTTGGAATCCTCCATGGACGCAATTTTCAAACTTCAAATCAAGAATTTTGGATAATAAAAGGGTTTCAGATAGAAAAAAATAAGTTTGATAAGACCACACAAGGCGAGTGTGTCTTGTCTTTTGGTTCAGGGTTTCTGTTGTCATCCTTACCAGCTCCTATTTCCCACCATACCCACAGCGACCTTCTTCAGCCCACGATTTTAAGGCATCAAACCTAAACGTATGCATATCGCTGCTTAACGAAAATACTAATAATGAAATATTTCTAGGGGTTGAGATCACACCATTAATTGGACTGAAATTCTAACATCCCTTGAAAAACCTACCTAGTGGTAGAGTGATATTTCGCGCACCCCAGGTTATTTATCTTGCTGCAAATATCAATATAGATCAGAGAAGACAACGTGGAGCTGTGTCATAAAGTTGGTGAATAATAACCAATCCCCGCCGCCATTTCCCCCCGACCTGTTGTTCCTCCCTCAACCTCTCAGCAGCTTTCCCAAACATATACATACATAGGACCCAACATGCCAAGGCCAAGATCTGCATCTCATGCAGGTACTTGGTACTCCAATAATGGTATGATTCATATATATTAGTAATGCACACTGTACTATATCTATACAACCTTCCCACATATCTCCCTCCTCCCTCTCTTTTACAAATTTTGCATACAGCCACCGAATTGAGACGAGAAATGGACCAATGGCTCCAAAAAGCACACCACTCCTCTTCCTTCGACCCCACCACTCTACCCAAAGCAAGAGCCATCATAGCTCCACATGCAGGCTTCCGCTACTGTGGCCACATCATGGCCTACGCCTTTACCCTCATCCCCATCGCCACCACCAAACGAATCTTCCTCCTTGGCCCCAGTCACCACCACTACACCAAACAATGCCTCCTCTCTGAAGCTTCCTCCTACACCACCCCATTAGGGGACCTTCCCATAGACACTGAAATATACACCCGACTTAAAGCAACAGCAGCTTTTGGCACAATGAATGCTCAGGTAGATGAAGCAGAGCACAGTCTGGAGCTGCTGACGCCATATATTGCTCACTTGATGCATGATACGGACTGTACACTGGTACCAATCATGGTAGGAGCCCTATCATTTGAAGCAGAAGCAATGTATGGTGAAATATTAGCACCATATTTATTGGATGATTCCAATGTGTTTGTCATCTCCTCTGATTTTTGTCATTGGGGGAAACGGTTTGGCTACACGTACACGAATGATTCCCTGCTCGAAGGAAATGTGCCTATACATCGGTCAATAGAGTGGCTGGATAAGAAGGGGATGGATATTATAGAATCTGGGGATCCTGCAGCTTTTAGGGACTACTTACAAGAATACAGGAATACTATATGTGGAAGACATCCCGTTGGTGTACTGTTGCAGGCCTTGAAAGCAGCTAGTTGTGGTAGTGGCAGTGATAGTACTAGTATAGAGCATAGGATTAAGTTTACAAAGTATGATCAGAGTCATAAATGCAAGAATATCCATGATTCTAGTGTGAGCTATGCTGCTGCTGTCGTTATGAAGAAGTAAAATGATAAGAAGTTGACCGACTGATTTCATATTAGTGAGTGTTGTCCTTTCTTCTTACTTTTTCTTTTTACCGCTCTTTTTAGTTGGTTGACTACCTGCTGCTCCTCCACCTCCTGATGATGATGCTCCTCCTCCACCTCCTCCTCCAGCTGCAGCTGCTGCTGCTACTTGTGCAGCTGCTACTTGCTGAGAACTACCATCACCAGGTCCTCCTGCTTTGCCCTTACCTGTTCTATTGGGGTGTCTTTCGATCAACTCTGCTATCCTAATCATTAATTCTTTCTCTGTAATTATTGTTATTTATTGATATAAGAGAAGCATTTGTAAGTCATATCATTAGTTGGAGTGATTATATATATATATATATATATATACATAGGTAGGCAGACGAAAACATCAACGTACTGGTAGGAATGCTGGGATTGACGGGACTGCCATCATCATTCTTTAATTGCACTCTGACGCGTCCTCTATACATCCAATCTCTTGGATATATCTTGCTCTCAGGTTCTGCTTTGAGGTTGAGTCCTTTGGTGGCGCAGTCGTATATTTCAGGTGTGAGGGGGTTGTTGCAGGCTGTTGTTTTTTGGAATGGTGGGAGAGGGTTTTGAAAGGTGAGGAGGGGGGACGATGATGGGATTGTTGATCCTTTTGCTGTTTCTGAAGAAATATAGATACCTTGTTGTTTGGCTATCCGTCTACCTTCTTGGACGGATTTGTTCTTGTTAAGGTAGGCTGGGTAGATGATGACACGTTCATCGTGCTTGAAATCTGCCATTTATAAGTGATCAAAATTAACTAAAGAAAAAATGCACTGATGGGATTAGGATAGTGTAATTCTTACTAATCTGATATTTCTCTATGTTGCTATTATAGTTGCAAATGCTACTGTTTTGTCACAAGTGCCAATCAAGTAGAGGAACTCTGCTCCCCGACTGTCGCTGTCAATCAGGGCACCAAAACGGAGCACAAAAAGAATTTATCTACTCATACTCATTTGGCATCAGTAGCAGTTGCATGGTTAAGACAATAGTAGGAAGTGAGAGATCATCACTCTTCCCTGCCATCCCATCCTCCATAAGAACAGTTCTCTCAAAAAAAAAAACAGGTGGTCGGAGATGCAGCAAAAGAAGTGGGAAACTTTCACTCGACCATAATATTTTGAAAACTTACTCATTTGCGTATAATACTCACGCAATATTTAACGAGATGAATCGATCCTTCTATGACAATTGGCTGAGTGACAGGTAATTTAATCAAAATCAAAGATTATTGCAGATTCAATAGTTCAAAATTCATCAATACCTAACATATACCTCCCATTTACCTTGTTTACAGCACACCCAAGGAATTAACCGTGCATCTCGTCCCAACAAAAGCAAGCTGGGTCACTCTTCCTCCACCCCTCGCCTCCCGTCTCCTCGACTCTGGCCTCCAACTCCCAATCATCCTCGACCTCATCCCCATCAACAATCATGCCGGCGTCCACATGCCAGACAACAGAGTTCTCACCGTAGCTTGGGATGGATCCGCAGACGCCCCTCACGGCTGCATAAGCATCCCATCCGCCCTCGCTTCTAGCTTCCAACTTAAACAAGGTGGGACCGTCGAGGTTCGCCCTAAAACAGACACCCCTCGCGGCGTTGCCATCACCCTGGAACCGGCAACAGAAGACGACTGGGAGATCATAGAGCTCAATGCAGGCTTCTTAGAAGAACAGCTCCTCAACCAGGCAGGTGTGGTCAGTCCCTCAACCATCTTACCATTTTGGGTTAGAAATAACGTTGTGGCGCTCAAAGTTAAATCTACCCTGCCTCCTGCTCCTGCAATCAGGTTGGTACAAGGTATGGAGGTGTTGGTGGCTCCTAGGTTGAGAATAAGGTCCCAGGGTCAGGGTGGTACCATTTATCCCTCTGATGCTGGTAGTAGTAGTGGTGAGAATAATGGATTGTTTGGCGGTGTTAATAAAGCTAGCCGACCTATGACAAAAGATATCATGTACCTTAGGCACCAACCTCTCGGTCGTCATCCGACACCAACTAGTGATGATGATGGTGATGGTAGTGGTAATAATAATAGGAGTAGAAGAAGAACTGACAATAATGGTAATGAAGAAGATGCATCAACAACTCTCCTTCCATATGGTGTCCACAAGGTTTATATTTCTCCAGCAATGGAAAACCTCCCTTTCAAACCAGGTGATTGGGTGGAAATGCATAGTTACAATAATTATAAAACAACCATGGGGTGTGTATTTCCATCTCATGCAGTGCAGTTTGGCCATGTAGGAATAGTAGCAAGTGATATAAAAAGTAGTGGTGGTGATAATGGAGACGGTTTGAAGCCATGGGCGCATCTGACTATTGTGAGAATGGGTGAGAATAAGCGCCAAATGCTGCTGGAGACTGCATTGGAAGAGAGAATTAATGGAACACGCATCTCCTCACCTGTATCTTCACCGCCATTCTCTCTACAGTACCCAGCATCCATGAGTAATGGGATCAAGGATCTCATAAATGGTAGCAGTAATCCTGCTGAAGGAGAGCAGGATGGGGTTAATGACGACGACGACGACCCATCACTTGATGTGAGTTGGCTGGAAGGAAGCATAGACCAAACAATGTATTGGCTACTACCAGTTTTATCTAGACAGAAGAGAAACCTCCTCCACTCATGGGGAGCACCACACCCCGGTGGTTTGCTGATATCTGGCCCCCCCGGGAGCGGGAAATCCGCCCTTGCAAGAGCAGTAGCTTCCCGATTGAAGAAGAACACCAACTGCCTGGCCCATACAGTGACGATAGACTGCAGAGCAGTAGTTGGAGATGGAGTGGATCAGTTGAGAGCTCAGATGATTCCTCATGTCATGGAAGCTCTGCAAATGTTTCCTTCTTTGATAATACTGGAAGATCTGGATATTCTGTGTCCAGTGGAATCTGAGACACCAGATGCTGCAGGACCACGTGCAGATCCTGCCTTGATATCTTGGTTGTGTGAATTGTTCAATCATGTGACTGAATCTTCACCCAGATGGGGGAAGAGACGGGGGCCTGGAGGTGATGGTGACGGTAGTACCATGTTCAGCAGCTATTTATGGCCTCCTGTGACATTCCTGGCAACGGTTCAAGATCCAGCCGCACTGGCAGAGCCACTGAGAGCGCCACTACGATTGAGTCATCATGTCGCTCTGCCTGCCCCTTCTCCTGGAAGCAGAGCTGCAATAATAGCTGCATCTCTGCCGGGTAAGGGTGCTACGGCAAGTCCAGCTGCAATTAAAGCTATAGCAGAAAGTGCAGATGGGTTTGATGCCGCTGATTTGTCGGTTCTTGTGGATAGAGCTCTGCACATTGCTGCTCGTAAGAAATTGTTGGGAAAACATGCCAAGGGGAAGGCGGCCAAAAAGAACAATAATAGTGGTAATAGTAATGATGATGATGATGGTGATAGCCCTGCTGCTCTTACTACTGCTACTACAGCAGCGGGTAGACCACGTAAGAGATTGACGATAAACCAAACACCGACTGTGATCCATCTCACAGAAGAAGACATGAAGCAGGCAATGCAGGGCCTCACACCAGCTGCTTTCTGGGGGGCAGGCACCAAGAGCTCTGTCCAAAAGGGTATCTCAGGTTGGGAAGATGTTGGTGGAATGAAGGATGCCAAGGCAGCTCTAGCAGAAGCTTTAGAACTACCAGTTAAATATGCAGCACTGCTAGCTACAGCTCCACTCCGCCTGAGAACAGGCGTATTGCTGTACGGCCCTCCGGGGTGTGGTAAAACACACATTGTTGCTGCAGCAGTGGCAGCAGCCAAGGTCAGATGCATCACGGTTGCAGGTCCAGAGCTGCTCAACAAGTACATTGGTGCTTCAGAAGCAGCAGTGAGAGATGTATTTGTCAGAGCATCTTCAGCTGCACCATGTGTCTTATTTTTTGATGAATTTGATGCCATCGCCCCCAGAAGAGGCCATGATAACACCGGGGTCACAGACAGAGTGGTAAATCAGCTGCTGACTGAACTTGATGGTGTTGGAGGCTTAAAAGGTGTATGTGTAGTGGGTGCCACCTCAAGACCAGATCTTATCGATCCAGCTCTATTAAGACCAGGCAGACTAGACAGACTGATTCATTGCGGTATGCCTGATGAAAATGACAGAGCGGAAATACTCCAAGCACTCTCTAGAAACTTGAAACTATCACCAGATGTAGACCTTGTCAACATTGCTTCTCAAACCAGCGATTTCTCAGGGGCTGATCTTGGCTCCTTGTTAGCTGAAGCCCAGTTGGCATCTGTACACGAATCGCTAGACAAATCCGGTGGTGATCCGCTGTATCACCTCCATGAACCACCAGCAGTGGGTGAAAGCCATGTGGAGGGAGCATTTTCCAGTGTGAAGCCTTCCCTTCACCCCTCAGAGAGAGCGTATCTGGAGAGTGTGTATGGCGAGTTCCAGGGAGGGAAGAAGGGGGAGGGAATATGTGATCCAGATAAACCTAAAGGCATCCCTGACTTGAAGGCTAAAGCCAAGATGGTTTCCTGGGCATAAAGAGTTATAGAGAGGTATACTGTTTATCAATCTGTGTCTAATGTAATATTTAGCTCTATAGAAAAATTTATCTTTACAGGTTACCTACTACTACTACTAATAGCAGCCATATAGCCCTCTTCCTCTCCTTCTAAGGCTGAGTAGACACCCAATTCCTCAACCTCTCCATCCTCTCTCTTAAATCAACATACACACCAGCATCAACAAGTTCATTCTTATGAAGCTTGGCCATAACCCCTAACTGCTCCCCCACATCAGGCCCCTGCATCTTGCCTGTAAATGCAATTCTCATTGGCATGAACAGTCGCTTTCCCTTTCGGCCCATTTCCTTCCCTACCCCTTTCACCCAGTCTTTAAACCCATCGTGACCACTTGCTACTGCTGTTGCCAGGTCATTAGAGTCATAAGCTGCCAGTACAGCTGTCACTACGTCTTTCAAACCGTCGTCTATGAAAGCCTTGGCGCCCTCGCTTGCCAGGGTCTCTTCTAGAGGATATGCCATCAGGCTTCTCAGCTCTGATTCTGCATCTGTGAGCAGCTCAAGAGAGCCAGAGATCATCAAGGATGCTGCATCTACAAAGGGAGAAGACGTAGACTTCAACAGTCCACAGTCTACCCACAGCTGCCCCAACATACCGACAACCTCATCCGCTGGCAGAGCTCTTAAATGTTGCCCATTCATCCAACTAAGCTTGGTTTTGTCAAAAACTGCAGCACTTTTTGTAATTCGTTCCAATGAAAATGCCTCACACAAGCCTTCTGGAGTGTATATTTCCTTTTCAGTACCATCATTCCATCCCAGCAAAGATAAATAGTTTACCATTGCCTCTGGGAGGTACCCCTGTTGCTTGAATTCCCCAACTGAAGTGGATCCGTGTCTTTTGCTCAGTTTTGATCTATCAGGAGCCAGAATGAGAGAAACATGGCCAAACAGTGGCTGTGGGAACCCTAGAGCTTGATAAATCAGCATTTGTCTTAGTGTATTAGGCAAATGCTCCTCTGCTCTGATGACATGTGTCACCCCCATCAGAGCATCATCAACTGCTACACAGAAATTATAGACAGGGAGTCCATTGGATCTTAATATAACAAAATCTCCCAAAGTATCAGTGTTCCATGATACGTCACCACGTACAATGTCCTTGATAGTGACGACTTGGTTGGGAGGGACGCGGAACCGGTAGCAGTATGGTGTCCCTGCTGCCATTGCAGCGTCAACTTGTTCCTTGGTGGCCTTGGCCCAGGGGCCTCTGTAAATGGGAGGGAGTTTCTTTTCTTCTGCTTCCTTCTTCATTGCCTCGAGTTCTTCATCTGTGCAGAAGCAAGGGTAGGCGATGCCCTCTGTGACGAGCTTGTCGACGTATTTTTTGTAAATTTCTTTGCGTTCTGATTGACGGTATGGGCCGGCGGATCCACCGACGTCTGGGCCCTCGTCCCAATTGAGGCCAAGCCACTTGAGATCAGCGAGCATGGCTTCTTCGGATTCTCTGGTCGATCTAGCTGCGTCTGTGTCTTCGATGCGGAGGATGAACTTGCCTCCCATTCGTCTGGCGAAGAGCCAGTTGAAGAGGGCGGTTCTAGCACCACCGACGTGGAGGTTGCCGGTCGGGGAAGGAGCAAAACGGACTCTGATTTCACTGCCAGATGCAGAGACTGATGATAATGCTGGAGCATCTACAGCTGCAGTTGCTACGCAATCGATCTGGCCAATACGGTCTGAAACTGGGTGAGCCTGTGCAAAAACAAAGGGATTAATGTCAGCTTGTCAGAGATCAGAAATGTGTGCTGGTTGATAGTTATTAGTGCTAATTTACCTTTGTGCTATGTTGGAATACATTCTTGCAAGATTGGCGCAATACAAGCCTGTGTGCTCTCATTCCAGGTGCAATTATGCATCTCCCTTGTGTAGAATGTGTTAGGAAACGCTGCATTGTTATCGTGTTCTATTCAATTAGCATCAAATCAATCCTATGTAACGTGGTAAGTTATCAAAGTGCGAGTTTATGCAAGTGCATTCCTCCTCTTTTATCTTGATAGGATGAGGCAGAGCGATGGCGATGATGATCCTCATGAGGATCCAAGGTCTCCGACCTAAAAAGGCAAATAATTATAAAAAAGTCACAATTATGATGCTAAATTTTACATGCTTGGCAGTAAGAGTTAAAACCAACAATAGCCCCACCTTTTCCTATGCCAAATTTTTACCCTTCCTTGTAAGGAGAAGCCTGCTGATTAATCACCTGCAGAGTATATTCCATCTGATCTCTCTCATTATCTAAAAACCTAGCCACCGCTCTTCTAAACTCAGGTTCTGGTATATAATGACTGGAATACGTCAGTACCGGTTCATATCCCCTTGCAATCTTATGTTCTCCTTGCGCTCCAGCTTCCACTGTAGCCAGCCCAGCTTCAATAGCATGCTCTATTGCCTGATAATAGCATAATTCAAAATGTAAAAAGGGCACTGCATCTCCTAATACACAGCCCCAGTTTCTACCATACAGTGAATCAGAGCCTACTATATTAAGAGCAGCAGCTATAGGTCTACTATTATTGCCACTGGTAGTAGTAGTAGTAGTGGGGCCATCGTAAGCGGTGACCAACAAGACATTGTCACCCATCAGTTCCCCTAATTTATAAAAAAACTCTCTGGTCAGATACGCTTGGCCCCATTTCCTATCTGTTGTGTTGAGATACACGTCATAGAAGAAATCCCAATGTTGTGCAGTTATCTCACTGCCTATCAGTCTCCTTGTTTTGATGCCTTGCTCCCTCACTTTTTTCCTCTCTTGCCTGATATTCTTCCTTTTGGACTGCTTTAAAACCATGAGAAAATCATCAAAAGAGGTGTAGCCTCTATTTTTCCAGTGATATTGTATACCAGTTCTTTGTAAATAGCCTTCTGGGCCCATCATCTCCCATTCTTCTTGTGTGTTGAATGTCATATGTGCGCTGCTGACTTTGAGTTCATCGGCGACAGCTCTGAGAGCTCTGGCCAGGGCGCCTTTGACCGCTCCAGTCTGGGGGCCATGTTTAGCTAAGAGTCGAGGACCAGGGACTGGACTGAATGGTACACAGCTCTGTAGTTTGGGATAGTAGTCCTTCATTGTATATTGCAAGTATGCATTGGCCCAAGCATTGTCAAACACATACTCGCCATATGAATGGCCTTTAAGGTACAGTGGCATGCAACCGAGGAGCTCTCCATTGGATTCATCCCTGGCGAGTATGTGCTGTGGAAGCCAGCCCTGAGAAGGAATAGCACTGTTGCTTTGTTCTAGAGCAGAAAGGAAGGCCCAGGAAAGGAACGGGTTGGCTTGAGAGCCGGCGCAGCAAGCATTCCATTCAGACTCCGAGACGTCGGTGGTAATGCTCTGGGCGAGGGTTATCTTGAGGTTGAGAACTTTGTTCTCTGTATTTGCGGATGAAGTGATGCATTTGAATGTTGGATTGACGACGTCTCTGTAAGAAAGCTTGGGCTTTTTGAAAAAAAATAGTTGTAAATCTTTCCGATTATTGGTGATCCTCGTAGTCCGCATTGCCCCGTTCACCAGTATTGTCCCGTCAGCTGATTCATTGAGTGCAAAGTTATTAGCATGGATGCTGAACGTTAGTGGTAATGCATTCTTTCTTATCGGTTTTCAATGCCAGAATGTGTGTGTTATAACATCTACGTCACTCCGCGCACGCTCTCTTTCTCTCTCTCTGTCCTCCTTCTCTCTTTATTCGACACCTACTTGTATTACTACTACTACAACTACAAGATACATCACACAAAAACACACAAAATCCATCTATCTATCTATTTTATTCATCATCTGCACCTCCTTCTCTGTCATAAAACTCATCCAAAGTCTTGGCAGTAATACGCCGCAACGCCTCCCTGGGAAACAATCTCAACAAAGTCCATGCCAAATCCAAACTATCAAAAATAGTTCTGTTCTCATACAACCCCTGATTCACAAACTTCCCTTCAAACTTCTCCAAAAATTCCAAATACAATAAATCTTCCGGACTCAGCGCTTCTTCTCCCACCACTGCCTTCATTGCTTGGACATCTCTTCCAATGGCGTAGCATGCATACAGTTGATTCGAAACTTCACTATGGTCCTTTCTTGTCATCCCTTCTCCAATAGCACTCTTCATCAGCCGAGATAGGGAGGGTAGAACATTAATAGGAGGGTATACTTGTCTGTTTTGCAGTTGTCTATCCACATAAACTTGTCCCTCTGTTATGTATCCAGTCAGGTCGGGGATGGGATGAGTAATGTCATCATTGGGCATGGTAAGAATAGGCAACTGAGTAATGGACCCTTTTCTCCCTTCAATCCTTCCTGCACGTTCATATATTGTAGCCAAATCTGTATACATATAACCAGGGTAGCCTCTACGACCAGGCACTTCTTCTCTGGCTGCTGACACTTCACGTAAAGCGTCCGCATAGGATGACATGTCGGTCAAGATGACCAGCACATGCATTCCGCAGTCATAAGCCAGGTACTCAGCAGTGGTGAGGGCGATACGGGGAGTGATGATACGCTCAATGGTTGGGTCGTTGGCCAGATTGAGGAATAAGACGGTACGGTCCATGGAACCATTTTCTTCGAAGTCTTGTTTGAAAAAGTGGGCGGTTTCCATGTTGACTCCCATTGCTGCAAAGACTATAGCAAATGATTCTTTAGCTGGAGATGATGATGATGATGAGTCATTGGAGTCATTACCATATGTATTATTACCATGTGCATGACCACCAGTACCATCTTCATCTTTATTTCCTCCCTCTAAGGAATGATCCACCAACCCAGCTTGTCTACAAATCTGCGCAGCAATATCATTATGTGGCAACCCAGCAGCTGAAAACAGAGGAATCTTCTGCCCTCTAGCAATGGAATTCATAACATCAATGGTAGATATACCGGTCTGAATCATTTCCTCCGGGTAGGTACGTTCTGCTGGGTTGATAGACGCGCCGTTAATGTCGAGGTAATGCTCAGCAAGGACAGAAGGACCGCCGTCAATTGGGGCGCCAGATCCGTTGAAAACTCTGCCCAGCATGTCTTGGGAGACTGGGGTTTTGAGGACTTCTCCTGTGAACTCTAGGGTGCATGATCTGTTGTCAATGCCGGAAGTACCTTCGAAGACTTGGACGACGGCACGGTCCCCGTCGACTTCGAGGACTTGGCCACGGCGGCTGCTGCCATCTCCTAGCTTGAGATTGACAATCTCAGCATATTTTGGTTTCTGTAGAATGATATTAAATTAGATTAGGGTGGGTGGTGTTGGGAAGGATTAGAAGGAGGTGAAGAAGGGAGGGGAGAACGCAGGCCGATTGACGAACAAGGTGGGCTTTGTGCACACACTCTCCGCTTTCTCTTTCTCTCTCTTGCTTGTAGTTTCATGGAGACAGTATCATCACGTACCTTGACAAGGTTTACAACAACCAGCGGACCAGAGACACCACCTACAGTTCGGTATTCTGTACAGAGAAAGGCGAGAACAAATCTAGGGTGAGTTTTGATTTGCAAAAGTAGGGATCCTTTGGTGTTGAGTTGTGAGAATTAAATGCACCACGTACCTAGCGTTGGTTCACAGACATAAGCTTTTTCATTGACATTGGCTTTTGCTGCGAGTTCAGAGGCAAGAATGTCTGTGGACATCTTGATCAGTAGTTTTCTATGTGATGTATGGGTGTATACAGCGTTAGGGGAAAGCTGCGTTGAATGATACGATCACAGATTGACAAAATTATTATATTATTATATTGAATTCTGATAGGATTCGAGAACCAAGTGCAGGGTAAGAGAAGAGAGGGCCATCAAAAATGCCCGTCCCCTCTTCACTTCTCTTAAAGTCTGGATTCTCGTGAGGTAGACATTAAATTTTCATTGTACAGTATTCATTCAACCTCCAAAATCATAAATCCAAGCATTAAAAAGCACTGGCCCAACCCATAATGCTCGATCACCAATCGTCTGCTTGAAAAGCCATGGACACAGCTATACTCAGGCAACTGACGAGTATATCCGAAGTACAACGCCTCCTTCATGAAGCCACCTTCAAAGAACGAGCAGTAGAACTTGAATTAGAACAACTCCTCGCCAGTGGAGATGAGCTCGAAGACGCCCTCTCCTCCCTCCAAGCCAGCACCTCCTCCTCTCTCCTCGCCCTCAGACAAGATGCGCAACAACTAGCCGCTTCCACCAGTGACACCGCATCTCTTGCAGATAGAGTCTCCAGTAAAATCAGACGACTAGATCTAGCACAATCTCGCGCCAAGTCTGCTTTGGAAAGGATTGAAGTCGTCATCGACAGAAGCAGAGCTGCAGCTGGTGTCAACAAAGCTCTGGATGCTGGTGACTATGAAGCTGCAGCACACTGCATTGGCCGCTATTTAGACCTCTCAGAAGAATCCTCTAATAATAGCAATAGCGATACAGTCATAGATAGTACCACAATTGCAACAGAGACTGAGCAAGAACAAATCCTTTCAAAGGCCAGAAAACAAGTCGAAGACGCCATTAAAACCAAAGGAAAAGAAGCCTCAGCAGCTCGAGATCATGCAGCAGTCGCCAGGTTTGCTCGTCTCCATGCTCCTCTGCGTCTCCAGCAAGAAGGTGTGGAGCTCCTCGTCTCCTATCTCAGAACATTGATCGCAGACAGGGCCAAGGCTGATTATGCCGAGTTGGTAGATGGAGAGACCAGCAGCGTCGGGGGCAGCCCCGAGTACCTGGGGGCCCTGACTAATCTGTTCAAAGACGTTGCCGCTGCTATATCAGAACATGCAGAAGATGTCAAAGAGTCATTTGGCCCCGATCTGGCATTGGCTGCTTTGTATGGTATGCACGCTGAGACTGATATTCATGGTACCAGGCTATTGCAGAGGTATATGGATCACCGCAAGTTGCAAAGACTGTGCAGTCAGATTGCCACTCAAAGAAGAGATGGTCCTGGTATTAGTAATATTAGAACTGGTGGTGGTACTGCTAGTTTATCCAGTACAAATATAGTGGAACCAAGACAAATAGAGCCATTCTTAGATGAAATTCTCTTGTTATGTGGTCGCAGTGAAGAATACACGCAATACCTCCTCTCCGCCATGGTGGGCGCCTCTGCCCCCGCCCCCCTCCCCCCTGCCAGAGAGACAGCTCTCCGAGGCGGGGGCTTCCACACCACCGTCAGAGAACTTGGCAGCTACTACCTCTCTCTAGAGGAATACTTCATGGAGGAAAGTATTAATAAAGCTATTAGAATAGACGAGGTTCCGGAAGATGGTAGCTTGACAAGTAGTATGGTGGATGATGTGTTTTTCGTGTTGATGAAGGCGGGGAGGAGAGCAATGGGAACGGGCAAGGCACCTTCTGCTGTGGCTATATTGAATCAGTTGAATAGTGTGTTGGCTACTATTTATAGGGCTGCTATTGCTGGGGGGTTGCAGGGGGCTCCATCCAGGTTGGCTTCTGGTGTTGCTTCCTTTCTAGCAGCTGGCAGTGGCAGTGGCAGTGGCAGTAGTTTAGATGGTACTACTACTATGAGACGTGTCGGCACTAGCAAAAACTCTACTGTTAATGCTCAATTAGAGAGAGGAGTGCTGTATGCGGCAGTAGCACTAAACAATGCAGAAGTGAGTGCCAGCTACACGGTGAAACTTCGTCAACAGCTAGAAGACCTGGCAGCAGCTGTATTTAGAGACTCTCGTGATAGAGAGAGGGTGAAGATGGTACTGGCTGATTTGAGTAAGACAGCTTCTGATTTACAGGCACTGGCTACAAAAGCGGTTGAACAAACAGCTACTTCCCTGATGCCAGCTTTGAGAGGGGGGCTGGATGAGGCTGCTGCAGCTGATTATTCCTCTGCTGATGGTGGCGGTGGTACAGAAGTAGGGAATTGGCCTGCAGCTGTGCTAACAGCAATGCGAGGCCTACTAGGAGCTCTTCAACAGCTTCTTACGCCAGGAAACCAAGAAGCGGCTATTATTGGGTTGATGGAAGCAGTTGCCAGAAGACTAGAAGCAGTCATCCTACAAAAACGCTACACCTTGGTAGGAGCTCTGCAATTAGAGAGAGACTTGAGAATGTTGGTGACTGGGTTGTCTGACAGTACACGAGAGGTGAACAATGCCAGGGTAAGGGAGAGGTTTGGGAGGTTGACTCAGCTGGCTACATTGCTGGCTTCTGAGACGGCAAGGGAGGTGGAGGAGGTGTGGCAGGAGGGGAAAGCAGCGGGATGGAGGTTGACTGAGAGTGATGTGAGGGTAGGGCTGAGACAGAGGGTTGATATGCCTCCTGCTGAAGTTACATCTGTGAGATTGGATTAGGCGTAAAAAATCGTATACATGTACAAACTATGCCATTCACTGTTGTTGTTCTTCTTTCTTACACATGTATAGATCTGTGATCAACGGCATAATTCAAAAGCAACTTTAATTTAAAACGCTCCATCAGTTCTATGATTTATAAGAAAACCCAAACATTAATACACATCATAGCTCATAGTTAATGCAGCTTGTTGAACATCCAACAACTTATGAGCCCTTCCTGAATGCTGAGGCAACCCTAGATCCTTATCTTGCAAATCAGTTCCCATCGCTGACGTCAACATGGCCTTGAAAAACTTATCCGCCGTGCCCAAAGCAGCGCTGGCATTTTGACGTCCTCTCCAAGCTGCCTTTTGTTGCTCTCCTCCCTCTCTCAGGTCCTCAGCATAGTCTAGGATATCCCTGGCTGTCAGGTCCCACAGTCCTCTGGTCAATGCTACAAACACTCTCCCATCAAGAGCAGCTGATAGCAGTTCCAGCAATCTTCGTATCTTTGAAAGCGCCCTCGACAACTGCTCCACGGTCTGCATAGGTTGCAAATGTTAACCTTCCCTGCGCAAGACCATGATGATGGATGTCTGGGGCAATCTTGCAATTTCACCTGCCAGTTTTTCAGCACACAATGTAATTGCAGCAAAATATTCACTCCTCAATTCTTTTACCAATTGAGCAAACTGAGCTCCCAAATCAGGAGACGCAGCAGCAGCTCTTGTCATCCCTTCTTGTTGTTGTGGAGTGGTATTTATACACTGCTTCTGCTGCTGCTGCTTTAATTTAGTAGGAGAAGCTGATTTATTTTGAGCTACTTGAGATCGGGTTGCTCCAACAACGCGACCACCACACCAGTTTGTCAGTGCGTGTTCCAGCTGGGGTGCTGCAGCCAATAAACAACGTAAGCTATTCAGGAGGAGAGCTTGGCTTGGTGTTATTCCTTGCTGTAGACAGGCTGCTGCTCCAGATACGTTGTTGTTGTTGTTATTATTATTATTATTATTATTATTACCACCACCTACTACATGCGCTTGATGGTGCATATCTCCTTGAGGACGGACCCATCTCCATGCCAACCTTCCTCGTCCTCCTCCTGCTGCTGCTGCTGCTGCAACCGCTCCTCCTCCCATTAATGGAGACATCAGTGTTCCTCCTCCCATCAGCCCCTGGCTTCTATCTGAAGATGATGGTGGTGGCAGCATTGGCATTGGCATTGGCATTGGAGACCTCTCACTACTACCACCACTACTATTACCTTTCTGTTGCACCAGGCCACATTGTCGAGACACCACTGCAGTGGCCTCTCTCAAAGCTCCAGTCACAGCAGCCTCCAAATCAGGCCCATATACAGGCCAATAAGCGATAATGCGTTCATATCTCTTCATTTCATACTCCACAGCACATAACATTTCTTGGACAATTGGTGCTACTTTCCTTCTTCCTCCATTTCCGTTACCACCACCACCACCTCCTCCTGCAGCAAAGTCGTGCCAGGATTGCATGGCACCTGCAGATGGATGTGATTTCTCCAACGTTGACACAGCTTGACGGAGTGCAGAGGCAGACGCTGCCAGCCAGTCTTCAACGTGACTACCAAACATGTCTTTACTATTGAGATGGGCAGATGCATCTTCATACCCATGTCTGAAACAGAAATCCTGGAGACGACCGACCGCTTCTACCAGTTGGATGGCAGATTCTGTTGGTGCTGGAGGTGGATATTTTTCCAGCACTCTTCTTGTATGTCCAGCAACGCCTTTGACATATTCCAGTGCGGTCAGAGCTGGCAAACAGACTGCATCCGGCAATATGCCAGTGTCTTGTATTGCTTCATCTGCTCTTAGTTCATCCATTACCGCTCTGCATAAGTGCTGCAGCCTTGCATACGCTCTCCCTGCACTACCTCCACCACCACCGCCGCCACGCTGCTGCTCTCCTGCCTCATTCACTCTCCTATCCCCAGCTGGCTGACCCAGCTCAGCAGCGGTCAACAGACCATGGTACCTACGCCGAGCAGCAACCCTGAACCTCTCACACAACCAATTCTGGTCTTCTGGACTACTCTTTGCATCTCTGAGCAGCACAAACAGACCAACTGCTGGTCTGAGAGCAGGCGGAGCCGCTGACCTGGCAGCAGGCCCAGTGTCGACGACTCCTCTTGGTGCGTCCTCACTCAGCATGAAGTAATTTTCAAAGCAAGCAAGAATGAGCTCCTCTGCTTGTGCGCACACTTGAGTCAGTACTGCCAGCTCTCCACTGGACAATTTGTCCTCTGCCTGAGCTCCTTTCAGGCAAGCTAACTGCTGTAGTGCTGCGTCCAAGCAGTCTTCAGTCACTGTGGCATTGTCGGGATGTAACAACCAACTGAGGTAACTTAGAGCAGTGTGGTTTGGTCTGACTCCGTATTGCATGGCGAACCTTTGTAGTAGCCAGCCCCAAGCTCCTGCAAGGCTCAAGTTTCTTGGTCCACAGCCTTGAGCCGAGAGAGCTGCTCCCAAGAGCTCATCGTACACAGCAGGTGAGGTAACGTGGAGCATGTCTGTGCTGTTGGCTGCTGCACCTGTTCCCCCATTTGTTGCTGCATTACGCATTCTATTTCTTATTAGATTTCTTCCAGAAGCCATTTCACCTTCGTCCAGTGCCAGCATGGCGTGCAACGGAGATGCAGAGTGATCCATTGCAGTAGTACCGCCTCCCTTCCTTCTGTTGGGAGCAACAGCCATACTGTACGTTGAATTGCTTCCAGCAACCTCTTCAATATGCAACCCACCACCACCACCACCACCATTACTACTACCACTGATGTGATGCTGCTGTTGATGTTGTTGAGAAGGAGGAGGTCCCAGGAAGCCACCTTGTTGAGCAGCAGCAGCTCCCAGCCCTACTGAAGCATCTCTTGCAGACACGACCACATGTCCACACGTCTTTCCAGTCTTGTCTACCAATCCTACCCAAGTCAAATTATTAGCGCTATTGGCAGATTTCCACTTACTACTACCACCACTGAACAGGCTTCTAAACCACCCTTTCCCACTGCCAGAAGGCATGGTACCATCTCCTCCTTCCACTTCCCTTGCAGCAGCAGCCAGCTTTGACAGCTCTGTTGTTTGTACTGTTCCCGCTGCTATGACTGCTCCATCTGCTTGTAATTCAACTGTGAGAGCTCCAGTTTGTTGTGTATTGCCTGCCAATTGGATTACTTCATGTTGGTGTGTGGTACCGTCAGTACTGACGAGAGTAACTGCCCCTCCGCTGGAAGCGCTATGGCTACCATGATACAACACAGCATGAAAGGTTTGATCACCAGTGGCTTGTAATAATGGACCACACCCTACTACTCTCACAACTCTGGCTTCAATACAGGGAGCTCCTGAATCAACTGGCCCAGCAGTGACTGGTGGCTGCTCAACAATAGGCTCCTGCTGTGTTGCAGCAGCAGCTCTGGCTGCTTCCAATGCTGCTTCTTGCAACAATGCAAACGCTTCTGCCTCCGATGATTCATCATCCTTATCGTCCCAATAAATACCATTGTCATCATCTACAGTACATGGGTTCAACATCAACCCTTGCAAGCTCAACGCCCTCTTCAACACGGCGCATCTATCTTGCAAGAATGTGCTGGCAGCAGTGGACGCATTTGCATTTGCATCTCCATTGCCATTCCCAGCTTCTATCAACGCCTGTAAACACACTTGCCAAGCTCCTTCGTATGCCAAGTAGCGTAGCCAGGCCTTGCGTTTACCCATTTTAACAGCAGCTCCACTCTTGGTAGGGAAGCCTCCCATGCCTGCACCTCCTCTCTCCATGTTGACGGATGAAAAAACTGGGGTCCCAGCAGTGGCGTCTGTGTTGTGCACAGCAGGGATTTGCCATTTCTGATAATGATGGTGGTGTGTTTGGATGTTGTCTGCATTCAGGCCCCAAGTGACTTCTCCGAGGTTGGGCACGCCGTCTGATGCAGTTGCAGCACCTTGTTGTTGTTGTTGTTGTTGTTGTTGTTGTAGGCCACCACCATCACCACCTGAAGGACTCCTATTACTATTGGTGGTAGTAGTATTCTTTCCAAACATATTACTTCTATGCGATCTTCTTCCTCCTCTAGATGGAGCAGCAGTCCACTGCTGGTATTGATCATCAGTGTCAAATGGAGGAGAAGAGGGCTTGTCGCCAGCATTTTCCTGCTGCTGAGCGAGCGATTTCAGAAGAGGGGAACCGTTGTTTCTTCTCTGTTGTCTTCCGTAAAGAGACATGTCGCCGAAATCTAATTGAACGTCGTTGTTGACCTTGGATCTAGTGTTGGGGCTTTTGGATGGGGAGGAAGCTTTGGAGCTGGTGTTTTCTGGTTGGTGGAGACCAAGTGGGTTGTCGGAAAAGAGTGTGCCGAGGGGGCCGCCCGTTTGGCCAGAGAGGTTACCAAATTGGAATGAGGGCCCGGACTCGGGTGCTTCTAGTTCAGCGTTCTTTCCAAACGACCAAGATTCAGCCTGTGCAGTTGATTGTGCGAATTGTGTCAGGGATGGTGAAGAAATAATTGCAACTGTTTTTAGGGAGAAATGAATTACTATCAACGTACCCACGCTGGTTTGCCACTAGATGTAGGCTCTTGATCACCTATTAATTGAGATGTATTCCTAGGACGAAGCTTTCTTGTTGACATTGAGCAACAACTCGTAAACCAAATCTAAAATTGCGCCATTCTTTCTCTGGAGAAGACAATATAAGCAATAATCACGTTAATATCAACCAGTATTTGATGTTTTATTTTCAACAAAGTGATTTCAACCACCCTATCGCCTTGCATTTATGGAGCTGTGCTCCCCTGCTTTAAAACAAGAGAGAGAGAGAGAGAGAGAGAGAGAGAGAGAGAGAGAGAGAGAGAGAGAGAGAGTGAGAGAGAGAGAG
>Ga0209986_10001028_pt1 | contig 27203 bp, 23 predicted proteins | sample BlataG_FD_183168 | JGI IMG/M metagenome (GOLD analysis project Ga0209986, IMG submission 183168) | Deep subsurface microbial communities from Black Sea to uncover new lineages of life (NeLLi) - Black_00105 metaG (SPAdes) (version 2) | ecosystem: Environmental > Aquatic > Marine > Oceanic >... | reverse complement strand
TAAGTGTAGAGCGCGGTAACATGGCATATTCAGCAGTAACCCAGCCCTGGCCGCTGCCTTTGAGAAAGTTGGGTACCCTTTCTTCCATGCTCACAGAGCACAGTACCCTTGTCTTTCCCAGTTCCATCAGGACTGAACCTTCGGCAAAGCTCTGGTAGCCCAGCGTTATATGCACCGGGCGTAGCTCATTATGTTCTCGACCGTCTATCCTGGCCATTTCTATTCAGGTAAGTATATCACTGTTCATTGTTGTAGTAGAAGGGAGGTATCTTAATGCGTCAAGACTCGTTAGAAATGTCCTCCGTTTTTACCCATAAGCTCTCTCCGTCGGTAATGAACTCAATGGTGCCATTTCTGTCAGTTCGATAGACGTTTTCTACGCCCAGCCTGCTAATTAATCTCTCCACCACCTCGGAATTGGGATGCCCGAAGGAATTGTCTGCTCCTACTGAAATTACGACTACTTCAGGGCCAACCACTGACAGGAATTGTGGTGAAGTAGAAGTCTTACTGCCGTGATGGGCTACTTTTAGCACAGTGCTTCTCAGACTGGCTCGCTGGCTGACGAGCTCAAACTCAGCCTCATCTCTAATATCAGCGGTAAACAGAAAACTTACTTTACCCCAGGTCAGCTTTAGTACCACTCCATTGTTATCAACGTCGTGACTGGTCCCCTGGAAAAGTTCTGACGGCGGGTTGAGCACCGCTATTTTTATGTTATCACCCAGGTCTATTTCCTGCCCCGCTATGGCGATATCATGTTTGGTTTTCTCGTCTTTGATAAGATTGAGCCACTCATAATAGATGGAAGAATAATACGGAACGCCAGGCTCAAGGACTTGCTTCACCTTGTAGCGCCGGAGCACTTCCACCAGACCTGTGACATGGTCGGCTTGAGGCTGAGTGGATACCATCAGGTCGATCGTCCTGTCCCAGAAGGGGAGTTTTTTGCTTAGCTCCAGGTTTATCTTTTGAGGGTCAGGCCCGCCGTCAATCAGGATATTTTGATGGCCCGGCGTTTGAATCAAAATGGCATCCCCCTGGCCAACGTCAAGGAAACTTACATGAAGCTTATCATCCGGCATGGTAAGAACTGCCGCCCAGATGAGTATCGATACTAGTAAAAGAGCTGGGATAAGCCACTTCCTGGGTATAGATAATCGTGGTTTAACAGTATCTCCAGCCATTTTCATTTGCTCTCCGCAGACAGTTTTGGTAGAAGGTTACTCGACTTTTTTCTATGATTGAGAATTGCTATGGCTACAGCAAGTCCAGCATAGTATACCCACACCTGCCAGGCGGGGATGGCAGCCACCGGTAGTGAGGAGTAGGGAAGGGTGTCGAAGACTTGAATTACCAGGAGCAAATAGCTCAGGAATAACCAGGCTAGCCAGCCCAGTATTTGAGCTACAAGTGGAGCAAATAGCCCGACGAGGGCAACCAGCGCCGATGAAGTGATTATGGCAGGCAAAGAAAGTAATGAGAAAAAAGTTGCTGGTAAAGCAACCAGGGAGATAATATGGAAGTTGTAAGCTATAAGTGGCCATGTTGCTATGATAGCTGCCAGGGTTATGGCAAAGCTATCAGTCACCATATTACCCATGCTGGTGATCGTTTTTCTATCTCGAAATATAGCGTTAGCACCTTTTTTTCCCTGCGACTGGAAGTAGGGGTAGAGGAGGATAAGCCCGGCCATGGCTAGGAAGCTAAGCTGGAAAGAAATACTCCATAGTATGTAAGGTTGAATGCCCACCATTACTGCGGCGGCAAAAGCCAGGGCAGTGATGGCATCCCGCTGTCTTCCCAGGAACTCAGCCGTTAAAAACAAGCTTCCCATGATTGCTGCTCGAATTACCGGTGGACGCATACCGGTGAGCGAGACGTAAAGCCAGATGACTATGAGAGCCAGCCATATGTATATAGAGCGCTGCCTGCCAAAAATAAGTATGCCGAAGCTAAGGACTATAGCAATGACGATGCCAATGTGTAAACCAGAAATGGCTAGCAGGTGTGCAGTCCCCGTCCTGGAAAATGATTGATTGAGGGAATCAGGTATGTTGGCTCTCATGCCAAGCAGAATGCCCTGAGCCAGCGACCCCTGTGGCTCAGGCAAAGCTCTGGCTAAAGAATTAGCCAGGTTCTCCCTCAAGGAATAGAGCCATTGCAGGGGTTTTAAACCTTTGCCACTATCTATAACCTCTATTTCGGGGTAATAGATGATGGAGTGAATTCCCTGACGTGCCAGATAGCTTTTATAGTCGAAGTCATTGAACGGAGCTGGTGTTTCCAGTTCTCCAGTTACCTGGAGGACATCACCATACCGAAAAGCAGGATACCTGGGCACTCGTAATAAGGCAGTTCCTGAGGCCTCTTTCTTTATGCCTTCTATATTAATTTCGCTGGCTGAAAATGTCAGAAAACAGAATTTACCTCTGATGTCAGGTTCGTCTGATATTAAGCCTTGAATTTGCACTGGTTCTTTATCGTTATAGAAGCACAGGGAATGCTCGTCTATTTGTGGTGGGCTTGATGGATAGCATAAGTAGCCGCCAAAGAAAGCCAGTAAGCAAAATCCAGCCACTATTAAATAATTTTTATGATTGGAGAACAAAGGGATGAATAAGAAGGGAGCAAGCCCAGAGATGATGATAGCGGATGGCAAGCTGGCTTTTGAGCCCAGAAAAATGCCAGCTACCCAGGCACAGCTAATATAGAGCAGCCACATAATATAGCCTTTAATCTGATACGGTTATGCAGTCTTTTATTTTAACAAGTGTCTTTTCACCAATGTTCTGGACATAAAGCAAATCCTCGATGCGTTGGAAAGAGCCATTTTCATTGCGGTAGTCCACTATAGCCTGTGCTGTTATTTCGCCTATCCCTGGTAATGCTTCAAGAAGCCAGGCTTCGGCCCGATTGATATCAATCTTTTGAGGGGCCTGTTTTTCGCCTTCTCGAGGGATATAAATCTTGATGTAGTTGAGGTCTGCATCGGGGCCAATACCCGCGTCTGAAAGAAGCGTTTGTATGGTGTCTCCTTCTGTAAGAGAATAGATGCCGGGGCTGGTTACAGCACCGGCAATATAGATTTTACCGCTTTGCTGTGGAGGCGATGCCCGGCATATAGTGATTTCCACGGGTTGGCTTCCACTATGTTTTATTGCCAGCAGCACGCCACCGGCTATTACAGCAATGGCCAGAAAAATTGTTATAAACAGGTAAAATCTGTTGGTCTGGTTCATGTTACAACTCCTTTCGTGGAGAGTGCTTAATTATTACCTCGTGTGAAATTTCTCTCCTTAACTCGTTTAACAATGTTAGTTGAAGGTGAAGAATCCCCGGGATTCTTCATGTCACTTTGCTCCATTTTGAATGACAACCTCATATGGCAGTGATACAATCTACGTATGGCAAAGGATTCCAAAGCGATAACTACTAATCGCAAAGCTTATCACGACTATTATATACAGGAAACCCTTGAAGCGGGAATAGTTCTCAAAGGTTCTGAGATTAAGTCTATAAGGGCTGGCAATGTGAATTTGCGTGAGGCTTATGCCAGGCCGGAAAATGGAGAGCTATGGTTATATAATAGTCATATTGCCTCCTACAAGGCTGCCAGCCATAATACACATGAGCCAGAACGTCCACGCAAGCTTCTACTACACAGGGAAGAGATTGATAATCTTGCGGGTAAGTTGCAAAGACAGCGTTTGACTTTGGTACCACTTAAGCTATATATTAAACATGGGTTTGCTAAAGTAGAGCTGGGGTTGGCTAAAGGCAAAAGAGCCTACGACAAGAGAGAGACCATTGCCCGTCGCGACGTGGAAAGGGAAATGGATAGAGCGGTGAAACTTAGAAGGAGGTGATGGAAAAGCAAGGTTGAAAATATGGGGGCGTGTGGCTTCGACAGGGATGGGCCTACAGAATTGCAGGCTGAGGTGCCGCTTACCTCATAAAACTAGTGGCAAAAAACAAATGGCGAACCTGTATTCGCATAATGTAGCTTAATAAAAGCTACACATCCACCTGATTTCTCCTCGGCGGGTTGGGATTGGGTGTCACAAAGTCGAGGTGCGCTAGTCCTGATGCCAATAGGGATGTGGCAAAGAAAAATTGGCTGGTTTAGCTGGAATCGGTCAGCAGATGAAAGCTAGATGAGACAAAAGGTGCTGACTAAGCTTGTAGTAAATTCTGGCAACCCTTTCTTGGACGGGGAGTTCGACCCTCCCCCGCCTCCACCATAAAGAAGTTAATTACAGAGGCTTCCTCTGATAAAAGGAAGCCTCTTTGTTAAGCTTGCCATAGAATATCGGCGAAAGTAATGTGAAATTTAGCTCCGGTGCAGGGTAAATTATACAGGCTATAGGCTGTTTGGTTGACTGAGCACGGGCAGCAGTAACAGGTTGTTTGATTTTAATTCGCTGTTGTTACAGAATATAACGTTAAAAAATAAAATCAAAAAGAAGTAAGAAGTCAAAATGAAGGAAGTAGTTGTTGTTAGCGGTGCCAGGACGGCTATCGGGGCATTTGGAGGTTCTTTAAAGGATAAATCAGTTGTTGAGCTGGGTAGTGTGGTAATTAAAGAAGCGCTCAAGAGGGCGGGTTTGAGACCAAAACCCGGCGATGAGCTTCTGGGCTATGGTCCTGATGCTCTTAAGGCTGACGGGATGATTGAGCTGGAGAAGAAATACTACGATTGGGATTCTTCTTTACGAGAGGTTCAGGTTGATGAGGTAGTCATGGGATGTGTTCTCCAGGGTGGACAGGGACAAAACGTAGCCCGTCAGGCGACTATTTATGCCGGAATTTCCAAGGAAACACCTGCCTTTACAGTGAACAAGATCTGTGCATCGGGGTTGAAAGCTATTACCTCAGGGGCCGAAGCCATTATGCTGGGTGAAGCAGATGTCGTGATTGCCGGCGGTATAGAATGTATGAGCCATGCTCCTTATGTCCTTCCTAAAGCTCGCTGGGGTTACAGAATGGATGTTGGAGCCAAAGGTGAACTGATAGACCTTATGGTATTCGATGGGTTGTGGGAGATATTCTATGGCTATCATATGGGAAACACGGCGGAGGAAATCGCTAACAAATATGGCTTTACCCGGGAAGAGCAGGATGAGATTGGTTTGTTGAGTCATCAACGAGCCCGGGCAGCCATAAGCGATGGCTTGTTTAAAGATGAGATAGTTCCTGTTTCTATTCCACAGAGAAAAGCGCCGCCAGTTATATTCGATACTGATGAGCGTCCTATGGATACCAGTCTGGAAAAGATGGCCAAGCTGCTTCCAGCATTTCGCAAAGATGGCACTGTTACCGCAGGCAACTCCTCCGGAATCAACGACGCCGGGGCTGCTGTAGTGCTTATGTCAAAAGAGAAAGCTAAAGAATTGGGGCTTGAGCCTATGGCGACCCTCAGAGCCTGGGCTTCAGGTGCGATAGACCCTAACTATATGGGGTTGGGTCCTGTTCCTGCGGTGAGGAAGGTGCTCAAAAAAACGGGGCTCGCTAATAAAGATATGGATGTTATCGAGCTTAATGAGGCTTTTGCTTCTCAGACGCTGGGTTGCATGAAAGAGCTTGGGTGGAGCTTTGATCAGATTAATCCTCATGGCAGCGGCATATCCATGGGGCATCCTGTCGGCTGCACTGGAGCTAGAATAGCAGTCACCATCATATATGATATGGTACACAGAAATTTACATCGAGGGTTGGAAACCATGTGTATCGGTGGCGGTCAGGGGATGGCAGCTATCTGGGAAAGGTAGTCAAGACTATTTTCCTTTTTTCTGGTAATCGGGGCACCAGGTAGCATTGGGGCGCTCGGGTCGATTGCAGGCACTCCGCCAGTTCCATTTGCAGCTATCACACAGGAAGATATTCATGCCCAGGATTTTCTTGATCCTGAGCGTTGTTCTGTACATCCAGCCCGGTTCTTTAGAACTCATGGGGAAATTATAAAGCTATATCCTGGCTGAAGGCAATAGCGCAGAGGAATACAGTCAACTTAGTGTACTGATGCTACTTCAGTTTATTTATGAATGGAAACGTAGCTGAAGGTAGGAGAAGGGATCACGTATCTTTAGATAAGGTAGCTAGAAACTCAGCGTTGTTCTTTGTCTTGGCCATTCTTTCCAGAACCCTGGAGGTAGCTTCAATTGAATTACCGGAATCGCTGGCTATCATGTTAGCGACGCGCCGGAATAACCATATTTGTTTCAGGGTATTTTCATCCAGTAGAAGCTCTTCTCTCCTGGTGCCGCTAGGTATGATATTTATGGCTGGGAAAATCCGCCTCTCGGCTAATTTTCTATCTAAGTGAAGCTCCATATTGCCTGTTCCCTTGAACTCTTCATATATCAGGTCATCCATACGACTACCTGTATCTACCAGACAGGTGGCGATGATGGTCAAACTGCCGCCCTCATCCGAGTTACGAGCAGTACCGAAGAATCGCTTGGGAGGGTGCAGTGCTGTGGAATCAATACCGCCAGATAAAGTTCGTCCACTGGCAGGCATGGCCAGATTATAAGCTCGAGTGAGGCGGGTGATGCCATCGAGGAGGATAACCACATCTTTACCCATCTCCACCAGTCTTTTAGCTCTTTCCAGAGCCAGTTCGGCTACTCGAGTTTGGCTCTCTACAGGCTCATCGAAAGTGGCACCTATAACCTCAGCTTTCACCGACCTTTTCATATCTGTAACTTCCTCAGGTCTTTCGCCGATGAGACAAACTATAAGGTGAATATCGTTGTAGTTAACGGCGATGGCATTGGCGATTTTCTTGAGGAGTACTGTTTTACCGGCCTTTGGGGGTGAGACAATAAGGCCCCTCTGTCCTCTCCCTATAGGGGTTAGCATGTTGATTAAGCGTGTCGATAGGTCTTCCGATGTGGTTTCTAAATTGATGAGCTTGTCCGGGAAAGTTGGTGTTAGAGAAGAGAAATTGGACCGAGTCTTTGCCTGATCAGGGTTAAGGCCATTTACGCTTTCTACCCGAAGTAAGCCATAGTATTTCTCATTGTCCTTGGGGTGTCGTGCTTGGCCACAGATGTAGTCGCCATCCCTCAGGTTGAAGCGGCGGATTTGAGAGTTTGATACGTAGACATCATTTGCACTGCGCAGAAAACTATCCTGGCGCAGGAATCCATAACCCTCAGGCATAGTCTCCAGTATGCCAGTCAAGAACAGGTTTCCCTGCTGCTCTGCTTGTGATTGGAGTATATTAGTGACGAGTTCGGCTTTCCTCATGGAGGAATAGTTAGTGATTCCCTGTTCTTTAGCCATCACCTCCAGTTCGTCCCGTGTTTTGTCTTCCAGTTGAGCCATAGTTATCATAGTAGCCTCTCTTAACTCCCTGCCTTATCTGTGGTTTGGTAGGGGTTCTCTATAATCTTTTTCTCTCCCATGACCTTTTTCCAGTCATCCGTAAAACGCTGAATGCCGATGTCAGTCAAGGGATGCTGTATCATCTGTAATAGTACTCTATACGGTATAGTAGCGATATGTGCACCAGACTTAGCTGCCATAATGCAATGTTGGGGATGTCTGATACTAGCAGCTATAACCTGAGTAGGTGACTCATAATACCGCAGAAATTGGGCAATGTCAAATACTACATCCATGCCGTCTTCGCCAATGTCGTCAAGTCTACCTACAAAAGGGCTGATGAAGGTAGCTCCCGCTGCTGCTCCCAGTAAAGCCTGGTTCAGTGAGAAGCACAGGGTGAGGTTCACCTTTATCTTTTCCCTGGTTAGTACCGAAGTAGCCTTCACTCCTTCTAAGCTGGCTGGTATCTTAACTACAACGTTATCTGCCCATTTAGCTATTTCTCTGGCTTCGGCTATCATTCCTGAGGCATCCTGGCTTAATACTTCGGTTGACACCGGACCGGGAAAAACAACGGCGCAGATTTCCTTAACTAGATTCTGGTAATTTACTTTGCCTTCCTGGGATACGAGGCTTGGATTGGTGGTCACTCCAGTGATGACTCCCAACTCCACCCCATGGCGAATGTGGTCTATGTTAGCAGTATCTAAGAATAAACGCATTGTGCCTCCTCAAGTTATTGGTAGAATTGTCTGCGCACCCTCGATAAGCGTTTCTTTGGCCGCCCCGATGAAATCCACGAAAAGTGGGTGAGGACAGTCAGGGCGGGATTTAAATTCGGGGTGAAACTGGCAGGCTACCATCCAGGGATGATTCTTCAGCTCGGCGATTTCCACCAGCTCTCCATCTGGCGATAGTCCACTTAGTAGCATTCCAGCGCTTTCCAGTGGTTGGCTGAAGGTATTATTGAATTCAAAGCGATGGCGGTAACGTTCATAAGCCACTTCACAGCCATAAGCGTGAGCAGCCTTGGTTCCGGGTGCCAGATGGCAGGGGTAAGTTCCTAACCAAACGGTCCCACCTTCTTGATTGGCGTCTTGTTGCTCCGGGGGTACGTCAACTACAGGATAAGGAGGGCCATGGTCTACATCGCTGGAGTAGGCATACTGCTTGTTAAATACATGGCGGCCGAATTCAATAACCATAGCTTGCATCCCCTGACGTAAACCGAGATAAGGGATATCTTTTTCCCTGGCAAATTTGGCTGCCTCTAGCATGCCTTCAATTCCCTCATAACCGAAGTCGTCAGGGGCGACGATTCCTTGAACTTGCCTGAGCCTGTCATTATGACCGTCTTGTAATTCAGCTGAATTGATCCACTCTATCTTTACATCATGATTATGGATCAGCGCTGCATGACATAATGCTTCGCGCACCGAATAATAAGCATCCTGGAGTTCAATATATTTGCCCACCAGCCCGATAACTACCGGCTCCTTGGGAGCTTTCAGTTTGTTCACCATATCGCGCCAGTCATCCAAATTGCTTTCCTTAGCTTCCAACCCCAGGTGATTGACTATAAAATCTCCTAATCCATGCTCCTCTAACAACAATGGAACTTCGTATATGGTCTCACCTGTAACCAACGGGATCACTGCCTCTCTATCGACATCACAAAACAGCGATATCTTGTCTTTTATTTCCTCGGATACTTCCTTGTCGCTTCGACATAGAATTACGTCGGGCTGAATACCGATGCGTCTCAATTCGTTAATGCTATGTTGTGTGGGCTTGGTCTTTATCTCATTGGTGGCGGCGATGTAAGGCAGGAAAGTGACATGGATGTATAATACATTGTCCCTGCCTTCTTCCTTCCGCATTTGTCTGATAGCCTCGAGAAAGGGCAGTCCTTCGATATCGCCCACTGTGCCACCGACCTCGACTATAATTGCGGCAGCTCCAGAGATTTCAGCTGCTTTTCTGATGAGCTTCTTTACTTCGTTGGTGACATGTGGGACTACCTGGATGGTGCCACCAAGGAAGTCTCCCCTTCTTTCCTGGGCGATGACCGAGGCATATATCTGGCCTGAAGTTGCACTGGAAGCCTGGGTTAAGTCAACCCCGATGAATCTTTCGTAGTGCCCTAAATCCAGGTCGGTTTCGGCGCCATCCTGAGTAACGAATACTTCACCGTGCTGGGCAGGGGAAATCATTCCTGGGGCGGCATTTAGATAAGGATCGAGTTTCTGTGCTGAGACAGGAATAGAGCGGCTTTTCAATATTCTACCAATTGAAGCTACCGAAACCCCTTTACCAACAGAACTGATTACGCCACCAGTAACAAAAATATACTTAGTCATGCTTTTAGCGCGGATATATTAATAGAACGCGGGTGTTTTTTTTACAATTGTGAGGATAGATTTAAATCTATTCTATTTTAGAAAGCTAGGTCGGAATTGTCAAGTACAGCCTGCTCTTGCGTGCTTGTGATCTCGTTCAGATAAAGGAGAGACATGTCAGGCAATTCTACATGGCGAGCATAAGGCAGTGGGCATAGAACCCGCCACTAAGGTTGCGGTGTGGCTTGTTTCCTTGTGTCGTTGTGGTGAGCCGAAGTTGCCAGTCGCTCTCTCCCCGGTCATTGCGAGCCTACCTTGTTTTGTCATTGCGAGCCGAAGGCGTGGCAATCTCGCCCTACCAGATTGCCACGGCAGCGGAGCTGCCTCGCAAAGACAGCGTGAGGTGTGGAGATTGCTTCGTCGCTGGCGCCCCTCGCAACGACAGTGGGGCTAGCGCCCCTCGCAACGACAGTAGAGGAGGCAGAGTTTTACTAATCACTTGAACGAGTACAGCCTGTTGCACTGTCTATGTGAATGTGATAATATGAATCAAGCCTTTAAATCAGTCCTGTGAGGCTGGTAAGGGGAGACATGTTACAAGCGAATATCACCAGAGTCCTGAATAGAACCTCTTGCCAGTTTAAAGGCGGGAGGTTTTTTAATGCCTGAAAAGGTCCTCGTTAGTTCAGAAGAGATTAGTCGAGCATTAGCTCGAATTGCTCATGAGATTGTAGAGAAAAACAAGGGTGCTGAGGACATTGTGCTTGTGGGTCTGTGGACTCGGGGGGTGCCTTTAGCTCGACGTTTAGCCACTATAATTGAGAATCTCGAAAAAGTCTCTGTTCCTGTTGGTGCTTTGAATATTGATCCTTACCGCGATGATATCTTCGACCTGGAATTGAATCGAGTAATCCAGAGGACTGATATTCCTGGTGACATCAACGATAAAAAGATAATCCTGGTTGACGATGTCCTCTATACCGGGCGGAGTATTCGAGCGGCAATGGATGCTCTCATGGATTTAGGCCGCCCCAGCTCCATTCAGTTGGCCGTGCTTGTTGACCGTGGTCACAGAGAGCTTCCTATCAGAGCTGATTATGCAGGCAAGAATATTCCGAGCTCCACAGATGAAAAAATACAGGTTCAACTGGTGGAGACTGATGGTGTAGATAGGGTGACAATTGTAACTGCAGCCAGGGACAGAACATTTAGTAGAGCCAGAGGAGGATTAAGGGAGGGCTAGCATGACACTGGAAAATAGAAGTCTGGTGACCATAGATGATTTAGCCAACGGAGAAATAGAGGCGTTGTTTTCCCTGGCAGACACGATGGGGAACGCTATGAGTGAGCAGTCTGGTTTGTGCCAGGGAAAAATCATGGCAAGCCTGTTCTTTGAGCCAAGCACGAGGACACGGCTGTCTTTTGAAACTGCGATGCATAGACTTGGCGGGCGTGTAATAAGTGCGGTTGATATTGGTTCGACTTCTCTAGCCAAGGGTGAAAGCATTGCAGATATGGCGAGGGTTGTTGGGAGTTATGCCGATATAATTGTTATCAGACACCCATGGGAGGGAGCTGCCAGGGTAGTAGCTGACTATGCTGGTGTCCCTGTGGTAAACGCCGGTGATGGGGGACATGAACATCCAACCCAGACCTTGTGTGATCTTTATACCATTAAGAAGGAAAGACGAACCATTAGCGGTTTAAAGATTGCCATGTTGGGTGATCTGAAGCATGGACGGACAGTGCATTCCCTGGCATATGCGCTGGCCAGGTTTGGTGCAACTATTCTTTTCCACCCCGCTCCGGGACTTGAAATGCCAGAGCCTGTTTTAAGGAAATTGACTGAAAGGTGTACAGGTGAGCTGGTAAGGTATGATGCGCAGGAATCCTTAAATAAAGAAAGGTTTCTACCTCTTGATGCTGTATACATGACTCCCAGTAGTCCACATCAACTGGCAATGGTGCCTGATATTAGTATTCAAGTCGAGCTGGAGGCAGGCGTCGATGCCTTATATGTTACCAGGCTTCAAAAAGAGAGATGTGAGCCAGCAGGAGAAGGGCAGAGTTTGAAAAATGATTATCCTGTGGTGGATAAGAAGTTCCTCAAAGGAAAGGAGTTTGAGAAAACGATAGTTATGCATCCTTTACCTCGCGTTGATGAGCTGGCTTATGAAGTAGATGCTGACCCCAGGAGCATGTACTTCAAACAGGCTGCTCGTGGTGTACCTGTTAGAATGGCGCTGATAGCTCTTCTACTGGGGACTGAGGAAGTCTCTATTTCAGCAGGAAGTGACACTTTTATTCGGAAGACGGACTATTCTGCTTATAGGCGGGATTCGGGTATAAGGTGTCGTAATCCACGTTGTGTGTCAAATCAGGAAACAGAAAAAAGATATATAAAGCCTGAATTTCAAATAGTAAATCTTAAGCCTTTGACGCTGAGATGTATCTATTGCGAACATGAACTCTACCCTCAATATATTGCCAGTTCGGATTGGCATGAGGGAAAGTTAGAATGCAAGAAATATCATGGCGCTGGTAGCCACTTAATCTGGAAGATCAAACCGGAGAATCTAATAATTTTCGAGTCAGAAGATGAGGCCCAGGCCCGGGGATACAAGCCTGGCATCTATGCTACTGAACATCGCTAGTGGTGCTCAAGGAAAGTATCGCTGGTTAATACCTATCTGTCTTTAGGGAGAAGCGGTGAAATAAATGATGACTGGTAAATCGAATTCCTTGCTTATCCGTGGTGGTCGCATAATTGACCCCGGCCAGGGTGTAGACCAGCCGGGTGATTTGCTCGTTGATAATGGCAGGATTGTGCAATCGGGTAGGGAGAAGCCTGTTGTCGTTGTGGAAGGGGCTAAAAGACCTGTGATAATCGATGCCTGTGGGCTGGTTGTCTGTCCTGGTTTCATAGACCTTCACTGTCATCTCAGAGAGCCTGGGTTTGAAGACAAGGAGACTATTGCCAGCGGAACGAGAGCTGCAGCTACAGGTGGCTTCACTACTGTTTGTTGCATGGCGAACACGAATCCGCCACTGGACAGTCGGGCTGCTGTGAATTGGGTGACACAAAAGGCCAGTAAGACGGGTGTTGTTCATGTATTTCCTGTAGGTTGTATCACCAAAGGAAGGAAAGGCGAGGAGGTCTGTCAGTTAGCTGAGTTGCTTGCGGCCGGGGTGATTGCTTTCAGTGATGATGGTGATACTGTATCCAATTCTCTGGTTATGCGTCGTGCTTTAGATGATAGCCGTGCTCTGGGATTGCCGATTTTTGACCACTGTGAAGATAAAGGATTGAGTGCTGGCGGAGTCATTAATGAGGGTTGGGTATCTAAAAAGCTGAGACTAAAGGGAATTCCGGCAGCTGCTGAAGAGATAATGACGGCACGTGATTTAATTTTAGCCAAGCTAACTGGAGCCAGGATTCATATTGCCCACGTAAGTACTTGTGGTTCTGTAGAACTCATACGCCGTGCCAAGGAAGAAGGAATCCCGGTCACTGCTGAGGTCACTCCTCATCACCTGACATTGACCGAAGACAGGATACTGGCTGAAGGACATGATTTGCCACTTGCTTATAGTACCAATGCCAAGGTGAACCCACCGCTGAGAACCCAGGCTGACATAAAGTGCCTGATTAGAGGGCTTAGAGAGGGAGTGATTGATGCTATTGCTACCGACCACGCACCACATACTTTGGGGGATAAGAGTTGTGGATTAGAGCTGGCTGCTTTTGGGATTAGTGGATTTGAGACAGCCCTTGGCTGCCTTATGGACCTGGTACATAGGGGATTGATAAGTCTGACTATGCTGATTTCCAAGTTTACCTGTGAACCAGCGACAATAATAGGGAAGAATGGTGAATTGGGCATCTTAAAGGTAGGGGCTCCGGCGAATATCACCGTATTTGATCCTGACCGAGAATGGGTAGTGGATAGTCGCAAATTTGCTTCCAGGGGTAAAAATACTCCTTTTGAGGGCTATAAATTCAAGGGTAAAGTGATGCTGACTGTAGTTGATGGCAAGGTTGTCTATATGGATGACTCACTGCATTCTTCTTTATTAAATATTTAGGAATTGGAGTCTGATATGGAGCTGTCAATGTGTACCATTACTGATAATACGGAAGTTGTACCCGGTGTACATCTTATGTGGCTGGAAGCACCCGGTATAGCTGCCACGGCGCAGCCGGGGCAATATATTACAGTATCATGTGAGGAACTGGTGTTACGCCGTCCTTTCAGTATACATCAGGTGGATTCAGGCCGGGTTGCCATTCTGTTTAAGGTAGTAGGTAAAGGCACACTCTGGCTATCACAGCGACAAAGAGGCGATAGGATAAACACTCTCGGTCCTCTGGGTAACGGATTTAGCGTAGAAGCAAGTTCAAGGAATTTATTATTGGTGGCTGGGGGTATTGGCATTGCTCCGCTTATTTTTTGGGCACAATGCGTTCTATCCCGGCATCGGGTAACCTTGATTCATGGGGCAATAACATCTGCCCAGCTTTATCCTGTCTCATCGCTACCCTTTGCCTGTTATCTATCTCCCTCTGGAGGAGAAGGTGAAAAGCTAAGTAGTCCATCGGCTTCCCTGCCGGGAGTTCGTTTTGTCTCCGTGACTGAGGATGGTAGCATGGGCAGAAAGGGCATGGTGACTGATGTTTTAGCTGATTTTGTTAATCGGGCTGATCAGATATATGCCTGTGGGCCGGTAGATATGTATAAGACAATGGCGAAGCTGCCGTTGCCAACGGAGAGAAACAAACTCAAAATGAAGAAATGTCAGGTTTCTGTTGAAGTGCGACTGGGATGTGGCATTGGAGCTTGCTATGGATGTACCATAAATACCAGAACCGGTTTAAAACAGGTATGCCGTGACGGACCGGTATTCGAATTGGGTGATATTTTATGGGAAGAGGTGAAGGTGTAATTACTCTCTTTATTACTGCGGTAGCAATAAAGCAATTTTGTTGGAAGGAGGCAGGAATGTGACTGTAGTTACTAAGGATATAACATGTCGTACGAAGGGAAATTGTGACATCGTTGATATTACCTCTCAGGCGGTGCGGGAGGTGGAGGAATCGGGGGTTAAAAATGGCACCTTAACTTTGTTTGTGTCAGGCTCAACAGCAGGAGTAGCGACTATAGAATACGAGCCGGGACTCATTGCGGATTTCAAGGATATGTGGAGCAGGGTAATACCTCAGAATATTTCTTATGAGCATAACAAAGCCTGGGGGGATGGAAATGGCCATTCTCATGTACGTGCCTCTATACTGGGCGCTTCGATGACTATTCCTTTTGTGGACAGGAGATTGACTTTGGGTACCTGGCAGCAGATAGTTTTCGTTGATTTTGATAATCGTTCTAGAACACGGAAAATAGTGCTCCAGATTATGGGTGAATGATTCAGCGTTGACAAATAATTTTTGTTAGGTCATATTATTACTAGAAATATATCATAACATAATGTAAGGAGGAAAGTTATGGCTGTGAAGGTGACGAAGTTGACTGTTAGTATACCTCATGACTTAATCGCATTGACCGATGAAATTGCAAACGAGTGGAAGGTAAGTCGTAGCAAGGTGGTTTCTACGTGTTTGCAGGAGTTTGCAGATAAGCGTTTACGTGAGGAGATGGTAGAGGGTTATAGAGTCATGGCAGAGGGAAACCTGCAATTTGCGAGAGAAGCTATGGAAATAGCACACGAGAGCTTGCCTGAGTGGAAATAATATGGCAATGGAAATTAAGTGTAGGCGTGGGGAATTATATTGGGTAGATTGGAGTCCTGGCAGGGGTACTGAAATAATAGGCATAAGACCAGCCTTAATAATTCAAAATGATATTGGAAATGAAGTCAGCCCAACAACAATTGTTGCTAGTTGCAGTACCGCCCTGGAGAAGTCATTTCCTTTCCTTGTGCCTGTAACGGCTCGGGAGAGTGGCTTACAGAAGGATTGTAACATTAATTTGGCAACGGTAATGACGATAGAAAAGTCACGACTGGGTGATAAGTGTGGTGAACTGAATAAAGAGAAAATGGACAAGGTCGATAAAGCCCTACAAATAAGCCTGGGACTCGATGACAGGTTGCGTATTAGAGAACCATGACAATACCGATAGACATAAAGCAAATCTCTACTACTCCCATCAAACATCATCATCGGGGAAATACCTGTTGAAATTTACTATTGTATATTTCTTCAGAATCTTATTATAAAAAAGGCATTACTTGTTGTCAGGGGATAATCACGAAATAAATTAAAGCGCGCCTAGAGGGATTTGAACCCACGACACCCGGTTCCGAAGACCGGTGCTCTGTCCACTGAGCTATAGGCGCATTTATAGCTGAACCTCCCCGTCATTCCTCCCCGTGCCGCTTAAACTTCACCCAGAAAGCGTAGACGAGACAGATGATTCCTGCTAAGCCGATACAACCTCTGACGAGGCTAAACACCGAGAGCACGGAAGCAGCTTCGACATTGGTCATTCCCCTGGTAACTGATAGCCACATGCTAATCGCTGGTGTTGGAATATCAAGAAAGGATCCCAGGAGCATCAGAGAGGCACCTATGACGAGGAAGCGTTCGGCTCTGGCTCCGCCACGTTTCAGCATTATTGCTGCGAGTACAACAGCGACAATCCATCCCACCAGGGAAGGAACTAAGAAGAAGAGTCTACCAATGACCACCTGGCTATACATTTCCATTTCTGCTTAACCCTTTTTATTGTGCTTCTTGCCTGCACGCTTATTAACAAGTGTCATAGCTCGCACCCTTTCTATTTCCGCCATCAGTTCTCAACATCACCAACAGGTCTATTCACGGTGGTTACTAGTGAGCTCGCTGGCTTTGTGTTCGCTTATTGAGTTTCCGTATCACTATGCCTTCGACTATGCACGCCAGGCCCGGCAGCAACATCACGAATACCCCCCAGTACTTAGATGGTTCATCAAGACCCATACGATAACCGTAAAACGAGGAAATATAGGCAACTCCAATCACTATGGCTCCTATCCATAAGTATTTTGGTCTGGCGATAAAACCCCCGATAAGTGCCAGTAATGCACCGGTAGCCCCTGTGCACAATGTAACAAAATACCCAGCACCAGACCCCAATGTCCCTGTACTAACCCAAGTCCAAGAAGATGAGAAGGATAGTGGTAAACCTAGTGCCATAAGAAGCAATCCAAACCAGGCGATAATTTTCAATGCCACTCTTATCTCCTATCTTCTTCCAAAGCAGTCATCAGCTCAGTCATTTTATCAGCCATAGCTCACACCCTTTCTTGCCACCCCAACCGGCAGCAGGGAGTCAAGCTGCTCCGCAGCAGCCTCTTGAAGCCCGGGTGTGACATATATGTCTAAGGTGATGCTCACCGTACTATGTCTCAGCGCCTCACTAACTATCTTAGGATGAACGCCAGTCGCCAGCATCAGAGAGGCGTAGCTATGCCTTAAATCGTGGAAGCGGGCGTTCAACCCTGCACGCTTTACTATTCTACCAAAATCATGTGTCAGGGTGCTAGGGTTAAGACTTGGTTAGGGCTATGGCACCTAGGTAGTTATCAGTTTTCAGGTCAACATCGATTGTCTTCGGTGCGTATCCCGCGCCTTCAATCTTCACTGAGTACTTTCCGGGATTGAGACCATCAAATTCGAAATCACCGAAGTTGTTGGTCGTAGCCTTCGCCGACTTACCGCTGGACTGGTCTATCAGGGTTACCGTCACTCCCTCAGCACATTCGTCCACGTCTCCGTATAGGACACTGCCGGCAATGAAAGTCTTCGGCAAATTCATATAGTACACTCTCGGCTTGGCTTTATGTTCAGGGTTAAGAACCTCAGTCTTCCCTGAGGCTACGACCTTGGAGATTTCGCTTTTAAGGTCGTCCAGGTCACCGAATACTAAAGCCTCACTTGGACACACCTGCACGCACCTGGGAATTTCCCCTTGCTCAAGTCTGTGGACGCAGAAGGTACACATTTGAGGGAGCTTCTTTTCTTCGTTCCAAAATATGACGTGGTAGGGGCAGGCGTCCACAATTTGCCTTTGCCCAACAGCCTTCTGCGGGTCTATTATTACTATTCCGTCAGGCCTTTTATATACAGCACCATCCTTGGCAGCCTTAACGCAGGGAGCATCATCACAGTGCATACAAAGAACAGGTATATAAGCGACTTTTACGCACGGATGCGTGCCACGTTCCTTTTTCACCAGGTTTATCCAGAATTGTCCGTACCTCGGCTGAGCTGCGGAATAGGGAGGATAATCGTTATCCCAGTACTCATCCTTGCATGCGGTGAAACAGCAATAGCAGCCGGTGCATCTTGCTATATCTATTACCATTCCATATTTAGCCATTACTTAAGCCCTCCTCTTTTCTATTTCAATCAAACAGGAATTCGGAGCCTGGCCGCAGGCATTCTTGGAGACGAAACGGTGAGGTGTTAGCAGGTTAATGCATCCACCTCTATCTGGCGATTCACCGGGTTCACCGATTGGCTCGTAAATAGCGCAGGACTCGTAGGAATGGACCACTCCGGGCGGCACGCGTCCTGTAACCTGGGTAGCAAGTAAAACAGCACCTCTATCATTATAGGCTTTAACTATGTCGCCGTCCTTTATGCCTCTCTTATTGGCGTCCTCATGGTTTATACGGATTACCCAGTAGTAATATCCATCTTTTGCCTTAACCCTGTGTTCCGGTATTTCATTCATCCAGCTTTGCTTCCCGTCATAGTGAGTATGGAAGCTAAACTTTGGGTGAGGTGAAATTAGTTGAAGAGGGTATTTGGAGTAAAGCTCTGTGGTGTGATGTCCTTCCCAGGAAGGGATATAGTGAGGCACAGGCGGCCTCTCCCAATCATCGGGGTCAAAACGCTTGAGGCTCTGCGCTTCAAACTCTATCTTCCCGCTCTGGGTATCCAGGTTTCCTTCCCTGTCGGGCAGCCCTTCTACTGCTCCTCCAACCGGACCCCAGTCTGGCGTATCCCTCTTCCTGCCTTCAGCAAACCATCTAAAGGCTGGCGTTGGCTTATAGTCTTTCGGCATAGGAACAACGAAGTAGCCTTTCTTCTCGAATTCTTCCCATGAAATATATTTGGGTAGGTCGCTGGCTTCAAACGTTCTTTTAACCCAGTCTAATTCGGTTAAGCCTCCCTCGGTGAACTTATCATAGAATCCAAGCCTCTCAGCAACCATGGCAAATATGTTATAGTCCGACCTGGATTCTCCGAGAGGCTCAATACACTTCTTTTGCAGGACTGCTATCCGACGGTTGCATCCATAAGATGAGTGGGTTACGTAGCCTGAACAATGAGCAAACTCGCTAATGTCACATCTTTCAAAGTTGGTGCAGGCGGGAAGCACCAGGTCAGCAAACTTAGCCTCTCCTTCCATGTATATGGACTGGTTAACGACAAATTCCAGCTTGGGGCTCTGGTACATCTTAACCCAGCGGTTGGTGTTGTTCATGGTGCCGATGTAAGCGCCACCGTACCGCCAGAACATTTTCACCTCTGAAAGCCCATCCTCAGGATATTTATATTTCTTAAATTGAGTTGCAGTGGAAGCGCCGCAGAAGCCCTTTCCCCGCCATTCCTGAGGCGGATTTAAGATGCACTCGGGAACTAGAATCCTGGCTATATGTACCCCTCCAGGGTCGTTTATCGTGGATCTCACCGGATGCATTGTCATTCCTCGTAAGAGCCATTGGTAGAAGATGGCGCAGTTTATCGGGTCGCCTGATATTGAACCCTCAGTATATCCTGGAAATAAGAATGCGGCATTGTAGGGAACACCTCCAATTGTTGACCATATATTGATGCCTGGTTTGCCCAAACCCTGCATAGCCTGTAACAGAACCATCATTCTCGCCCATTCCGTTCCATAGGCGGTTCTACAGGCTCCGCCCCAGCCGCCAAGCCCTCCAGCCGCCAGCATGGTTTTCCTTTTTGCCCATTCCCTCGCCAGGGCTTTAATCTCCCGGGCTGGTATTCTTGATTCTTTCTCCGCCCATTCCGGGGTCTTGGGGAAGCCATCTTCCTTGCCTAGAATGTAGTCTCGCCACTTTTCAAAGCCGTAGGTGCGCTTTTCAATGTAGTCTTTATCATAGGTATTTTCGGTGAGCCAGACATAAGCGATAGCCGCCGCTAGAGCTGTATCGGTTCCTGGTCTGGGCGCCAACCATTTATCAGAAAGGTTTATGGCTGTGGAGTTGTAGTAAGGGTCTATAAAAATTATTTTCACCCCCAGCTCTTTCAGCCAGAAACGCCGTAGAGTTGACTCCTGTCCGGTATATATTCCGCTCGTGGACTCAGGGTCGCTGGACCAAAAAACTATCATTTCAGTGTTTTTTAGAGCGTCTTCTAGAAGGTCGTATTGTTCAGGAATCCCCAGCCTCCAAGAAAACCCCCAGGTATGCATCGCACCCCAGTGCCAGCCTTCCCAGCTGTCCGGGTTGTGTTCGATATAAGTGTGGGGGAGTAATCCCCAAAACCTTAAGTAGGTGCTATGTCTATACCCTATATTCCCCCAGTTGTGGTGCGAGGAAACCGTGCTCATAATAGCTCCCGGCCCATAGGTTAAGTGGATACGCTTTATTTCATTGGTGAGAATATCTAAAGCTTCATCCCAGCTGATTCGCTCATAGCCTGATTTACCCCTATTTTCAGGTTTCCTATCTCCTTCAGGGTCGAAGTCCACTCGTTTAAGAGGATAAAGAATCCTGTCAGATGTGTATATTCTTGACCTCTCAGCCAGAGTGTACGGAGAGACCATCACTTTTCTTGGAGGAGAAAACCTTTTCCCTCGCGCTTCGATGACCCAGGATTCAGCATCATCAGGACTGAGTTGCAAAGGTTCAATGCGTGTTATTCTTCCGTTTTTGACATAAACATAAACCGGTCCGCCAGTGGTACAGTTGGTGAGAATTTGCTCATCTTTTGTAGAATAAGTCATAATCTCCCTCCGCCTTTTTAGGGTACATCATACAATAATCTACCTTGCCTTACAAGGCATGACCATTCAGCGACTAACCGAGCTCTATAGTGAGGCTGGATTAGTCGGCTTTAAGATTCATAAACGTGTAACAGGTAACGTGATGCGTGTAGCGTACAAACCTCTGGTTCTGCTTACTGAACACGCATCATGAGGGCATAACAAGGTAAGAGAGGAGAGTGGCTCTACGGTCACTCTCCTCTCTTTGGTTATATATACCTGGGAACTGGCGGCTACTTGATTAACTTACTTAACGTCCTGCCAGTAGCTTTACCGGCTGCCAAAACAACGTCCTACCCTACTAACAGGACGTCGGAAAAGCCTTGGCTTTATAATAGCGGTTTTATCGTTTCTGGAAAGTTATTATCCAGTTGTTATTATCAAAGAATTCGAATAGGTCAAGATGCCTTATATTATAATATTCACACACGGCTGGAATTTTGCGAGTACTTAGTTTATCTTCTTGACTGATCATAATAATCTCTTGATCTGGCATAAATAAATTACTCTGGGAACGTTGTTCGAGAACTTGACGTTTTAGACGAAGGGAAAAGGTACTCTTTAATCAATTATTTGTTCTTTGACTTAGGCGGGCGTCAGCTTCAAAGGTGGCTCGAAGCCTCCGGGGGAATGCAACTGCTCCTGACGATGCCGCAGTTCCTTTATCCTTAGGGCAAGGTCACTCAAGTCCAGTTTACCCGTCTCCACAGCGTCGTAGAGGCGTTCCAAGCGATGGTTGATGTCATTGATAGACCGGGCGATGTTCCCCATGGCATGTCCCAGCCCAGATATCGCCTCAGTACCAATTTAGTATGAACAGTAACCTTTTTATCCATCTTATGTTATATATTATGAATCATTGTGGGTAAAAGGGAAAAAGGAGGTCATAATCTTAACAGCATTTTAACATTTAGATGCTAGCATTATCACCAGAGAGGAGAGTGAAAGAAGTGGCATTTTTGTCAAAATTTAAAAATCGTGTCCTATTATATGCCTTATTAGCAGTTGGCATTCTTATGGTCATTATAGGCTTGATTTTTCTCTTGTTACAATCCTGCTGATATAAGTAGTTAATAACGATTGCTGAAGATTAATCAATGACTTAACAGGTTCTGAAAAATTGGCTGCTATGATTATAAGTAGAAATTTAAATAGAAAGGAGGTGACATAGAATGTTAAGCAGAAAGAAGAGGCTCATCGTAATTCCATTGCTGGTTGCCGCATTACTAGTCGGGGGTACCACCGCAGTATTGGCCCAAGAAGAGACCAATAACGGACCCAGAGCGACATTCATAGAGACCGTTGCTGGTTACCTTGATGGTATTGAAGTAGATGATCTGCTGGAGGCCTTTAGCCAAGCTCGAAGCGATATGCAGGCCCTACCCCCGGAGGAACGCGACCGTGATGAGTTTAAGGCTGCGGTTGCTGGTTACCTTGATGGTATTACAACTGAGGAGCTGCAAGCCGCTATCGACCAGGCTAAAGAAGACATGCAAGAGCAGATGGGTACCCTGCGAGCAGAAATGCAAGAGCGGATGAAGGCCCGAAGAGCCGAGATGCAACAGCGGTTTGAAGAGCTAGGTGGCGAGATGCCAGGGACTTTTGGAGGCCCAGGACTCGGCATGCGAGGAAATTTTGAAGACCGACTGGAAGCCCTGAAAGACGAGCTTGGAGAGGAACAATGGGCAAAAATGCAAGAGCGAATGGAAGCCCGGAGAGCTGAGATGCAAGAGCGTCTTGCTGAAGGCGGGTTTGGGTTTGGAATGCCTGGACGTTTTGGAAAATTCGGCCCACGAAGCAACACGCCTGACTAGGTTTTACCGGAGTAGTCAAATATAGAGTGGGTAGACCAAGTCTACCCACTCTGTATTCATAAATAGGCATTAATATACATTAGACCCGGAGGATAAAAATAGACGGGATTGGCAGGTTCGATCTTAAGATATTCATTAGCTACAATGCAAATCATAAGGAGGTTGGAATGAAGTCAAAAGCACTCATGGTAGTAATTATTTTTCTATTAGCGTCCTTGACATGTCTAGGGGTGGTGTCATGCGGGTCTGATTCTACACCAGTGCCAGGCGGAATCGAAACCCCAGATGAATCAACCGATGTTCCTCAAGCTCCCAGTGAGGACGCCAATATATATGATATGGCTATCATTGCAGCGGAACTCAGTGCTAGATATTATGATCTAGACCAGCTGTTGGTAAAGCCAGAAATAGAGGACGACGATTGGATTTTAAATGTAACACTTGAACTGGCCGATATTATGACGCTGTGTGACCAAGCCTGGCAAATAGTATCACCGGATTCAATGACTGACGTGGAGGTCATATTCTTGGAGGCTATAAATCACTTTGATGATGCGACGGATTTATTAGTAAAAGGTATAGACGAGAAGAATATTGATTTAATAAACCAGGCATCTGCAGAAATGTGGCTTGCGACTGAAATCTTAGCCCAAGGCGCAGAGTTACCCGAGTAACATGATTCCACTACTCTAAATGAAGCCTACTCTGTTGCCTTCGCATATCATAGTGTTATCTTCCCTATCTCTAGATCCAATGGTGGTAACAGTGAGTTTAATGTTTGAAGACCCTTACAGCACCAATTGAAGTCATCACGAATCCAATAACGACACCAATAATTCCGTAATAAGCTGAGACTCCCCCAGAGATATTACCTTCCTCCAATTGAGTGACCCCAGAAATGATACCCAATATTGAATATGGAATTGTCAGGATTAATAATATGACTCCTATTGCTAGTAATGCTATGCCCAGCTTCATTGCTTAACTCCTGGTTATTCCACTGTAACGGATGGTATAGCATATATCCCATCTCGTCAATTGAGATTGGCAGATAGGACTCATAGCTCAATCTCCCCGTCCAACAAGTAAGTATTTTATAGGCTCACGCTCAAGACGTAGCTGGTATTTTGACGCTCCCGTGACGCTCGAGCCACCCCAACTGGCAGCAGGGAGTCAAGCTGCTCTGCAGCAGCCTCTTGAAGCCCATGTGTAACATGGCTATATATGTCTAAGGTGATGCTCACCGTACTATGTCCCATCGCCTCACTAGCTATCTTAGGATGAACGCAAGCCGCCAGCATCAGGGATGCGTAGCTATGCCTGAAATCGTGAAACCTGGCGCCCAACCCTGCACACTTTACTATTCTACCAAAATCATGTGTCAGGGTGCTAGGGTCAATTGGTTTTCCATTTGGCCGAGGCCAGGACCGGGTGGCAAAGCTACCGTGTCTGGTAGCGTAATGATAGGCGGCATCAAGCATTGTAATATAAAAGCCCACGGGGTTATGTTAGGATAACATCTCAGAGTAAGCTATTAGTAGCCTGATTCGGTCCGTTTCAACGGGGTTCACGTCACTTTTTCTGACTACATACACATTAAAACGGAGGTGGCTATAATGGGGTTGTTTGATGGAGTAAAGGAGACTTTACGGGATAAAAAAAGAGACAGTGTCTGTACAAATCTAACTGGACTGGGGGTAGATGCCAGATTAGCCGAGAGAGGCTTAAGAGAAGAAAAGGCCTCTATACCACGCTGGTATCAGTCACTTGGCTTAATAGAAATACGCAAAAGCCCGATAAACTTTGTTCATGTGATTTATATACAAACGCGATACGGAAGACATTATCGCACACTATATCTTATTCATGACCCAGGTGTATATAATAAAGCAGGTCTAACAGCACGGTCTAAACGAGTAAAGGAGCGTCCGGTAATTGGAAAGGTGAAGGATGTTGTTTGGGAGGGGAACTTAGGGGGAAGCATCATACAGCGGTTGAATGAAGACCAATATCTTAAGCAAGAGTTGATTAGACTCCGACATGATGTCAAGATAGGTACTTATCCGGATATCGGTTCTTGGAAAATAGAAGTTAAAGGGTACCTTGCTAAACAGGTCAGTGATAAATGGGACGTTTATAAAATAATAGCTCGCCATTTAAAGCCGCAAAGACAGTGGTGATTCATATAAACCTATCCAGTGGAGCCTTATAGAACTTCATATCACTATCAAATTATTAGTGACCTGATTTGGTCCGGTTCAAGGGGGTTCACCTCACCACCAACAGGTGAAGATGAACAGGAGAAAGCGTCATGGTAAGCGTCACAATAGAAGACCTACTATATGACAGCGGTCTGGGAGACCGCTGTCCAGTCGTTACATATTTCGGCCAGCTAATGCTCTTTTGCACAATGAGTTGAACGATGCAAGCTTGATTTGCCGGCAAGCAACACTAAGTAGCTGTACGTATTCGTATGTCCATGCTGCCGACAATGACTTGTCGCTGAGGGCTTCAAGTAAGGCTTTCGGGCTGCTTCGCGCTCTGGAGGTGAGTTTCGCGGCTGGCACCAACACCCAGTAGGGTGTAGGGATACTGATTGCCAGTGCATAGAAGCCGATTACCTCGGATGGGCTGGTCAGCGATGCAAGGTCAGCATTGGTCAGTTTGCGCAGGCGTGTTGCACCTGCTTCGGCTTCAACCTCAAAACAGAACGTTCTACCGTCTCTACGAGCAATGATGTCCGGATGGCCTGAACTATTTATCTCGTCTACTCTATATCCGAGGCGCAATAGTATATGCCCAGCGAGTGCTTGCACCTTGAATCCGAACTCAGATTCAGAAAGACTAGAACGGATTCGGTCAATGCATACACTTGCCCCAGTAATTGCGTGGCTACTCAATGGACAGTTCTGGACCAGCATCATGTGACCAGCGGACTGGTTCGACGATAAAATAGTCAACTCGTTCGAAATACTTTGGCAGCATTGCCCGAAACTTATCAGATTCTTGTGATGCAACCATGATCTGCACGTGCTGCCCGAGATCAGCGAGGCGCTCCACTAGGATGTCGATGTGGTCTTCGTCGTAGGATCGTGTTGGATCGTCAAGTAGAACTAGGTATACCTCGGTAGGAGCATCATCTTCTTGGCTAAATGCAAAATACGGCACAAGAGCAAGTGCGCTTTCAGCTTGGCCATTAAGTACTTCCGGGGAGTATCCACGACCGGAGGAATCAGCACTACTGGCTAATTGCAATTCAAGCTTTGGCAGTGAGTCTTTCGCTATCATAAGCCTGTCATACCATGGGTGGTGGGTGAGGGCAGCAAAAACTTGGGAAAGATTCTCAGACACAGTGGGGATATCTTCCTCCAGTCGTTCGTTGAGACAGGTTTTAATTGCATCCTTCATTGTCCGAACAGTTTCGCCGAACGAGACAAGGTCCTGATAGGCCGCGCCGACCCGCACTAGCTGGTTACTCGATGGTCCCAGTTCGACTAAGTCCTTCTGAGTATGGTGGAACCTCTCCTCCTCCCTCAACTTGGACAACTTAGCTCGCATTGTGGTATTCCAGCTATTTTGATTATCAATCTGACCCTTGATTGAAGTCTCCAGTGAGCAAAGTTGCTCAATTTTAGCCTGAAGATCGCCCGTGCTAGTCTGATCGGTGAGTCCATTCCCGTCATCGGCATCAACGAGTGTTCTTGCATCGTTGACGTCCTGCGTCAAGTTCGCGAGTTCGCTGTTAAGCCTTTGGAGTTCTTGTACCAAGTCTTCAGCTTCCTTGAGGTGATCCTCAAGGAAGCTTGGACTTGCCAGGCGACCATCTGACAACTGACTAACAGTCCGTTGAAGCGCTGATTCTAGATCATCCCGATCATGCTCCTCATCGCAGATAGGACAGGGTATGGACTCAACTTGGACTCGGTGTATCAGTGAGATTGCGTCTTGGGCTATCCGAAGTCTTAAGGTTGCGGTGTCTGCTGCTTCCCTCGCTGCATCGGTACTTTGCTTAAGCTTATCAAGAGAAGAACCTCCCAGCGCTTCTTCAAGTCGCGATTTCGTGTCCAGAATTAGAGACTCCTGAGTGACAACTGCTTCCATAGCTTCGTGAAGTGACTGTAAATGGGTTTTTCGTTCGCTAATTCCTGCTAGATTTCTCTCAAGTGTCTCCTGATCCTGTGTGCACCTGGCTTCGAGGGACTCTTCTGCGCTGTCGATCAAAGCGTCTAGCGAAACCCCAGCTAGAGACTGGTCAGGATCTCTGCCTGTAATCTCTGTAATTAACCCGCGGATCTTGTTCTCGGTTTCAGCCACAGATGGTACATGATCGCCGTCCCACGGCGACGCACTGAGGATAATTCCTCGTTGGCGTTCCAAGTTGGCGATCTTACTATCGACTTCTTCACGGATTTCGCTTAGGTCTTTGCCGAGACTATCCTCCACCAGTTGCTGGTCTTCTAGGAACTTGTCCATCTGGCTCAGCATCGATCTGGGGTGAGTAAGGCCCAAGTGATAGAAGACGGTCCTTTCGAACGCAGAAAGATCTTCAGGCTGGCGACGGAGAACCCCAGTTTGGGGCGCAAAAATGATGTGGGTCCCCTCACCCGCATCTACAGAGTCCAATAAGGGCATGACCTCCCTAATTGGATGCTCCTTCCCCTGGTCATCGGTAAGTACAGGATCATTCCCGCCGGTAACACCTC
>Ga0209986_10001027_pt1 | contig 27205 bp, 22 predicted proteins | sample BlataG_FD_183168 | JGI IMG/M metagenome (GOLD analysis project Ga0209986, IMG submission 183168) | Deep subsurface microbial communities from Black Sea to uncover new lineages of life (NeLLi) - Black_00105 metaG (SPAdes) (version 2) | ecosystem: Environmental > Aquatic > Marine > Oceanic >... | reverse complement strand
AAGATGCTATTCATAAAACTAACAAATCCATCGTCAAAATAAACCATGTAATTTTTAAAATGGACAATTCCCATCCCATCTGTATCGTTAAACCGTACTTTTACACGGGTGTTATCTTTTACTTTAAGAAGCTTTTCAATTAAATTATCTTTCAATTTTAACACATAATCTATTCATTAGTTTTTACAAGTGTTTTGATATTACCAATTGTATAAATCTTTTCTTTTTTAAATACATTTCAAGTATCTCTCTTAACCATTCTAGGCTATAGATTTCATTTTTGCAGTTCATAAAATCGGTATACCCTGTTCCCCGTTGTAAATAATCAGATGTAGCAACCTTATACCATTTAAGAGGTTTTAGTGGTTCACCCTCAACCTCAACAGATTTTATTTTACTCAGTGGTTTCCTAGCTGGATTATAAATTACTCTAACATTATTAAGAAATCTGAATATTTCATTTTTTTTATCTTAATTGCATAATGATAATAAAACCTTTATTATTTTAACATAAAAACTTTAAAATATTATGATATTTCTGTTATTTATAATTGCTTAACATTCAAAATTAAATAATGAATGAAAAGGGGTTATTTAATCGGATTTATATTTATCTTTTCAGATTCAAATATAAATCTATCATAACAATTTACTAAATATATCTTTAAAACCAATAAAAACATCTGTATTAAATCTAATTTTCTTGAGAAAAAATATGATTAGAAATATTTATAAACAAGTTAGTTTTTATTTAACATCAGATAAAGATGTTTATCTTTATTAAAGATAATGAAATCTTTATAATATTCAATCAAAAGTATTATAATATCTTAATGATAAGGTATGTAGGTATTAAAGAGCTAAGAGATGTCTTCCTAAGTGCGTATGTTTTTAAGAATCATTTAAATCAATTTATAAATAAAAATTACCTAAAAGTTCAATTTACTCCTATATTTTTTTAAATTTAAAGAATCTAATAAACTATAATAATAATGAACCAAAAGGAAAACAGATTTAGTAAAAGTAAAAATTTAGAAAGGAGAGAAAGAAACACCTCTATTTCTCTTGGACCAGTTCTTAACTTAGAAGAATATGTAAAGAAAGATTGGTGGAAAAGAATTTTTAATTCCTTTTATTTAAAAACAGATGGCGATGTAGTAGAAGATCAAAAAATTACTAAATTTGAAGTGGATTTTTTTTCAGAAATTATGAATTATAAACCAGAACACTACATTCTAGATCTTTGTTGTGGTCAAGGGAGACATTCTATTGAATTAGGCAAAAGAGGTTTTGAAAATCTTTATGGTTTAGATCGATCACGATATCTAATTCAAAAGGCTAAATTAGACGCTAAAAAAAATGGGATTTTATGTAAATTTCGAGAAGGAGATGCTAGAAAATTACCTTATAAATCAGATTTTTTTGATTTTGTAATGGTTTTAGGCAATAGTTTTGGATATTTTGAATCTATAAATGATGATGTGCAGGTTCTTAAAGAAATACATCGAGTTTTAAAACCTTGGGGAAAACTTGTAATAGATATTACCGATGGAGATTATTTAAAATATAATTTTCAACCACGCTCATGGGAATGGCTTGATAAAAATCTTTTTGTTTGTCGTGAGAGAACATTGTCTTTAGATGATCAAAGATTAATCTCCCGCGAAGTAATTACCGATGTAAATAAAGGAGTTTTAGTGGATCAGTTCTATGCTGAAAGATTATATTCAAATGAAAAAATTTCAGAAATTTTAGAGAAAGTTGGTTTTAGCGATATAACTTTTCACGGTACGATAAATCCTGAATCTCAGAGGGATCAAGATTTAGGTATGATGGAACAAAGAATCATAGTTAATGCTTTAGTAAAGAAAGAATGGACAGAAATCAAAAAAAAAACAAAAACAACAGATAAAAAAGTAGTAGTTATATTTGGAGACCCTAATAAAACAGATGTGCTTAAACCTTCAAATATCTTTGATGATGATGATTTTTATACAATAGATCAATTAAAAGTGGAATTAAACAAGTTAAAAGAATATACTTTTTCATATTTGGACAATCATAATACATTGATCCAAGATTTTCAAAATTTAAAAGGTAAAACTGATTATGTTTTTAACTTGTGTGATGAAGGTTATTTTAATGATGCTCGAAAGGAATTGCATATACCAGCATTATTAGAAATTCTTAGAATTCCATATACGGGATCTGGACCTCAATGTCTTGCCTTCTGTTATGATAAATCTTTAGTAAGAGGTGTAGCGAAAGAATTACAAATACCTGTTCCGGGAGCTATTTACGTAAAACCTGATGACAAAATTATTGATCTACCACTATACTTCCCCGCAATTGTGAAACCTAATTTTGGTGATTCGAGTTTTGGGATTACTCAGAAATCTGTAGTTTATAATGGAGAGGAATTATTAGGTGCTATCACAGAAATTCGCAAAAAGTTTGGTTATGATAAACCAATTTTAATTGAGCAATTTCTTCCAGGAAAAGATTTAACCATAGGGATTATTGGAAACCCTCCTGATAATTACATTATTCTTCCTATAATAGAAGAAGACTATTCTAGTTTACCTCAGGAATTACCAAAAATATGTGGTTATGAAGCAAAATGGCAACCAGATTCACCTTATTGGAATATTAAATCTATCCCAGCAAATCTTCCTCCAGATATTGTTGAAATCATAGAAAATTGTTCACTTAGATTATTTGAAAGATTAGAATGTCAAGATTATGCACGATTTGATTGGCGCTTAGATGAAGGAGGAAATCCAATGCTTTTAGAAGTCAACCCAAATCCTGGATGGTGTTGGGATGGTCATCTCGCAAAGATGTGCAAATATGCCGATATTTCATATAAAGAGATGTTAAAAAAAATTTTAGAAGGAGTAGAAAAAAGAATTGGATTAACTTAATCTTAATTAATAAGTAAAATCTGTAACGAAAAATGGGAACAACTGAAATTAATAATAATTATAAAAAACCAGAAGAAATTACTTTATATATTCAATATCTGGAAAATAAAATTAAAAATCTTGATATTGAAATAAATTTCTTAAAATCAGAATTATCAAAGTTAGAATATGAGATAAAAAGTCTTAAAGCAGAAATTGAGCGTTTAGGGGAATTACCTTTAATAACAGGCAATATAATTGATGTTCTAGATGATAAAAATGATCGTGTTATCGTAAATTGTCCTCCTAATGCCAGCCATGTTGTTAGAGTTAGCAGTAGACTCCAGAATGATAATCTATCTCCTGGTTTAAGTGTAGCACTAAACCAAAGAAATTATGCAGTAATAGAAATTTTACCTACTGAAATTGATCCATTCATAAAAGGAATGGAAGTAATAGATACTCCAATTAATGTTTCTTATGAAGATATTGGAGGATTAGATGATCAAATTCAAGAAGTAAGAGAGATAATAGAATTACCTTTAAAGAAACCTGAATTATTTGAAAAAATTGGGATAGATCCCCCTAAAGGAGCTCTTTTTTATGGTTTTCCTGGAACAGGTAAAACATTGTTAGCTAAAGCTGTTGCTCATGAAACGATTACCACATTTATAAAAGTAGTAGGAACTGAATTAGTTCAAAAATTCATCGGAGAAGGTGCTCAATTCGTGAGAGAAATTTTCAAATTAGCAAGAGAGAAAGCCCCAACTATTTTATTTATTGATGAATTAGATGCAATAGGCTCTATAAGAATGGATGATGCTACATCCGGGGATAGAGAAGTAAATAGAACACTAATGCAGCTATTAAGTGAGTTAGATGGATTTGATCAACGAGGTAATGTAAAATTTATTGGGGCAACGAATAGAATTGATATCTTAGATCCTGCATTGTTAAGACCTGGCCGATTTGATAGAATAGTTGAATTTCCTTTACCTGATGAGAAAGCAAGAGAGTCTATATTTAGAATTCATATGAGAAATTTACATCTTGAAAATGAGATTAATTTAAAATCTTTAATAGTACTTACTAAAGATGCAAATGGGGCTGATATTAAGGGTATTTGTACAGAAGCAGGAATGTACGCAATAAGAAGAAATTCTGAAATAATTTCATACGACGATTTCATAAAAGCAATAGATAAAATTATGAAGTTAAAGAAGCAAGAATCCTCCTCGATTGAATTCTATGTTTAAATTAATTTAAAGAATGAAATCAAAAAATAATAATAATGTAATATGTTTTCATGAGCAATTATAGAACTCTCTGATAAAATTTTTTTTATATGATTTATCTTATTCATCAACCTTACATAATTAAAACTATAGAATAAAATTAAGTTTTATCAATAACTCTTTTAATTGATTAATAGGATTTAGTTTAAAGTAATTTATTTTTATTTGGTAGAATAGTATAATCCTATAAATTTCCTTAATTTTATCTATACATTTAAATAGAAATAAAACGTAAGATTTTTTATGAGTTCAGATGTTAGTTATAGTAAAAAATACACGTACATTTTTGTCTTCTTTTATCTCTGTGAAGGATTTTCTCAAGGAATTCCATTTCTGTTCTTTCCTCAGTACTTAGCACATACATTAGGTGGATCGTATGATATTGCATTATGGTTAGTCATTTATTCAATAGGAAACTTACCTTGGGCAATTAAAATGATTGTGGGAGTATTCAACGATAGATGGGGCTCTAAAAAGTATGGTCAACGATTCCCGTGGATACTTAGTTTTGGTGTCTTTGGAGGTGTTTGGTGGATCGCAATGGCATTTTATCTACCTGCTAATGAGATTTATCTTTGGTTGACATTATATTACTTTATGACCCAATTAGGAATGGCATTTGCAGATACCGCCTTAGACGGTTTAATTCTCGATGTTACACCTAAAGAAAAGTTAGCACGAGTTCAAGGATATACTTGGACTATGATGTTTTTAGGTTACGGTGCGGGAGGAATGCTTTTAGCATTGGTTTTTTTAGCTTTAAATATTGTACCCGTTTTATTTATCGTAACGGGAGTTTTAGTTATTTTATCTAGCTTCTTTCCCTACCTTGTTAAAGAACCTCCTCTTGAAAAGAGGCCATCGAAGGAATTTGGATTGGATTTATTGACAATTGTTACCAAAAAGCGAAATTGGAAAGTCTTTATGTATACTTTCTTGGCAGGCATTCCAGCAGTTATGCTTTTAAATTTCTTTATGTATGTAGTTTTGATTGCCATGGGCGTTATAGATGTCAATGAAACATTATTGACGATTGTTGGAGGGGGTGCCGTTGATTTACAAGCGTGGAGTTCGATATTTTACCTTGTTAATGGGGTTGGTATAATTTTTGGTTCTCTTATTGCAGGTAAATTTGGTGACCGAAGCCGTAAAAAGACTCTTTCATACGTTTACTTAACATACATTCCATCGTTTCTAATATTAGTTATACCTTTTGCATTATTAACTGGCGAAATTGTTCCGTTAATATTTGGAATGATATTTCTGTTATTTCTAGGGGCTCTTCAAAACGCTTTAACGGTAGTAAATCAAACTGTACGTGGAGATTTATCTAAAAATTACTATCCTAAACTTAAAAGTACATATTTTGCGATATTGGTTTCCCTAGCAAACTTGGGTCAAAATGTAGGTACTATTGTCGGAGCAGGTCTTTTTACTCTTTTCGCATTGGTTACAGATAGCTTCTATTTGATATTTTTCTTCGTTTCTGCTTTCTGCGCAGTCAGTTTGTTGGCAAGCTACTTAATTTTTAGAAAAATCGATCCTTTAGATTACGAGTTAAGAAGCTAAGTTTGATAAAGAATAAGATTAAATCTTAAATCTTTCTCCTTTTTTTTTAAATTAATTAAATCCAAATAACAAAAATAATCAAAAGTTAATAAGCCCCCAGTGGGACTTGAACCCACGACCTGCTGATGTCTTGAAACTTGAATAGGTTATACAAGTCAGCTGCTCTACCGCTAAGCCATGAGGGCCTATTAATATTAATTAGTATATTAGTTGATATATATTAAAAACGAATTAATTATTAATTTTATGATTATGAAATCATTCAATTACTATGGAAAAATGCATTTTTTGCGGTACACCAACTTCCTTTAAATTTGCGGGAGAAGGACAATATAATGGAAAGATTATTTGCCCTAAGTTCCAATCAGAAAATTTTAAAACTAATTTTAACACTGACTGTGCTGCTGATAACGATTGGTCAATTAAAATAAAATAAAATAATAAATCACACTAGGATATGTTTTAATTATTAAAATCTTATCATTTCAAATGATTCCATTAAAGTTTTTTATAAATCAATACTAATTTTGCAGTTTTAACAGTTGAAAATGGCAATACAAATAATTAAATGTAAACTTTACTTTTTCATTAATTAGATTATTAAGCTTCTATATTATTGAAAAGGAGTTGTGATTTGGTATGTTTACTAAAGAGGATGTAGAGATTTTAGCCTATCAACGGTATAAAACGGGAGAAAATTACGATAAATCTGTCTGGTTTCTAGCAGAACTATGTGTTAAAATCAATAAAAATGTGAAGAATGGTTACGATATTAAACCACTTGAAACAGATAATTTGGTGCTATTGTTAAATGAAAATGTTAATGGGGAACTACTCAAAGCCACTAAAGATGAAATTAAAGAATTAGCTGAATTTATTTCCAACGCGCATCCTGAAAAGAGCAAATTACACTTCTTTATTGCAGAAAAACAGCTCCTTTTAGAAGCGATTAAGAAAATTATTAAAGAAAACAGAAGGAACCATTAATTTAAGCAATATAGAAAGGTTTGCTTACTGTATCGCTGCAGTAATGGTACAATTATCTACTTTTATAGTTGGTGAGAATGTCGGTGTTTCTACTTCCCACCAATAAATTTGTTGAACATCCTTACCTATTGCTGAGATATTTGAACACATTCTCAGTAGATTATCAGATAAACGAAGTTTTCTTACTGGTTTTTTAATTTGACCGTTTTCAATAAGAAACATGCCATCTCGAGGTATCGTTGAAAATAAACCATCCATCATATTTATGAAACGAGTATACCAATTAGAAGTTAAATATATCGTAGGTTTTTTACATTCGGCAATAATCTCTTCTAAAGTATAATTTCCTCCACTGATAACTATATTAGAGGGGCCAGGTGCTAGGAATTTAGAACCAATCCCGAAGTCGAAAAATACTGAACTACCCGTATTTTCTACTTGTTCCATCTTACTTGTTGATGTATTGTGAAGTAATCCTTCAAGAATTCCATTTGTAAAAATTGGAGTTTTACCCGTAGGAGTGCCCTCTACATCAAAAGGACGGCTTCCCAATCCATTATCAAGTAGCGCATTATCTACTACTGTAAAATCTTCAGACGCAATTTGTTTCCCAATATGTTTGTTTTTAAGAGGGCTCATACCAATCATTATTTTAAGGGGATTTACACCATCAAAAACTTGACCTAAAACATTAGCAGCAACTGTAGGGCTCAATATGACGTCATATTTTCCGGGGTGACCTTGAGTCCCTCCTACTGCCATTTTAGCGATTTTACCCGCTTTAACGCCAGCTTGAATAAACTTTTTTTCAACTCCTGAAAGATTTCTACTACAAACAATTCCTTGTCCACTGCTTTCGGCATCAACAAAGGATCGGATTGTAAATCGGTAGTATGAGCCATCGTAAGAGCCTTCATTTCTATAATTAGTCAATAATTCTGTTTTAGAGTACCCAAAGTAAAGTACTCCTGCAACTTTTTTAGCCCCTCTTTCTAATGATGTTTGTATCGCTGCGTTGACAAGTTCTGGGGCTTTTTCTGAAAAATTCATTATTTTTGGGTCGAAGATTTGATCTAACTTTCTATATGTATGTAAGTTACTTTCCATCCCATTGTAAAGAAAACTTTCTGGCAGTTTCATAATAAATTTAGATGCTTTTATAATAGAATTTCTGATTTTCGTTGGAGTTGGAGCTTCTATATTGATTTGAGTTGTTCTTTTTCCTTTAGCAAGAAAAAGTTCTAAAATATCATTACTCCATATCTTAGAATTATCTATCAAAGAATTTGAAAACCTTATTTGGTATGTTTTTCCCTTGATTCCTTGAGCGATTATCTCGTCAATACTTTCTTTTTGGGCAATTTCGATGGCAATTTTAAGAAAGTCCTCATTTTCACTCATTTATTATTACCTCCTAAGTTTATATTCCTCAATCGGACGTGTGGTCCTCCCAACCACACAGGGACTCCTTGCAATGGTTCACCTTTCCCACAATATCCATGGGGCGAATTGAATTCTTTAGAAACTGCATCAACATTACCTAGAATACCAAATGTAGTTAATTCAAGAATGGGTCGACGAATCATCGTATCAGTTATTTCCCCGTTTTCAATTAAATATACTTCAAGACCAACATATTTACTTTGAAAACGGCGGTCATCGATGTTCCATTCAGTAAAACTTTTCATGTAAATTCCCGTTTTAATATCTTCAAATAATTCTTCAAACGTAAAATCTCCTGGAGCAAAATGTGTATTAGCCATTCTAATAATAGGCTCTCTTTTATAATTAATTGCCCGTGCCGCAGCATTAGATTTAGTGTTATATCTACTAGCATATTCGCGGTTTAGAAGCAATTCATTCAACATCCCCTTTTTTATTAGATAACGCGGACGGGCTTTCACACACTCATCATCGTAAAGATAAAACCCAGAATTACCAGAACGAGTTGGGTCGTCAATTATAGTTACCTCATCTCTTCCCATTTTAATATGACCGAGATTTCCATTTTGTATTAGGTCTAAATAAAAAGATTCTCCTGCTTGCGCGCCTTCTCGCCCTAAAATACGATCTGCTTCACTAGGATGACCTACATTTTCATGAGCCATTATTCCAGAAACCTCACCACTAATAACAACATCTACTTCATTTAAATTCGTTTCGATTGCGTTTCGAGCAGCTTTTACTAAACACTTATTATCGTCTAAAATTTTTTCAACCACATTTTTTTCTTCAATCCATTCCCATCCGCTAGTCCCCCCTAAGTTTAGCATTCTTTGTTCTCCTCCCGCTTTCCCTTTAGCAGTATTGAAAGAAATTGTAGAGATTATTGAATTTTCAGACTCAATTTTTGAACCTTCACTAGTAACAATATATTTTTCATCGGAATATAGGTCCAATATAAAAGTCCTAGTAGGTAATTTAAATCGAAATTCTTTATTCAAAACTTTATCTATATCAATCATAAATTTCTGTTTTTCTTCGACTGAAATATCCTCAAACTTTTTCTTTACAGGCGTCTTCCATTTTGCTTGAACAACCTTCTCATCAGAAAATGTTATTGGTGTTTTTCTTTTACTCGCTTTAGCTAATTTTATCGCTTCTTCAATCACATATTCAATAGTGTTTTTAGTTAAATTTGCTGTAGAACAAAAACCCATTCCACCATTAGAAAGAACTCGAATTGCAATCCCACTTGAGTCAGTAATTCCACCGCTAAGTATAACACCATTTCTCGTAGCATAACTTTCATCTCTTGAATCAACAACTCTTGCTTCGATATAGGATGCCCCATGGGAAACACCATAATTTACCGCAAAATCAGCTATATCTTTTCCGTTCTCCATTATTAGTTTCTCGTTTTCTGCTTTATTATTGATATATCATATGATATTTGTTATAATAATATTAAATTTTTTAAATTGACTAACTTATACTTAAAGGTCTATTAAATAGATGTAAGGAATTTACTCTTTGCTTTTTTTTAAATATTAAACTCAGAATAAGTGAGATTAAAATCAATATTGTAATATTTAATAGTATTACATAGAATGTTAATTTAAATTATTTTTTGGTTGTTAAATTGCCAAGTCCAAGAAAAAAAAAGCCCATAGATGACAAACAAAAATCTCTTTTTTCTTTCGTCGAGGAAACACAACCTCAAACGAAAAAAATAGAACATGACATTAAAAAACAAGATGATTCTAAAGAAAAAGAGGTGATAGAGGTGGAGCAAACTAAAACGGAACCGGAGACAAAGAGAGTTCCACAAAAACTCCTTTTCAAAGCAAAAAGCCCTAACTTCGGTTTAAATGAAAGCAATATTACCTTATTAAAGGTTCATAGAGAATCAGTTAGTTCGAAGTACCTTAGATATTTAATTGAAAAGGGTGAAATCGTCGAAAATTTAGAAAGAGGGTTACTTTTAGATGTAGATTATGATGGAGGATTAAATAAAGCTTATTGCAAATTTTACGATTTGGATAATGATGATATCAAGATATGGATAGATACCACCGCACATGAGCCTTATTGCTTAAGTAAAGAACCAATTTCATTATTAAAAGAATTAACTTACACAGAACAAACAGGAAAAACTAATAGACTTATTGATTACCAAGGATTTAAAAGGTTCGAAGAAATAAAGCGTTTTGAACTACTTAGCGATAGAGAAATAACTGTAACGAAGATATATGGCAAAACCCCTATAGATATAGGTGGTTCTGGAACGAACATTAAAAATATCTTAAGGGAAAACAATATAAAAGCCTGGGAGGCAGACATAAGATATCATTTAAATTATATTTTTGATAGACAATTAATTCCCGGATTAATTTATCGAATTAATAACGGAAAACTTGAAAAGATTGATTATGAAAAGAGTACACAAGAAACTATAAAATTATCAGGCGAATTAAGAGATATATTTAAAAATGAAGCACCTGAAATGCAAGAATTTTCTGAGAAATTTATAGACATTTTCCTTACGCCAATTCCCGATGTGAAACGATTAGCGATGGATATTGAAGTTCAAATGGGGGAAAGAGATTATCAAATTCCCGATCCTCGTCTTGCGAGCCAAGAAATTATAAGTATATCATTCGTGGCTTCTGATGGTTTAAAATTGGTATATATATTAGAGCGAGAAGGGTTCACTTTCAATAAACTCCATGAAAGTTTTCCCAACGATGCCAAAATCTTTTTCTTTAAAACCGAAAAGGAGTTACTAATTGAATCGTTTAGAATTTTGTGGGAATATCCTGTAATTATTACTTTCAACGGAGATAATTTTGACTTGAATTATATGTTTCACAGAGCAGAGAATTTAAAAATAGATAAGGATTTAAATCCAATTCACATAAAAAGAGGTTTTGGGATAATGTCGAAAGCAGAATGTAACTTAAGAAAAGGTGTCCACATTGATTTATTTCCCTTTTTCTTTAATAGAAGTATTTCTGGTTATGCTTTTAGCGGAGCTTATCAAAGTGCTTCTTTAAATTCCGTAAGTGCAGCGTTGTTAGGTGAAAAAAAATACGCACACGAAGAAGAAATCCATGACATGGAATACGGCGTCCTTGCTTGGTACAATCTTAAAGATTCAATATTAACTTTAGATCTAACAAAATTCAATAATTCTTTAGTCTGGAATTTGATCGTTTTATTATGTAGGATTACAAAAATGCCAATTCATGAAATGGTGCGACGGCAAATTTCAACCTGGATACAAAACATTTTTTTCTTCGAACATCGTCGTAAAAATTTACTCATTCCTAAAAAATCTGAAATATCAGAATCAAAGAAAGGAGGTAAGATATCATTTAAATCTGATGGGCAACAGATCTTAGGATCAAATGGTCAATCCACTGCTCCTGATAATGAATTTGATGGACAAAAGTTTTTGGGTGCATATGTTATAGCCCCTGTCGCAGGAATTCATTATAATGTAGCTGTTATGGATTTCGCCAGCCTTTATCCTTCTATAATAAAAGAATATAATCTCTCCTACGAAACTATTCTCTGTCCTCATAAGGATGACGAAGATCATTTCGTAAAAGGAACCCCTTATCATATATGTACTCATAAAATGGGGATATTTGCTTATGTAGTTGGGTTTTTTAGAGATACCAGAGTAAAATACTTTAAACCAAAATCGGCTGATAAAACCTTAACTCAAAAACAGCGTAGTTATTACTATACGATCCAACAAGCGCTTAAAGTGTTTATAAATGCGAGTTACGGCGTATTTGGTTCCAAAAACTTTCCCTTGTTTTGTTTACCTGTCGCAGAGAGTACTACAGGTATTGGTCAATACTCCATAAAACAGACGATTAAGAAAGCTGAACAATTAGGCGTAGAGGTTCTATATGGGGATAGTGTTATTGGAAGTCGATGTATTGTCATTAAAAAGGAAAATTTTATTAACATACTTCCTATCGAAGAATTTTGGGAAAGAGTTAAACAACCAATTAAAATTGTAAATGGAAAAGAGATTAAAATCCCGATTTCTATCTTTACATTAAGTAGTAATGGTGAGTGGCAAAAAATCAAACAAGTTATTCGTCATAAAACTGATAAGAAGATTTATCGAGTTAATCAAAAAAATGGTGAAACTATTTGTACAGAAGATCACTCACTAATTACTGAAGATTTAGAAACTGTTAAACCCGAGGATCTTGGAGATCGTAAAATTTGTTTTTTAGAAGAAGTCCCTCATGAAGTATCAATAAATCAAGAAACTATTGACCTTTATCCCTTAGTAAACCATTTTTTTTATGAATCTCAATATAAAGGAAGAATTAAACCTAATTCTTGGAAAGCAGATGAAAATTATTTGTGGTTTGGTTGGACAAATAGAAAAGATCAAAAAAAGATTAGAAGATATTGCCATATGAATGACTTATGCAAAATTCTAGGTATTTATATCGCAGACGGTCATTCATCATTTCATAAAGGGAAATATGGTTATAAAGCTGCTTGTGGAATCTCAAGTAATAATATAGAATTCTTAAATGAAATTAAAAATATAATGGAAAGAATAGATTTTAATCACAAAATAAGCATAATACGTACGACTAAAGGTGTTAGAACAGTACAAGGCTATACATATGAAGATAAAACAAATAGAATTCAAATTAATAGTACTACTTGGACAGCATTTTTTAAAAGTTTATGTGGTGCTGGAAGCGAGAATAAACATTTGCCTTCCTTTATTTTTAATGTAGAAAAAAAATATCAAGAATTACTCTATAAATATTATTTAATTGGAGATGGTAATGTTGAGCAAGGAAAAAATGCATTTACGACAAAATCTATCCATCTTGTGAGCGGATTAAGTTATTTACTTAAGTCATGGAAAATCGATACTTCTGTGTATTATTATGAAAAAAGAGATGTTTATAGAATTCGAGAAAGAGAAAAGTCAATGGATTCAATGCATCCAATTAAAACTAAACTTTCTACCTTACCTCATAAAGAAAGGTATGTATATGACCTTTCAGTAGAAAATACAGAGATGTTTGTAGACGCCTGTGGAATGATTTTATTACACAACACTGACTCTGTCTTTCTATCAAATCCATCTAAGTCTCAAATGAAGGAAATATCAGATTGGAGCAAAAAAGAATTGGACTTAGACTTAGAAGAGGAAAAAACATATCAATTCTTAGCGCTCTCACAAAGAAAGAAAAACTATGTTGGAATTTATAAAGACACTAAATATGTTGATATAAAAGGGTTAGTCGTTAAAAAGAAAAACACACCAGAATTCATCAAAAAAGCGTTTAGCCAATTACTAGAAATATTAAAACAGATTACTAATGATGATGAGTTTCAACTAGCAAGGAAAGAAATTATAGCAATTGTCAAAGAAAACTTAAAAAAGATTGGGAGAGTAGGAGCTTTTACTCTAGAAGATTATACAATAAATATTGCTCTGCAAAAACATCTGAAAGATTATATTAAAACCGTGCCTCAGCATGTAAGAGCAGCTAATAATTTTATTGAAATAGAAATCGCAAAAGCCCAAGCTAATAACGCTAGTGAGGATGAAATAATAGCAATAAAAAACAGATATCAAAAAGGAGTCGTAGTACAATTCATAAAAAGCAAAGGACCTATTGGCGCTAAAGTGACGGAGCATGCAAAACTTCAAGATATTAATTCTAAAAAATATCGCGACTTGTTAAAATCTGCTTTAGAGCAAGTATTAGACGCTCTCGGTATATCTTTTGAGGAAATCAAGGGCATTAAAAAAATGGATGCTTTTTTTTAAAGTTAATCTCTAATTAGGATTAATTTTATTTTTAAAAAAAGAAAAAGAAAAGTTTATTTAATTCTTACTTAATTTCAGCTAAATCTACGCCTTTAGTCTCCTTTATAAAAAAATACCCTAAGGGAATTATTACAAGATTTGCTATTACAAAAATAATAAAAGTAGCACCTAAACCGAATGCTAGAATGGATAAGCTGCTCAATAACAATCCAATAGTTGTACCAAAAGCCCCTATTAAGCTTCTAAATCCGAGGCCAGTTCCTCTTTTATCAGTTGGCACCAATTCTAACGTAATGAGTCTAATCACCCCCCATAACCCCCAAAAAGAGATATGACTTATAGCGTAGCCCATAAAGACAATTAGAAACGCACTTTGAGAACTTAACGCGCCAAATACCCATATAATTACTGATATTGGCAATAAACACGACCATAGATATAATAATGGTTTCCTTCCAATCCTATCAGCTAGAAGCCCGTTTATTAGGTATGCAATCATTACTGTGAATATTGTTAAAAAGAATATAATAGAAACCAGTGTCTGAGAAATTGTTCCTATATCAGCAATATATTTTTCAAATAATCCTATGAATAGATTTGAAAACCCAAACAAAAAGGAAATGATTAAGATTATTTTATAAGGTTTGCGATCATCTATTTGAAAAAGGGATTTTATATCTCCAATAAAGTTTCGAGATTTTTGTTCCTTATTTTCTTTCATGAACTTAAACTTTGAAGTTTCTTTAAGAGTGAAATAAATTACAAAGAATAATGGAATTCCTAAAATTATCGGAAATAAGGTCATTCCTCTCCAGTAAGGGTTTACTTCAGTTATAAAAATAAAACGACAGATTACCATTATTATAGCCCCTATTAATCCAGCCATTAATATGATATTTGAATTTAAAGCTCGTTTATTTGTTTTTGACTCTTCATTAATAATAATCAGCCAAATATCGCTCATAAAGAAAAAGTTCAAGAAAAACCCAAAAGATACGTACATTACATAATTAACAGATAAAAACATACCTAACGACGCGATGCTCATCCCAACAACTGTAATAGCTAACATTAATTTTCTGCCAACTATATCTACTAAATATTGATTGAAAAAAAGAAAATACATTCCTATCGATGTAATGCTCCCTGCTAAGGCTATAGTAGAATTAGCTTCATTTGTTGGTAATCCTCCTAAAAATTCAGCCACAATCAAAGAAGGAATTGAACCGGGATAAATAGTACTATATGTATCAAGTATTTGAACGAGCATCAAGACAAATATTAGATATTTAAAGTAAGATTTTGAACTATTAATTAGATTCTCGTTATTTCTTTCAGTCATTTTATCTCAATTTTAATTGTCAATCCTATATTTTTTAAAATAAATTGTTTAAAATATGAAATAGATTTGGGCTTCTTTATTAATAAATGTATAGGATTAAAGTGTTCATCAAAATCCTTTTCTCAAAAAATTAAAGCTTAATACCTATAAAAAATAAGACTACAAAATAATGTAAAAGAATGTCATAATTATTCCGCAAAAAATAGGATTTAGAATATTATCGTCAATCTTTAAACTTAATAAATCTATTATAAAAAATACAATCGCGCCACTTAAAGACATTACAATTACTTTAAAAGGTAATAAATTAGGCTCTAAAGAAAATAACGCAAATAAGCTTACACCAAACGAAGCTAAAAACCCAGCAATGTATCCAATTATGGTTTTATTGCTGTTTTTTGGGAAGTGGTGTCTTCCAAAACCAACCCCTACAAGAGAGGCAGCGCCATCGCCAATACTGGTTATTAACGCAGCTGCTGCAAAAATTCCAAACGGTAGAAAAAGTAATGGCACCAATGATACAACTAACATTACAGTTTTAGTAAACTCGTAGATTTCATTACGCTTTAAAGCTTTTATTAACAGATTTGACAGGCTATCCGGTAATAGATGATATATGTTCCGATTTTCAAAAATATAAGATAAGCGGATAAAATCCAAAGCAGCAAATAACATTACACCTGCATAACCAATTGTTAGAATTAAAAACATTCCATAATCATGCCCTGTAATGCCCCAAACTTGATCTGCGTGCCATACGCCCTCCCATATGTGGACTGCAAAATTCATAATAATAATAATAATTCCAGCAGGAATTAGATGAAACATTTTTCTGTGAAAATCAGTCCTCAAGGAATAGGATTTGTTATTATTTTGCTTTAAATTAGCTAATTCATATTTTTCGAGAAATTTTACGATCGTGCGATTTTGTTTGAGGTACGTTCTATCTTTTAACACGACACGATGCTGATAAATTAATATTGAAAATATTAATAAAAGAGAATAAATACAAATAATATTCATGGAGAAAGACTGATGGAATCTTATGTGTTCATTATCTTCCATATATAAAAAGGGGTAAATAATTCCGGAAACAATCCATAATAAAACAACGATAAATGAATTATAAAAATTATGCTCCTTAGGAAACCTTCTTTTTAATTTAATGGCGTAATATAATTGAGTAAATCCCATTACAATAAATAAAATCGTTATGGGCAATGTGATTAAAGTAAAAACCATGGTATTCTAAATAAAAAATATTCGATGATATAAAAAATAATTTGTGGAATAAGTTTAAGTTAAAATATTTATCCCCCTCCGATAGGAGGAAAAATTGCGAGAGTATCTTTATCTTTAATAACTAAATTTCTGTCGTATCGGGGTGAGCCATTAACCATGAAAATTAATTTCTTTTCCTCATTAGGAATCTTTACTTTTTTCAAGACAGATTTAATTGTACTTCCTTCAGGAATTTCAATAACTGATTTAGGAACGCCGTATTTTCTTAAGTTTGCAAAGAGTTTAACTGTTACGTAAATAGAATTAAGGTTGGGTATTTCGACGAACATTAACGCCATTTTCTTAGGGAACAAGCCCACCCGATCTCCATCTCTGACTTCTTTTCCGGGTCCACAATACTTGCCATTTACAAAAATATGGCTAATTTCATTACCTTCAATATTGAATTTGTCAAAAATATCAAGGACGGAATGTATCTCATTACCTTCAATGTTTAACGTAATAGGGAACCCTTTCTCTAAATCGGCATCTTTTACTTTTTCCCTCAAATTTCCGTACAACTTTATCAAAATCGACATCTTATTAGCGTACCCATTAAATCAACAAGTAAAAAAAGATAAAAATGTTATCTTTATGTTTTAAAAGAAAATATAAAAAATAAAATTGAAAAATAAAACTTTTTTTATAAGCCTAGTAATAAAATTTGATCTATAAAATCATGAACTTTTTTCAAGTTCTCTTCTCCAAGCGATTTGTCTACTTGGAGTTTTATATCCAAAATTGTACTCAAAGCTTGTACTACTGTGTTTTGAACGGTGCTATTAAATTGACTCTTTTTTTGGTTTTGTTCCTTAAAATATTCAACTCGATTTAACATTGCGTCTTGATATTCTTTTGCCGTAGATGTTTTTAGCTCTACTAGTTTACGTAGCTTTAACCCATCTTTAGTTTCAACAATTTCATCAACCACCTTTTTATCACCTAGTTTTTTATTCCTCCTTTTTTATTCCTCCGTTTTGGGCTACTTCTTGTCGAATCTCTTCTCTTGTTTGTCCCGTGGTCGTATCGAATTCTTCCCTAACTTTTTGGGTAATTTTTTTTGCTACTTGTTTTTCGACGCTCTCCCGGTGTAAAGAATTCATAGTACAAAATGGAATCTCTTTAATGGTCCCATCCGGCATTGCTATTCCAAAATGAACGATACATCTTTTTGTTCTTTCAATATCCATGTTATAAGCATCCTGGAAGTGCATGCTGGAAAGCAATAGCGTACCATGTGTGAATGAACTAATGCTTTCCCAATCAGCGTTCATAAGCAGACGGGAGAACATCTCCATGAGTTTACCAGGTTTTTTCGTGTATTGTAGCATCCCTAGTAGAAATCTTGCTCTAAGTTGCGTTTTGTCAAGAAATTCTAAACCACTATCTAAAGTTTTACCGGCATCTCCTAATAAATTTTCAAAGAATTTAATGGGTTGTTTCTCTTTGTGCTTCACTTTTTCCCAGAATCGATTAGCAAAGTCTATTACCTTTAATGGGTCAAAGTAGTCCATTATTGGAACCATCTCGTTAGTGTTAGGATCGACCACTAGATAAGTTGCAAAACCACAATCAGGATGACAGGTGAACTCGATAGGTTCCACATCAGAAAGATATGCGACAATTCTGCCAAATTCCACGATAGTTGTTAATGGATACCAAGCTTCGTCCATACTAACTTTACCACCGGTCTGATTTTCGATTTCTTGGATGACATCTGCGTTTGTAATTCTTAACTCTTGCATCTCTTCTGACGAAATTCTACCACACAAAGAAACCGGTTGGAACGTAATTCCACGTACAACATCAATATTATCAAGAGAAAATTGGATTATGTTACCTACTTCAATGTCCGTGATCCCCTTAACAATTGTAGCTACTAAATTAATGGACGATAGACCAGCTTTTCGGCAATTTTCAACAACTCGCATTTTATATGACATCAAGTTTTTTATCCCACGAGTCTTCTCGTAGGTTGCGTCATTTATGCCGTCAAATTGGAGATAAAGAGTATCTAGACCCATCTCAAAGACTTTTTTAGTCCATTCAAGACCTCCTTTTTTGCGGCTAAAACCGTAACCGTTTGTGGCAACTATTACCTCTTTAAAACCGTGGTCTTTAGCCATTTTACAAATCTCAGGAAAATCTTTTCTAACTGTTGGTTCGCCACCCGTGAACATTATAGCTGGTGCAGGCAAAGGCTTGCTTCTAAAATGTTTCATTATTCTGTCGATCTCTTCTAAAGAAGGCTCGACTAAATAACCTGATTTCTGTACGTTAGCATAGCAGAAGTTGCAGTTGAAATTGCATCGATTAGTCAAGTCAATTAAAGCCAGAGAGCATGTAGATAGATGTTCCGAGCAAAGACCACAGTTATAAGGACACCCTCTTGGATCTTCAGGTAAACAATCTGCTGGATTGGCTTCTCCGTTCTTCTCAAACTGCCAAACGACATTTCCATCTTTGTCTTTCTTTTGATAGTGCGTCCATTTGTAATACTTTGCGCTTGAACTTATAAGATCCTTGAAATCACCATGTTCAGGACATGTTTTACGCATATATATTTGTCCGTCATCTTCTTCTTGAACTACCGCCGGTATCCGTTCTAGGCACTCTGGACATATGCTGACAGTCTCTCTAAAATATTTTTTGTTTAAATAATCTGTTCCATCTAAATGGTACATTTAAATTTACACCAATTTAAAATGATTTAATTAAATCACTTGTTAAACATATTGAAAACTTATTTATATAAAAAGAAAATCCTAATTTTAATATTATTACAAATACTAAGATTAGAGATCGTAAATAAAGTAGAATACATTTTCTTGTTTTCTACTATCGTTTTATTATACGATAATCTCTAAATAATGTTAAGAAATTCCAAAATTTAGGTTTTGTATAACTTTATCAACTTTATTTTCCTTGAAAATTTGGTTTTCTTTTTTCTAGAAATGCTTTTACACCTTCTTTAAAATCTTCTGTGCCAGCACTTATCTTTATTTTTTCAGCTTCAAAATCTAAATGCTTTTCTAAATTATTGCTATACGAATCATTAATTAATTTTTTCGCGTTCGCAAATGCTATAGGAGCCCCCCTACTTAATTTTAGAGCAATTTTTTTGACTTCATCTAATAACGATATTTCAGTTTTAATAACGCGAGAAACTAAATTGAATCTCAAAGCTTCTTCTGAATTAAGATTTCTATTTAAAAAGACCATCTCATTTGCTACACTTAAACCAACAATTTTAGGTAAGTGAAAAGTTGTAGATGAGTCAGGTGATAAACCAACTCCTGTAAAAGCAGAACCAAAGGAGGCGTTTTCGGAACATATTCTCAAATCACAGGAACAAGCAAGACCTAAACCTGCTCCAAAACAAGGACCGTTTACTGCAGCGATAGAAGGGACTCTCATAGTTTTAAGAATTTTTAATCCAGCGTGCAACTTGCTTACCAGTTTAGAAAGAAAAGCTTTAGGATCTTCTGCTTCGTTAAATTCAATTAAATCACCACCACCACAAAAAGCTTTTCCTTTTCCAGTTATGATCAAGGAGCGAATAACTTTATTATTAGAGATTTCATTGAGGGCGTCGTATAAATCTTCGGCTAATTTATAACTTAAAGCATTAAATTGCGTAGGACGATTTAGGAACAAAATAGCTAAATTATTAGATTTATCTATTTCTAATTCTATTAATTTATTTTCAGACATTATGTTCAAAATAAATGAAATAGATTATAAATTCTTTATAGGTTCTTGACTTTCAAAGTTAAATTCCATGTTGTGCATCTATCAAAGGAGACCGTTTTCCACCCTACGGCATAGTTACCAATGTGGATTACATATAACAGGATCTAATCTAAAAAAATTTTAAATCTAAAATATATATTAGGTATATATAATTATATGAAAATCCTTCTGAGGATATTTTTATGGCAAAATTCAGAACAACTATAAATATTAAGAGGTCTCCTGAAATAGTATGAAAAGCATATATAGATCCTCATAATATGATTCAATGGACTAAATTTTTAGAAAAGGTGGAAGTTATTGAGGGTAAGTTTGGAGAAGTAGGAGCAATAGCTCATTTGCATTATCTGGAGAAAGGTCGTTCCTATATTTTAGAAGATAAATTACTTTCTTATGAAGCCGGGAAGAGGGTTGTATCACAAGTTTCAGGACAAGGAATGACGATAAAAGTTGAAACGATTTTTGAAACCTGTCCAAATAACACTAATATTTCAATAATTTGGAAGGGGACGAGTAAATCATTATTTGTGAGAGTTATTCTTAGATTGATGCAGAGAAAAATTGCTAAAAATGGAGAAGCTGAATTAAATATATTTAAAAAATTAGTCGAGACTCATGGAGTTAAGTTTCCTAATAATCCTGAAGAGAAATTGTAATAGATTCTAAAGAAATTTGGCTTTTAGATAAATATGAAGTTATTGATATTAGTTTTTCTGTTCATACAAAAATATTTTAATTGAGAGATTTAGAATATTTTCTCGTTAGTGAGTTAGTCAACTCTCTTAATCTTTTAGAAATTTTTAATTTAAAAACATGATTTTCATCTAAAGTTTTGTATTCGCCTGGTAATTTTTTAATATTCTTTAGATAATACTGCTGAATTCCCAATAACTGGGGTATCTTGCTAATTAGGTTTCCTTTTTCCATTATTGGAATTAATAGAGCCTCTGAATTCGGCGGTGCCTCGTCGTTGTCTAACATTAAAATGTCTTCTTTGAAAACTCCTCGCTCGTTATAAATCCTGTAAATTTGCTTCTTTCCTGGGTAAGTAAATTTTTCTTCGCTTATTTTAATTTTAGGTTGGCCATTATATTCTATTAGCTTATACACGCCTGCAATAGTCGGATCGTCCCTAGATGTTGCTAACTCGGTTCCCACGCCAAATGCGTCAATAGGCGCATTGTTATCAATAATTTGTTTAATTTTATACTCGTTTAAATCAGAACTTGCAACGATTATAACTTCTTTACAACCATTATCGTCTAAAATCTTGCGAACTTTTTTTGCGTGCTCAATGAGATCACCTGAGTCTATTCTTACCCCTCTTATGTTGTTCTCGTATTTGCATGCGGTTTTCGCCGCTTTCTCGGTGTTGTAAGTGTCAATTAAAAGTATTGAGTTCTTACCGTAAATTTTGTAATATAAATCGAAACTCTCTTCCTCATCGTCAAATCTTTGGACAAAACTGTGAGCCATTGTACCGCTAGAATTAATATCCAACTCGAGATTGGCAATCACGTTACTCGTACCGTTAAAACCCGCAATATAGCTAGCTCTTGCCGCGTAAACACCTGCGAGAGGACTGTGAGATCTTCTAGTACCGAATTCAAGAAGAATCTTATCTAGAGCAACAGTTTTTATTCGAGAAGCTTTAGAGGCCACAATAGTTTGGTAATTGATGATATTCAACAAATACGATTCTGCTAATTGAGCGTGGAACATAGGTCCTTGAACTCTCATGATGGGCTCTTGGGGAAAGAAGAAATTTCCTTCTTTCATTGCCCACACATCTAATTTAAATTTGAAGTTTGGCAAATAATCGTCAAAAAAGCTGGAATCGATGTTTTTAAAAACTTCTTTCTGTCTCAAGAAATTAATTGTCTTTTCAGTAAATCTAGCGTTTTTTAAGTAATAAATCGCTTGTTCTAAACCGGCGAAAATTAAGTAATTGCGATTTTTAGGATATTTTCTAATAAAAAGATCAAAAACTGCGATATCGTTTTCATCATTTCTACTGTTCTCTAAATTATCTTGATAATAAGCGGCCCCCATAGTTAATTGATAAAAGTCCGTAGCAAGGACCAAGTTAATATCGTTTATAAAACCAGATTTTGGCTCTCTCATTATTTTCATCTTAAATTAAATTTTTGAAAGTTTGGAAACTCTCTTTAAAATTATACCCCAAAAATTATCTTTATTTACACCGCCACTGCATGTTATTTTATCTCCGACCTTAAATTCAACCTTCTCGTAAGCATTGTCGCTGACCCTTATTTTTAACTCATTGACCTTGATAGTATCCTCTTCGCGATAATCCTTAACTTTCTTTAATTGAGGTCCAATTTTCACATCTTTTAAAGAAACAATATAGTAAATAGTCACATTACCTTGAAAATCAGATTCTCTTTCCAAAATTTCAGTAATTTCCCCTATGTAAACTGTGATTCTACTGTTGAGAAGTTTCAAAAACTGATAATCGGCTAAACTTTCGTCAACCATGCTTACGACTTTTCCTGACCCCTTAGTTTTATCTCCAGAAGTTGTTGTCGTAGAAATTTTTATCGTTGCCATTTTTTTTTCGAAATCTTTTGGTAAGACAGTTAATTTCCAATCTGATAATTTAAAATAATTATTTTTGAGCGAAAAAATTAAACCGACCCAAAAGTGACTACAAAAGCCATTATTTGAGCCTATTCTACAATCGCAGTCGCGTTCAGGGTCGTCAATATTTTCTGGCGTTATAGATAAATAGGATGAAACCTCCCAGTTAAAGCCCTTGAATAGCAATTCGATTTCGTGGTTTTTTTCATTAACAATTTTTATAGCACTTATCGTTTCGCGATAGCTTCCGTTTATTATTTTGACTGCTATCTGAATTTCGTTCGAAATAATTTCTAACTCTTTTTGCTCCACTAATTCTTTAAGTTCTTCTTCTGCTAACGAATCAAGTATGAAACCAACTAGCTCTGTTTTTTTGAGTTTTGAATACCCTTTTAATTCAAAATCCCTGCATATTTGCTTCAAGTCGTTAATGTTTAAAGATTGAAGTAAATAATTCAAATAAATTTTATCGTCTAATTTTTTAATCAAAATTTTCACACTCAATTTATTATTTGTTACTTCTATGTTGTCTGATTAATTTTAAGTTCCCTTTATTTATAAATTCCTTAAAATATCTCCATTTTATCTGTAATTTTACACCCTCTCATAGCTGTAAAATTCAGTATAATAAAAATTAATTTCATGAAGGGAAATAAAAAATTGCATATTGTCTATCAATAAATCATATTTTCTTATTTAATTATGATTATCTAAATACTATTTTTACTTAGTTTTTAGCTTAAGTTAATGAAAAAAGAACATTCAATTAAATTAATATTTAATATTGAATGATGAAATATAAAATACTATCTTAATCCCAAAATTTCATTTCCAGTTTAGAAAAAGAGGAATTATTAAAATTATTTCTATTATCGAAAAATGAAAAACTGATTATCAAATTCTTTAATTGATTACTGATTTCTTACAGAGATTAAAAACGAAAAAGTGGGAAAACTTTTGGAAAATAAGATTTTCATAACTTTACGCTTAGGAATACAACCATAACATTTAAAAATAACCATATCCATTAATGATCTAATCAAGTTTTATTTGTATAGAAAAATATTTAATTAAAAGTGATAGTAAAAATGAGTGATAGTACACCAGAATACTTGAAATTTTTTGGTGAAATTAAATTCGCAGAAGAAAGAAGTTTAAGCGCAAGCGATTTTGAAAGCTCTCTTAAGAGTTATTTTTCGAAAGAGAAAAAACTTCCACAAGGGCGCTATAAATTTGCTGAACTTAACAATTCTAGCATTAAGGATTTCGAAGATTCCTTCTATAGTTATTTTGAATAAAGAATTAAAGATTTTTTTTAAAATTCTCTTTATATTTCAACTTTTATTTATATTCTCTTTTATTTCATCATTTGATACTCGTTATCAAAAACCTTATTTATTAATTGGCAGCCTCTATTATCTTTACTTTCAGAATTAAACAAACAACGAGTTCTAATATCCCCTTTTTTGTTAGAGTATTTAATACAACCCCAACACTGACCCTTTGCGAGGCTAAACTTTTTTTTTCGGTTACGTTCTCTTATTAATTCACAAATTTCTAAAGCGATTTCTTCGGGAATAAATTCTTTCATTGATCATTTCACCTATTTTAACTTGATTTATTCAAATATTATTTAAGATCATTTAAATATTCATTAGTCCGATAATTGAGTGTTATAATTGCATTTTGAAACATAAGGCTTTGCTTTATAATCAAAGAAAATCAATTGAAATTAAGGTACTTAATACAATATAATTATTTTGGTCAAATAATATGGAACTATTTAGTATTGGCGAAGTGATTTTCGTCGAAACGAACGGTGTAAAACTCCATACTGTTATAATTGGGGAAGGTGAGCCTTTAATCTTGCTTCACGGATTTCCAGATTTTTGGTTTGGTTGGAAAAACATAATTCTTGGGCTTAAAAAGGAATACAAGCTAATTATCCCTGATATGCGCGGCTATAACTTATCTGACAAACCTAAAGGCGTTAATAATTATAAAATGGATGTTTTAGTTGAGGATATTAAAGGATTAATTGAGGCTTTAAACTTAGGTGGCGTTTTTCTTGCAGGACACGATTGGGGCGGCGTAGTAGCGTGGGCATTCGCCGAAAAATATCCTAAATTAGTACGAAAGTTAGCAATTTTAAATGCTCCTCACATGAAGATATTCCAAGAAAGGCTGCGCTCAGATAAAAAACAACAAAAAGCTAGTTTTTACATCTTTGAATTTCTTAAACCTGACGGAGAAAAATTTCTTTTTAAGGACGATTTTAACTGGTTAAAATTCGCCGTTTTTGAAGGGTTGATTAATAAAAAAGGATTTACTGATTTTGACAAGAAAAAATATTTAGAAGCGTGGGCAAGACCAGGCGCAATTTTAGGAGGAGTGAATTATTATAGGGCTAACATAAGTTTTAGCGATTGGACAGGGAAAATAACAGTCCCCACTTTAGTCATCCATGGAATGAAAGATATAGCTGTGTTGCCGTCGGTCTTGGAGGGACTACCTGATTATGTAGCGGACCTAAAAATTGTCCGTGCTGAAAATTCTTCACATTGGGTTATGCACGACGAGCCTGAATTAATTATTACATCATTTAAAGAATTTTTCTAATTTTTTGCCGCTTAAACTTCAATTAAATTACTTGAAATTAATTTTGATTAAATAAATCTTTCGTAATATCCACTAACATTTCAATATTTCGATTTAATATAACAAAAAGCATAGATTTATGTTTACATTTTTTGTTAAAAAATATAAGATAAAGGTTTAACTTTTATCCGAAATTATATTAATAAAAAAACTTGATTTTTAATAACATGTCAGAAAAAGAAGCTTGGGCTTATCAACTTGATTGGTTGAATATTGTTCATCTTATGGGTTTAGATTCAATCTACCAAATCCCAGAACTTAAAAGAGAAAAGGTAGTAAAGAAATTGACTAAACTATATGATACAGAATTGTTATTATCTTTTACCCCTAGCGAATTGGACGAATTAGTAGCCAATGAGTTAAATATCCTTATGAAAAAGGAATTAATTTTGCACGATAGACAGAAAAAGAGAATTGAAAAGCAATTAATAAGTCAAATGGAGCCTTTAAAAAAAGGGATAATCCCAATCGATATGAACGACTTAAAAGATTTAGATCCAGAAGATATAATGAAATTTTTCTCTAAAAAGCTAATGGGCAAAGAAGACGAAGACGATAACGACGATGACAACGATACGAACGTAGACGATAAAACGGGATATTATATTTAAACTAAATTAATAAATATTAAAAAAAGAATTTAATAAATTTTAACCTTTAACCATTTTAATTCTACTTTTTTTGCCTTCCTGTAAAATAAGGCGAATGTTAGATAGACTATAGATGACCAAATTATCCAAGATAGGGCTTGATAAATATCTATGTTTAAGAGATAATTAATAAATTCTTCTACGATGTAAAGTCCTGAATCGTTCGAATCTCCGGGAAACTTGAAAGTTTCAGAAAAAAATTGAATGGCGACAGCTTCATGTGTATTATTTTTTAAGTTCTTGAAAATATTTTCAATCGTTTTATTGTTTGGATCATCTAATTTTAATTTGATAAAAGTGTTTAAGTCTTCATTAGTGTGAATATCAGACCCCGCTATGCAGATTAAATTGTTATCCAAGCAAAATTGACGTATCTGCGTGTACTTGGTATAACCCCCACTATTTATGATTTCAAAACCATCGACTCCCCAATCGCGCAACTGTTCAAGTGTATGTGGCGCTCCAGACCCGTCTGCGTAATTATAATGGTTTACCGTTATAAAACCACCTTTAGCTTTTACATAACTTATTAAATCAGAGGCATTCATCGCTTTAGGTCCTCCTGGGGTATAAGATTCGAGAGGTACTAGTTCTTCTTCTATTCCAAAGTAATTCATATGAATTTCTGGATCTGTTTCGTGATTTGTCCATTCTTCCGCTATCCAGACTGTAAAATCTAGTCCATTCTTCTCAACAAATTCTCGAGCTGCTAAAGCCCCTCTTATGTTATCGTGATCGGAAAATGCCGCTCCAGAAATCCCGTGTTCAATATACCATAAAACTCTCTCTTCGGGAGTAAGCCAACCGTCAGAAAAGGTCGTGTGGACATGAAAGTCAAACAAAAACTCGTCGTCGTCAAGAGGTGTAATTGGAATTATTTTATGCGTTGGGAATTG
>Ga0209986_10001026_pt1 | contig 27216 bp, 32 predicted proteins | sample BlataG_FD_183168 | JGI IMG/M metagenome (GOLD analysis project Ga0209986, IMG submission 183168) | Deep subsurface microbial communities from Black Sea to uncover new lineages of life (NeLLi) - Black_00105 metaG (SPAdes) (version 2) | ecosystem: Environmental > Aquatic > Marine > Oceanic >... | reverse complement strand
GCTTCATCGCTGATTCACTCCTCTACCTTCACCAGATGGCTCACTTTGGCAATCATCCCCCGCACAGCAGAGCTGTCGACTTGTTCAACGGTATGGCCCATTCGACGCAAGCCGAGAGCACGTACAGTGCGCTTCTGTCGCTCGGAGTAGCCGATCGGGCTGCGCACGAGAGTAATGCGCAGGTTTTTTTTCTTGGTTGTCCGCTTAGCCATCGCGTTTCCGCTCCCAGAACGGCATCAGATGGCTAGGGTCCTTCCCCCGGCTAGCCGCCTCAACTTCCACTTGCTTGAGCTGTCTTAACCCTTTCATAGTAGCCCGAGCTACATTAAGAACACTAGCGCTGCCCAACGACTTAGTCAGGATATTATGCACGCCGGCCGCTTCCAGCACAGCCCGCACACCTCCTCCAGCGACCACCCCAGTGCCCGGCGAGGCCGGCTTCAAGAACACCTTTGCCCCACCGTGCTTTGAAATTATCTCGTGAGGGATGGTTGTCCCCACCAGTGGGATTTGCCGCATATCTTTGCGGGCATGCTCAGCGGCTTTGCGAATTGCATCCGGAACGCCACGGGCTTTACCAATACCAAGACCCACCTTACCACGATTGTCGCCCACAACCACCACCACCCGGAAGGCAAATCGACGGCCGCCTTTGACGACCTTTGCCACCCGGGAGATGTCGATCACCCGTTCGTCCAGCTCATCCCGCTCTTCGTGGGCTCGGAAATTTCGTCTCACCTTAATGTTCTCCCTTCAGATCTAACGATGAGCTACGCTGAACGCAACTCTTTCATCATGGACACCATATGCATGAACTACCATTCCGTTCAGTAGACAGCTAAAATTCCAGCCCTGCCTCACGTGCGGCCTCAGCTAACGCCTTTACCCGGCCATGGAATCGATAACCACCACGGTCGAAAACCACCTGCTTCACCCCTTTGGCCACCGCGCGCTCGCCGATAACAGTTCCAACAATCTTTGCTTGTTCGGTCTTGTTCAGGCCTTCAAGGCGCAGCTTAACCTCGGAGTCTAGGGTTGAAACAGAGGTTAGCGTGTGACCGGCGTTATCATCGATCACTTGAACATAAATCTGAGCCAAGCTCCGATACACGTTCAGGCGCGGTCGCTCCGCTGTTCCTGCTAGTTTCTTGCGCACGCGGATATGGCGGCGCTTCCTCATTGCTTCTCGCGTCCGTTTCGCCATTGTTATGTCACCTTACCCGCCTTGCCGGCCTTGCGGCGCACATATTCACCCAAGTAACGAATACCTTTACCCTTATAGGGTTCCGGAGGCCGGATTTTACGGATGTCCGCTGCTACCCGGCCGACTAATTCCTTATCTATACCCTGCACCTTAATCAACCTGGCGCGGGTGTCAACATCAAAAACGATCCCCGGCGGCGCGTCTACGTGCACAAGGTGGGAAAAACCCAGACTCAGCACTATATTTTTGCCATCCATCTCCGGTCGGTAACCGACACCTTCAATCTGAAGCGTTTTCTCAAAGCCCTGACTGACACCCCAGACCATATTGTTCAGCAACGCCCGAGTCAGGCCATGCAGAGCTCGCATCTGCGGCGCATCTGAGGGACGTTCCACTGTGATAGCGCCATCCTTCAGAGTGATGGACATTTCGGGCCGGAAATCACGTTCCAACTCTCCCTTAGGGCCCTTTACCCGCACGTGTGCCCCCTCGATATCAACCTGCACACCATCAGGCACAACCACAGGCATGCGTCCTATTCTCGACACATTGTCCTCCTATTAAAGCCAACCACCAGAACCGGTAATATCTGAACCGATCCGGTTGTCGTTCGGCCGGTGCACAACCAGATCCGCTTACCATACCTCGCAGAGTACCTCACCGCCCACACCCAATTGTCGAGCGCGCACCCCACTCATCACTCCTTTAGGGGTCGAAAGGATGGCTATACCCATCCCTGATTGTACCCACGGGATCTTGCGTTTTCCAGCATAGACTCGACGGCCAGGGCGGCTTATGCGCCTCACACCACTGATCACCGGTCGTCGTTCTCGTCGCTCACCAACATATTTCAACTGAATACGAAGCGTCCGATGGGGTTTTCCATCCACCTGACTTTCTCCAAAACCCTCGATGAAGCCCTCCTGTTCAAGGATGTGAGCAATGGCCACCTTAATCTTGGAGCTTGGCACCGAGACCGTTTGATGGCCTACCATCAGGGCATTACGAATCCGGGTCAACATGTCGGCAATCGGATCAGATACACTCATTGCACTTTCTCCGGTTCCTTCTTTACCATGACGATTTCACCAAGCCAGGGATCTTACCTTCAAGCGCTTGTTCCCTGAGACAAATACGGCATAGCTGGAAGCGGCGATAATAACCACGCGGCCGCCCACAGATTCGGCAACGGTTCCGCACCCGGACTTTATATTTGCGTCGAGTTTCTCGTATCGGCATACAAGTCTTAGCCATACAATTCGCCTCTCCTAAAGGGCATACCCAGTAGTTCAAGTAGACGACGCCCTTGCTCGTCATTCGGTGCGGTGTTAACAATTGTCACCTCAAAACCCCGTATCTTGTCGATTTTGTCGTAGTCGATCTCCGGAAAGATTAATTGCTCACCAATGCCGAGAGTGTAGTTGCCACGACCATCAAAGCTGTTTGGCGAAACCCCCCTGAAGTCCCTCGTTCGAGGTAAGGCAACATTGACCAATCTATCGAAGAACGACCACATGCGTTGACCCCGTAAAGTGACTTTGACCCCGATCGATTGTCCTTCCCGCAACTTGTAGATGGCGATGCTCTTGCGGGCCTTGGTTACAATCGGTTTCTGTCCGGTGATGGTCATTATGTCCTCAACCGCAGCGTCGAGAGCTTTAGCATTGTCGATCGCCTCGCCCACGCCGACATTCACCACTATTTTCTCGACACGCGGAACCTGCATGGGGTTCTCCAGGCTAAAATCTTTCATCATCGTCGTAACGACTTCATTTTGATAGCGTTCAAATAAATGATGTGCCATACCGTTTACACTCCATCCATAATCAGGCGTCGATGAGCGCCTGACACCCCTTGCAAACGCGCTGCCTCAGGTCCCCTTCTACCAACATTCCCACCCGCACTGGTTGGCCGCACTTTGGACAAATCAGCATCACGTTGGAGATATGGATCGGGGCCTCGAATTGAATGATCCCCGGGTTCATCGTGCGACCACCAGCCTGAACCTGACGTTGGTGTTTCTTGCGTATATTCGCGCCCTGGACAACCACCCGCCTTTCCGAGGGGAAAACACGCAGCACCTCACCCCGATGACCCTTATCATGACCGCGGACCACTTCCACTGTGTCACCCCGTTTGATCTTCACCATACCTCGCCTCCTACAGCACTTCCGGCGCCAGCGACACGATCTTGGTGAAACCTTTCTCGCGCAGTTCACGGGCAACTGGACCGAAGATCCGGGTTCCCCTGGGGTTCACCCCATCAACATCCAGAATCACGGCCGCGTTGTCGTCGAAGCGGATGTAGGAGCCGTCTCTCCGACGATATTCCTTCGCCGTTCGCACAATCACCGCCCGGACGATGTCGCTCTTACTCACCGCACTATGTGGGGTGGCGGATTTGACTGTGGCTACGACGATATCGCCTACACGACCATACCGTCGTTTTGAACCGCCCAAGACGCGTATCACAAGTATTTCGCGCCCACCGGTGTTATCAGCAACTTTGAGACGGCTTTCTTGCTGAATCATTTTTCCGTCTCCGCCATAGGCTCTTCCACCACCTCGCCTGCATTGGCAGTTACCTCAGCCTCGGTCGCCCTATGTAATATAGTTTCGACCACCCAACGCTTTTTCTTTGATAAGGGACGGCTCTCCACAATCTGAACCTTATCCCCAAGTTGGCAGCCGAGTTCATCGTGGACCAGGTATTTCTTATTGGTTCGGATCACCTTCCCGTAAAGAGGATGGCGGTAGCTCCGATCCACCCTGACAGTCACCGTCTTAGTTAGCTTGGTCTTGGTAACCACACCGGTCAGCCGGCGTCTTTTAGTGCTCATGCTTCGCTCACCTTAATCTGCGCGGCCAGCTCGCGTTCACGTAGGATGGTCGCTAAACGAGCAATCTCACGCCGCGCGATCCGCAATTGGGAATGATCGGTTAATTGCCCGGTCGCAAACTGGAAGCGCAACTTGAAATAATTTTCACGGGCGTCATCCAAACGCGATTGAATATCCTCGGTTGATAGGGCACGGATTTCCGCAGCTTTCATCGGTTACTTGCCTCCAACCAATCCCAACCGCTGGATGAATCTGGTCTTGATCGGAAGCTTGTGGGCAGCTAACCGCATTGCTTCGCGCGCGCCTTCCTCCGACAAACCTGAAATCTCGAACATGATCCGTCCCGGTTTAACTACTGCCACCCAGTGATCAACGGCCCCCTTACCTTTTCCCATGCGGGTTTCCGCAGGCTTCTTAGTCACCGGCTTATCAGGAAAGATGCGGATCCACACCTTGCCCCGCCGACGCATGTAACGCACTAGCGCTCGGCGGGTGGCTTCTATCTGACGGGCGGTGACCCATCCCGGTTCGAGAGCCTGGAGCCCGTAATCACCAAAGGTGATCTCGATCCCTCGGCTGGCTCGACCCTTCATCCGGCCCCGCATCTGCTTGCGATATTTCACCCGCTTCGGAAACAACATCACTTCACCTCACAGCCGGCAAGAAATAGGTCCATCCCCTCACTCGCTGACATAAACATCCATGGTTTCCGGCTTTTCCTCAGCTTCGGGCAGGATATCGCCTTTGTAGATCCAGACCTTGACACCGATCCGGCCATAGTTCGTCAGGGCTTCGGCGCGAGCAAAATCGATATCCGCCCGCAGCGTCTGCGCCGGGACGCGTCCTTCACGTACCCACTCCCGGCGCGCCATTTCATGGCCGGATAGGCGGCCAGAGCACATGACCTTAATCCCCTCAGCCCCCTGGCGCATGGTCTGGCCAACCGCTCGCTGCATCGCACGTCGATGGCTGATACGCCGCGACAACTGACTGGCGATGTTCTCGGCTACCAACCGCGCATCCAGGTCAGGATCTTTAATTTCGGCGATATCAAGCTTAACGCTGATTCCGGTCAGGGTCTGAAGCTTACGCCGCAACTCCTTCACATTGACCCCTTTACGACCAATAACGATCCCGGGCTTGGCTGTGTGCACCATAATATGGACGTTATTGGGGTAGCGCTCGATTTCTACCCGCGAAATGCCTGCCCTGGGAGCCGATTCGAAAACCAGGTCTCGGATCGCACGGTCCTCGTGCAGTTGCTCAGCATATTTATCTGGATTGGCAAACCAGCGCGAATCCCAGGTCTTATTGACCCCTAGACGGAAACCAATCGGATGTACTTTGCGCCCCATGCTTTCTCCTCTCGATTAACCCTATGCTTGGCCGACTCGGCAAGGTTTTTCTGTGGGCGCTCGCCGAAGGTCTAATACTAAGTATGATTACTGTTCCTGCTCTCGTTCACGCAGTACTACAGTTATATGTGAATAACGATGCAGGATCGGCTTAAAACGACCGCGAGCGCCGAACCTTCGCCAGCGCCGTATCGGGCCTTGATCGGCATAGATCCGGTGGACTACCAAATCATCCCGACTGAAACCGAAGTTCTCCTCGGCATTCGATATCGCCGATTTTAATAGCTTGAGTACCGTCCGGGCAGCCGCTTTGTGGGTAAAACGCAAGATATCCAATGCTTCAATCACATCCAGCTCCCGGATCATGTCCAACACAAGCCGTACTTTCTGCGGTGACATTGGCACGTATCGGACGCTTGCCCGGATGTCAAACACTTCATCCATCATCTATCACCTTGTCCGCGTCGTCCGATCTCTGGTCACGTGGCCACGATATGTGCGGGTTGGAGCGAACTCGCCCAACTTATGCCCGACCATGTTTTCGGTGATATAGATCGGTACGTGGCGACGCCCGTCATGCACCGCAATCGTGTGACCCACCATTTGGGGGAAGATCGTGCTCGCCCGACACCAGGTGCGGATCACCTTCTTATCACCGCGTTCGTTCATCTCTTCTACCTTCTTTAACAATTTGGGGTCGATGTACGGCCCTTTCTTCAATGATCGCGACATATGCTTGCCTCCATCACCCTGTCCAGCATACTTATCGGCGCCGCTTGGACCGTGGCCGAATAATGTATTTGCCAGTTCTCTTATTACGCCGAGTTTTCTTACCTAGCGTCGGCTTACCCCATGGGCTCTTCGGGCCTGGCAAGCCGATTGGCGAGCGGCCTTCCCCACCGCCGTGAGGGTGATCGCGTGGGCTCATGGCTGAACCGCGCACCGTAGGACGGAAACCCAGGTGACGTTTTCGACCGGCTTTGCCGAGCTTAATATTGCCGTGATCTGGGTTGCCAACCTCGCCGATGGTCGCATAGCACTTCTGGCGCACCCGACGCACCTCGCCCGAAGGCAGGCGGATGGCAGCGTAAACCCCTTCCTTGCCCAATAACTGCGCCGACGTTCCGGCTGCGCGCACCATCTGACCACCGCGCCCCTCGTACAACTCAATGTTGTGCACCAACGTACCCAAGGGAATGTTGGCCAGCGGAAGGCTGTTTCCTGGGCGAATTTCCGCCTCTGGTCCAGCCATCACCATGTCGCTGACATGTAAACCCAACGGAGCGAGGATATAACGCTTTTCACCGTCCACGTAGTGTAATAATGCCAAACGCGCTGAGCGATTAGGATCATACTCAATCGCCGCCACCCGGGCTTGAATGCTGCGCTTGTCGCGCTTGAAATCCACTTTGCGCAGATGTCGCTGATGCCCGCCACCGCGGTGGCGAACAGTGATCCGCCCCTGGTTGTTGCGCCCACCACGGCGCCGCTTGGGCCTCAGCAACGAGCGTTCTGGCCTGCTCTTGGTGATCTCCTCAAAAGCATGGCCGGTCATTCCACGCCGACCAGGGGAGGTCGGTTTGTATTTCTTAACCGCCATTATCTAACCCCTTCAAATACGTCAATCGTACCGCCGGCAGCCAGGGTGACAATCGCTTTTTTATACCCCGCCCGTCGCACAAGCAGCCGACGACCGCGTGGCCGGCGGCTGCGCTTCGCCGGGACGTTGATCACATTTACCCGCAACACGGTTACATCAAACAGCGTCTCAACCGCTTCCTTAATTTGGGCTTTTGTAGCCTTACGATCAACCTCGAAGACATACTGGTTGAGTTTACTGCTTTGGAAGCTGGTCTTTTCAGTGATGATAGGTCGGCGTAAAATTTCGTAAACCGTCGTCATCAGGAGCCTCCTCAGCCCCCCAGGTAGGACTGGATGATATCCAGCGCGCCCAAGGGCATGATCAGCCGTTCGTATCCCAGCAAATCACGTACATTGAGATAGTTGGCCCGCAGCGTCTTGGCATCCGGCAAGTTGCGCACCGACTTCTCAATCGTCTCATTCGACTCCGCCAGCAGGATCAACGCGCTTGCCTGTCCAACCAAGCGCTCCAGGATGGCAGCCATTTCTTTCGTCTTCGGTCGCTCCATCTTCAATTCGTCCAGGACCACCACTTCCTTCTGCGCGGCTTTGACTGAAAGCGCCGACCTTAAAGCCGCACGGCGCATTTTCCGTGGCATGTGACGAGTGTACTTGCGCGGTCTCGGGGTATGCGCCTTGCCACCCCCGACCCAGATTGGAGAGCGCCTCGAACCGTGTCGAGCTCGCCCGGTACCTTTCTGGCGCCACGGCTTTCGCCCACCACCAGAAACCTCACCGCGACTCTTGGTCTTATGGGTGCCGAGTCGGGCGTTGGCCAGCTGGCGAACTAAAGCTTGGTGCATTAGATCCTTCTTAACCGGAGCCTCAAAGATCGCCGGCGGCAACTCCGTCGTATCAACCTTTTTTCCCTGCATGTTCAGCACATCAACCTTCATCGTCCATTCGCTCCCGGCAGTCTATTGCTTACGCACTTCTTTTATCATCACCAGCCCACCCCGAGGACCAGGGACGCTGCCGCGCACGCCGAGCATATTCCTTTCCAGATCTACCAATTCCACTCGTAGATTCTGTGAGGTCACCCGCACCGAGCCCATATGACCGGGTCCGCGAGAGCCTTTGAAAACCCTGCCGGGGGTGGTGGTCGCGCCATGCGAACCCGGCGCACGCAAACGATCCGACTGACCGTGGGTCTTGGGCCCGCCTCTAAAGCCGTAGCGCTTGACGGCGCCGGCGAAGCCCTTACCTTTGCTGGTGCCGATAACGTCAACCTGATCACCGACGGCGAAGACCTCTACCGTCAGTTTATCCCCCTCTTGAACGTCGCTCACCTCTTTCACCCGGAACTCACGCAGGTATCGCAAGGGGGGCACATTGTTGCGCTTGATATGGCCGAGTTGTCCACCCGACAAGCGACGGGGGCTCACCTCACCAAATCCCAACTGGATCGCACTGTACCTATCTCGCTTCGGTCGGCGGATTTGGGTCACATAACAAGGCCCAGCTTCAATCAACGTCACCGGGACCGCTTCACCCGCATCGTCGAAAATCTGGGTCATGCCTACTTTCTTCCCAATAAGCCCTTTCATCCCTTGTCTCCTAACATTTCCTGTTTGGGACTGTCAGCCAGGGCTTCGGCTGCATCATCCCTGAATGCTGGGCAGTCAGATCAATCGCGGCGGAGACCAATCTACTTGATCCGCCTGCAAATCGTCTCTTGCCCCGCCTGTCTTAGTAATTTTCGCCTGCTATATCTTTATCTCAATATCCACACCGGCCGGCAGGTTTAGCCGCATTAAGGTATCAATGGTCTTCGTATCCGGATCAAGTACGTCGATCAATCGCTTATGTGTTCGAATTTCGAAATGCTCATGCGAGTCCTTGTCGATGAACGTCGAGCGTCGAACAGTGAAGCGCTCGATCTTGGTCGGAAGCGGTACCGGGCCAACGACCTTCGCTCCGGTGCGCTCCGCCGTTTCGACAATACGCTTAGCCGACTGATCCAGTACTCGGTGATCGTAGGCTTTAAGTCGGATGCGGATTCTTTGCTTGGCCATAAGTACACCTATTCCATAATGTCGGTGATCACGCCTGCGCCCACCGTCAAACCACCCTCTCGGATGGCGAACTTCGACCCCTTCTCCAGCGCCACCGGTATGATCAACTCCACCGTCAGGTTTACATTGTCACCAGGCATCACCATCTCCACCCCTTCCGGCAGCTCGACCGTCCCGGTCACATCCATCGTCCGGATGTAGAACTGCGGCCGATACCCACTGAAGAATGCCTTGTGCCTTCCCCCTTCCTCCTTGGTCAATATATATACCTCGCTCAGGAACTTCGTGTGCGGGGTGATCGACCCCGGCTTCGACACCACCATCCCTCGCTCTACCTCTTCCCGATCTATCCCCCGCAGCAGCAACCCAACATTGTCCCCCGCCTGCCCCTGATCCAATATCTTGTGGAACATCTCCACTCCGGTCACCACCGTGCTCATACTCCTGTCCCTCAACCCCACTATGTCTACCGTCTCACCCGTCTTGACCACCCCCCGCTCTATCCGCCCGGTCACTACCGTCCCCCGTCCCTTGATCGAGAATACATCCTCGATCGGCATCATGAACGGCTTGTCCATCTCTCGCTTCGGCTCCGGTATGTACTCGTCGATCACCCGCAGTATCTCCTTGATGCTCTCATACTCCGGCGCTTCCGGATCCGTGCTCTCGCTCTCCAACGCCGCCAATGCGCTCCCCCTCACTATCGGCGTCTCATCCCCAGGAAATCCGTAATCGTCCAACATCTCCCGCAACTCCAACTCCACCAACTCCAGTAACTCCGGATCGTCCATCATGTCTACCTTGTTCAGATACACCACCACCGACGGCACTTCCACCTGCCGCGCCAACAGCACGTGCTCCCGCGTCTGCGGCATCGCCCCATCCGGCGCCGCCACCACCAAGATCGCCCCGTCTATCTGCGCCGCCCCAGTGATCATGTTCTTGATGTAGTCCCGGTGCCCAGGCATGTCCACATGCGCATAGTGACGATTCCCCGTCTCGTACTCCACATGAGCAATCGCAATCGTGATCCCCCGCTCCTTCTCCTCCGGCGCATTGTCGATCGAATCGAACGGCCGAAATTCCGCCATCCCTTTAAATGAACACCACTTGGTGATCGCCGCCGTCAGCGTCGTCTTCCCGTGATCAATGTGCCCGATCGTCCCCACATTTAGATGCGGCTTCGTCCGCTCAAATTTCTTCTTCGCCATGACCTGTTTCATACTCCTTCGTCGACTTTAGATATCGGTGGCAGGCAACCACCTAGTGGGTGCCCACAACGATTGCTTTGGTGACTGTCTCATCCACCTCAGAGTAGTGATCGAACTCCATCGTAAATACTCCCCGACCCTGAGTCATCGACCGTAAGTCGGTAGCGTAGCCAAACATCCCTACCAATGGTACCATCGCCTGGATGACCTGTATGCCACCGGGCCGGGCTTCGACGCCTTCAATTGCCGCCCGGCGAGCAGCGAGATCCCCGATGATATCGCCGAGGTGATCCTCTGGAACAACGATTTCTGCCGCCATCACCGGTTCAAGCAGTACCGGATTTCCTTGCTCTACTCCCTGTTTGAACGCCATCGATCCGGCTACTTTGAAGGCGATCCCGCTAGAATCAACTTCATGGAACGAGCCGTCGTACAACTTCACTTTAATATCGGTGATAGGGTACCCGGCCAACACACCACCCTCTGCCGCTTCCTGTACGCCCCTCTCAACCGCCGGGATGAATTCGTGTGGGATCACCCCACCTTTTGTCTCATCCTCGAATAAAATACCTGATCCCGGTTCACCAGGTTGAAGCGCCAACACGACATGTCCATAATGGCCTCGCCCACCAGTTTGTTTAACATAGCGATACTCCGATTTAGGGACAGCATGGATAATTGTCTCGCGATACGCCACACGTGGTCGGCCGACGTTGGCCTGCACCTTGAACTCACGTCGCATTCGGTCCACTAAAACCTCAAGGTGCAGCTCGCCCATCCCCCAGATCATCCTCTGTCCGGTGTCCTGGTCAACCCTAACCCGAAACGTTGGGTCCTCCTCGGAGAGTTTGGTTAAAGCCTCAGACATTTTATCCTGGTCAACTAAAGTTTTAGGTTCAATAGCCAAGAAAATGACTGGTTCAGGGAAGGTGATATCCTCTAGGACAATCGCGTTGGCGGCGTCACATAACGTATCACCGGTGAAGGTATTCTTCATCCCTAACACAGCCCCGATGTCGCCGGCTAATACTTCATCTATGTCTTCCCGCCGATCGGCGTACATGCGTAGCAAACGTCCCACCCGTTCACGCTTCTCTATGCTGGAGTTGTATACCGAGGCGCCCTTGGTAATCTTGCCGGAATAAACCCGAAAATATGCTAACCGTCCAACATAGGGGTCAGTTACGATCTTGAACACCAAAGCGCTGAGAGGCGCGTTGTCGGTCACGGGACGGGTGATCTCCTCCCCACTACCCGGCTTTGTACCGACGACGTCGGGGATGTCGATCGGAGAGGGGAGATAATCAACGATTGCATCAAGCAAGGGCTGTACACCCTTGTTACGTAGGGCTGAACCACAATAGACCGGCGTGGCCTTGCCGGCAATCACCACCTGGCGGAGCCCAGCTTTAAGCTTCTCAATGCCTATCTCCTTACCCTCTAGGTATTGAAGGGTTAATTCCTCGTCAGCCTCAGCGATTTGCTCAATCATCAACGCGCGCCGCTCGGTGGCTTCGGCCTTAAGACCAGCGGGGATCTGGCCATATTCAGGCGCCGTACCTAGCTCATCAAGCCAGACGATGGACTGTTCTTCAATCAGATCGATCACGCCCTTGAATTCGGCCTCAGTCCCTATCGGCATCTGGACCGCGATCGGTTTTGCGCCTAATCGCTCGGTAATGCTGTCGATAGTGCTTTCATAGGAAGCACCAACTCGATCCATCTTGTTCACGAAGCAGATGCGAGGTACGTGGTAACGATCAGCCTGGCGCCAAACAGTTTCCGATTGCGGTTCGACGCCCCGCACGGCGTCAAAGATCACCACCCCTCCATCCAGCACCCGTAATGAACGTTGCACCTCGGCAGTGAAGTCGATATGTCCAGGGGTATCAATAATATTGATGATATGGTCTCGCCACATGGCGGTCACCGCCGCCGAAACAATGGTGATTCCCCGCTCACGCTCCTGTTCCATCCAATCGGTGACGGTAGTGCCATCGTCTACCGAACCAAGGCGATGAGTCCGACCGGTGTAAAATAACACCCGCTCGGTGGTCGTCGTCTTGCCGGCATCGATATGGGCAATGATGCCGATATTTCGGTATTGCTCCAATGCAAACTCGCGTGCCATATTCATCCCCGGTCAGCTAAAGAGATCAATCTCCTTACCAACTACCATCGATAGTGGGCAAAGGCGCGGTTGGCCTCCGCCATGCGATGGGTGTCTTCTCGCTTTTTGATGGCCGCACCCGAATTGTTGGCTGCATCCATCAACTCAGCCGCCAGTCGCTCGGCCATCGTTTTACCTGGGCGGTTATTGGCCGCGGCCAATAACCAACGCATGGCCAGTGAGATGCGTCGTTCGGGTCGCACCTCCACTGGCACCTGATATGTAGCGCCACCCACCCGCCTGGGTTTGACCTCCAGAATCGGAGTGGTGTTCTTAATAGCCTGCTCAAACACCTCAACCGGATCGCGCTTCATGCGCGCCTCAATCAGGCCGAAGGCTTGATAGACGATACGGGTGGCGACACTTGTCTTGCCTCGCTTCATCAGTCGGTTAATCAACCCTTGCACCAGTTGATTGTTGTAGCGGACATCTCCCGGGATCTCTCGCTTTTCAGGCCTGTTCCGTCGCATTTGCCTGCTCCATGTGACACAAATAATGTCGGTCGCCATGCTGCCGACGACCGATCAGTTTATCACTCGCTACTTGGGCCGCTTTCCACCGTATTTGGAACGACCCTGCTTACGATCCTCAACGCCAGTGCTGTCGAGTGTGCCGCGAATAATGTGATAGCGTACTCCAGGAAGGTCCTTCACCCGACCTCCGCGCACCAGAACTACCGAATGCTCCTGGAGTGAATGACCCTCACCGGGGATGTACGCAGTGACTTCGATTCCGTTAGTAAGGCGCACGCGCGCTACTTTCCGCAATGCTGAGTTGGGCTTCTTCGGCGTTTGGGTGTGAACCTGAGTGCACACACCGCGCTTCTGCGGTGCCCCTTTACGTTGCAGAACCCGTCGCTGTTTCATCGAATTAAAGACGTACTGCAGAGCCGGCGCTTTTGTCTTTGAGCGCTTTGACTTGCGACCTTTCCGAACGAGCTGATTTATTGTCGGCATAGTCACCCTCCATATGATCCGGGAGCTCACGCCCAGATCACATCCCGCTGAAGGAGGCCATCGGACGTGCACGATGGCCTCGCCTGGAAATGCTACCTATTCAATTGGGGTAGGCTTCGTCGTGGGCTTCGACGTGAGCTAAAACAAGCCCTCAATCGGAAACGACCGCCACCCTCTTAATAAAAGTCAACGAGAGATAATTTTATCATGCTGATAAATGCCCGTCAAGCATTGCGCCGCTTGAAAGTAGCTGCGCGGGATGGCTGCTATTTCTGACCTAAAACACACCTATCGGCGTGGATCCATGTCCAGTAAGCCCATCCCCAGCTGCAGGGGACGCCGTCGCTCTTCGTCCTTGCCAAAGCGAATCACCTCACCCTCGCTGTTGATGGCTTCAACCGATAAGCCGAGACTCTGCAATTCCTTTACCAATACCCGGAAGGAGGCCGGGATGCCAGGTTCTTCAACCGGTTCACCCTTGACGATCGCCTCGTAAGTCTTCACCCGACCCTGAACATCATCCGATTTAATTGTCAACATCTCTTGTAAGATGTGGGCAGCGCCGTACGCCTCTAGCGCCCAAACCTCCATCTCACCGAACCGCTGACCGCCGAATTGGGCCTTACCACCCAACGGCTGTTGGGTGACCAGTGAGTAAGGACCGGTCGAACGAGCGTGTACTTTGTCCTCGACTAAGTGGTGTAGTTTCATCATCAATACTTTACCGACCGTCACCGGTAGATCATACGCCCTCCCGGTCTTGCCATCATAAAGTATCTGTTTGCCTAAGATCGGTAGGGGCTTTCCAGTCTCGCTCATGACTTTCTCCGCCAGAGCGTGCAGCGTTTTCGAAGACTTGATATTACCTGTCTTTTGACCTAAAGACAAAATCCACAGGCGCAAGCAAGCATCAATCGCGGCTTCATCGTACCTCGATCGCTCATTGACCGGCACGTCTGAGTCTTCAAAGATTAAGATCTGGTCAGGATCAAATCCCTGCTCACGCAACCATTCACGAAGGGTCGCTCGACGGGCATAACCAGTGTCGATGGCGATCAAGTCAGGCTCATAGCCCTTATCAACTAGCCATTGTTCCAAGTAGAGGCGCCGTACCTCTTCATCGTCTTCGAACGCCTCTTCATCGTAATAGCCCTGCTCTTTGGTCCAAGCCCAGGCTCGTTTTCCAATCTCTTCCCAGGCACGGTCAATCAACCAAGCGCGGGCTAATTCACTCTCAATCTCCATCTCATCAGCGCCATCGAAGGTTGGCGTAACAGCCCTAAAGCCGAGCTTATCTGCAGCCCAGCCGAGGTGGGCTTCCAAGATTTGACCGATGTTCATCCTGCCGGGCACACCCAGGGGGTTTAGAATCAGATCGACCGGTGTGCCATCTTCAAGAAAAGGCATATCCTCGATGGGGACTACCTTGGAGATCACCCCTTTATTTCCATGTCGACCGGCCATCTTGTCGCCTTCGGTAGCTTTTCGTTTCTGGGCTACGGCGATCCGCACCATCTTCTCTACCCCAGCTGGAAGATCGCGGTGCTCCTCCCGAGTGAATATCTTCACGTCTACAACCTTACCACGCTCGCCATGAGGCATACGCAATGAGGTATCCTTTACCTCACGCGCTTTCTCGCCGAAGATCGCCCGTAATAGCTTCTCTTCCGGTGTGAGCTCCTTCTCGCCCTTTGGGGTAATCTTACCGACCAGGATGTCGTTAGGGCCGACCTCGGCGCCGATGCGGATAATACCATCCTCATTCAGATCCCGCAGTGCATCATCACCCACATTGGGGATGTCGTAGGTGATCTCCTCTGGTCCAAGCTTTGTATCGCGCGCCTTAACCTCGTGCTTTTCGATGTGTACCGAGGTATACAGATCCTCACGTACCAGACGCTCAGAAATCAGAATCGCATCCTCAAAGTCCCCGCCCTCCCAGGAGATGAAAGCGCAGAGCACATTCTGACCCAAGGCAAGCTCGCCTTCGTCAGTGGAGGACGAGTCAGCGATCACATCCCCACGACGCACTCGCTGCCCTTTAACCACTGCTGGGCGCTGATCAATACAAGTGCTCTGGTTGGAGCGGTTGAACTTTAGTAGGTTATACACCCGTCGGTCCGTACCTGAACGCACAACAACCCGGCTACCAGTTACCGATACCACCTCGCCATCGACTTCAGACAGGATCACCTGCCCAGAATCCAATGCGGCGTAACGCTCCATTCCGGTTGAGACGAGTGGCACTTCCGGCTGGATCAAGGGAACCGCCTGAGTTTGCATGTTCGAACCCATCAGGGCGCGGTTAGCATCATCGTGTTCAAGGAATGGTATAAGCGCAGCGCTTACGCCAACGATCTGCCGTGGTGCGACATCCATAAAGTCGACCTGATCAGGCCTGTAGAACTGGAAGTCGCCATGATGACGGCAGGAAGCTCGGGGACGGACAAATTCATTGTGTTGGTTAAGCGGAGCATTGGCTTGAGCAATTACATAACGGTCCTCATCATCCGCGGTAAGGTAGGTGGTCTCGTCGGAAACGAAGGGGACGATTGATATTGGACTCTTCCGCCTGGCAAACCTCTTAGCCAGCGCGGGTGTAATCTCCTCCCCATCCTCGGCCGTAACCTCTTTGCTACTGGGATTCGTGATCCCACCCCGTATGTGGCGCCCAATCAAGCGCGGGTCGTTGGGCTCCAGTTCGCGCAGCACCTTGCGATAGGGCGTCTCGATGAAGCCAAAGCTGTTGACGCGCGCGTAAGATGACAGACGCCCGATCAAACCGATATTCGGACCTTCTGGCGTTTCAATAGGGCAAATGCGACCGTAGTGTGATTGATGAACATCGCGCACATCAAACCCTGCCCGTTCTCGGCGCAAACCGCCGGGTCCTAATGCCGAGAGGGTCCGTTTATGCCGCAGCTCTGCCAGAGGGTTTGTCTGGTCCATGAATTGGGATAGCTGGCTGGAACCGAAGAACTCTCGCAGCGAGGCTACAACCGAGCGAATGTTGATCAGGGAGACAGGTGAAATTTGATCTTGATCTCGAATTGACATACGCTCCAGGATCACTCGCTCCATTCGCCGCAATCCAACGCGTAACTTACCTTGGATCAACTCACCGACTGTCTTAACCCGGCGGTTGCCTAGATGGTCGATATCATCGGGTTCCTTGACACCGTTGTTGATCAATATCAAGTGTTCAATCAACCGGACGAGATCCCATTTGGTAACCCGTCGGTGATCGAGCGGTACAATATTATGCAGGTTGAGCTTCTGGTTTAGTTTATAGCGCCCCACTCTCTCCAAGTCATAACGGCGCTGCTTAAAGAGTTGGTCATGGAGATATTCACGCGCATTATCCAGCGTAGGCGGGTCACCTGGCCGCATACGACGATAAAACTCTATCATCGCCTCTTCAGCCAAAGTTCGGTTCTCTTTGATCTCCCAGGCTGGTTCCTGACGGATGGTAGTCGCGATATAGGGATGGTCGGGGTTAACATCGGCTGTGGCAAACAACGCCAGCAGTTCCTCGTCGGATCCCTCTTTAATGGGCGTATCTTCCAATCCATCATCGACCGCGGCTAGAGCCCTCAATAGTATTGTCACCGGCACTGTGCGTTTGCGGTTGAATTTGAGCGTCAGGTAATCACTCTTTTTGGTCTCGAACTCCATCCAGGCGCCACGATCAGGGATGAGCTTGGCGGTTGCCAATCGACGACCGGTAGCCCGATCCTCAGGAGCATCAAAATAGACACCCGGTGAGCGGATCAATTGTGAGACGACAACCCGCTCCGTGCCGTTGATAATGAAGGTGCCCTTCTCGGTCATGATGGGGAAGTCACCGAGAAAGATGTCCTGCTTTATCGGCTCGGGTACTTCCGATCCCGCCAAGAGCACTGAGATATAGAATGGTGCAGCGTAGGTAAGATCACGCTCGAGACACTCTTCAATATCATGCTTCGGATCTTCAAACCAATACCGGAGTTCGAACTCCTTACTCTCTGGGCTGCTGCTCGGGAAGTAGAGCTTCATCCTGCCGTTATAGGAAATAATGGGAGAGATCTCATTAAAAAGCTCAGCTAATCCCTTCTCCCGCAACCAGGCGAAGGAGTCGAGTTGTACCTCGATTAGTCGAGGGAGAGGGAATGTATCTGGGATACGCGAGTACCACTTCTGACCTGCGGAAGACGCCATGCGGCAACTCCTATATCTTTCTTTACATGTTGCTACAGATGATTAATATAATTGGGAAGGGAAAACACCAAAAGGCGGGCCACCGCCGGCTTTTCTTCCAGCCGCTTCCCGCTTCGCTCATGATATTTGACGCGCCGACACGTCCTTGCCGAACCCCTAAATCAATCAACTACGAATTTATAGTATATCATAATATCGACATGATGTCTAATTTCTTATCTAGTAACCGTTGGTGCTAGTTTATAGTGCATACTGAGCGATATGCAAAAGCCGATCCCGTGGATCAGCCCCCGGATTAAGCGATCTGTTCAGAGATAGCAGCACATTGAACAGCGCTGCAACATAGGCCAATCTTGCCTCAAAGTAGCGACAGACGCGATGAAATACTTTCTTCAACCCACAAACCATAGTCACCATCGAGAGCGTGGTTTCCAGCAACATACGTTCGTTCCAGGTTCCCCTCGCACACAGCTTGAGATTGGCTGGAATACCATTCGCACAGTTGAAACCAGTGTCAGCCAGGATGACGGTTTCACCTTCGAAAGTCTCCACCAGGGGCAAGAAAACCTGGTCATGGACGTTGGCGGTGTCCCAGGCCCAGTCGACGACCTCCCCACGGTCGTTGATCAGCCAGCACAGCTTCATGCCCACGATCCAGCGCCAGTTGGACTTGCCCTTCTTGCCAACCTGGCCTGGGCTGCGCCCTTCCCGGATAGGATGGATCAGCTCGATGCCATAGCTGTCAATGACGGTGAAAAAGGTTGGATCGGCCAAGAAACGATCACACCAGCCCTGATGAGTGGCCAGCAATCGTTGCAGTCGAGTGCGATGCGGCAATCGCACAAAGAGCGGCTCGTAATCGCGCTTGAGCCAGCGGTAGAAGGCTCGAAAGTAGCCGCCTTTAAGGGCGAACAACAGACCGATGGTCACCAACTCGCTTGGCCAAAGGCGGGCTTGGCTGTGTTTCGGCATAGATCCCATGTGATCATCAACTTGGCAGAACAAATGAATGATAAAATCTTCTGTGGTCACGGCTCGCTCCTTTCACTTCTATTTGGAGACTTGAAGTGTAGAGCGGTGCCGTGACTTTATCAACTAGCACCAATGGTTAGTAGCCAGGAGTATTAAAAAGACCAGGATACCGATAAATATCGGCTGGTGGTGCGAGCTGTGCCCCTACAAACGTTTCCCCCACATGCACGGAGAGGTTTGCCAGTAAGGGTGTCTCTAAGACCTGCCCCCACATGACAGGTGACCGGCACTTTAAAAGTGCCGGTCACCTTATTATCAATATTTTGACTGCGTCAAAACACACACATTTCACTAAGTGAATATTTTCAACAAAGCTATCTACAGAGACACAAGAGCCGACTTATTATTGTCTATTGCTGACTGACAGCCGTTAATAGCTGATCGTTCGTGTCGCGAGCAAGGCAAGACGAGATAGCTACATATTGATTGTTGTTTAATCCTCAGACACAATTATTCTATGTAGAGATAACTATAATTCGTAAAAGCCCAGTATATATTCCGAATATAATCCCGCGTCTGGCTGTAGCGGATGACTTCTAAGAAAAGGTCTGGATCTTCAGGTGCGAGTTCCTTCCAGATCAAAGCGTTGCCCGGACCAGCATTGTAAGCCGCCAGGGCAGCGTAGAGGTCGCCGTTGAAGCGATCACGCTGGGCTGCAAGATAGTGGGACCCCAGACGCACGCTGACCACCGGTCGGTACAGGTCGTCCTCGGTGTAGACTGGCGGCCAGCCAAGCTCGTCAGATATATCTTGACCGGTACTTGGGATGATCTGCATCAACCCACGTGCATCAGCGTATGAGGTTGCAAAACCCTCGAAAAGACTCTCCTGTCGCACCACCGAGAGCAGAAAGAGCCCATCCAAACCTTGATCCAATGCTTCGGGTAGGATCAGCTCACCAAAGTAGGGGGCAAAACGGATGTGGCTGAAGTAGATCGGGGCTGCTTCGATCGTCGCATAGTCTATTCCGCCCAGATGCACTACCTGCCAGGCGGCATAGATCGCCGTCCGATACAAGCCCAAATCAAGGAAGTAGTGCATCAGACGGTACGTTGTTTCGGCGTCGTTTTCAGATTCACCAAGTAGCGATTCAAACTCAAATTTTGCTTGATTGTAGAGCCCGAGCTGCCAAAGTTCTTCGCCCCGCACCATGCGCGGGTCATTCACCATCCGGGAATCGAGCTCGGAAAGCGGCTCAGGGCCGGTAATGGCAAATGTCGCTCGCATCCACTCTCCAGCTTCCTGACGCTCAACTTCCAGGTCGACGTCGAAGTCGAAAACACCGAGTGGTTGGAAGGGTTCGAGCCCAGCCAGCAAATCCTCCGCCCGCAGTGCGTAGTAGCCGTTAGGATCAGCCTCCACCGCTATACGCCAGGCTGCCTGTGCGCTTTCTCTATCCCCTTGAGCCTGATGCGATTTACCGATCCATAGATAAACTGCAGCCCGATCTGATGGATCGCCTGCTATCTCCAGGCTTCTCTGGAGCGCTGCCTGCGAACCCTTATAGTCATTTAAGCGGTATCGAGTGATCCCAGACAAGAAGAGCCCCCTGAAGGTCCATTCTGAGTCGGGGTAATCCGTCCCTAACCACTCCCATAACTGCGCCGCTTGCTCCAGTTGTCCGGATCGCTCTCTGACCCGAGCTGCGTCATACAGGAACTCGGCTGCTCGAACATGATCGGGTACCGCCGCGACAAAGTCCAGCAGCGTTTGGGCTGCTTGATCAAATTGGTCCAGATAAGCCCATAGGGTGTAGGCTTTCTGTTCCCAAGCCTGATCCCAATCGCGGTCCTCGGGGTGGTCCTCAATCAGCAAATCCCATTCGGCGACAGCAGCTGTATACTCACCCAGCGCCCGCAGGGTGAGACCCTTGTAATAATGAACCGTGCCATCATGCTCTACCGGATATGCACTCAAATAGCGATTGAAGGCAGCTAGTGCAACGCTGTACTGCTCAGCGAAGTAATCTACCAGTCCGCGATCGAGTTCACTCACCGGAACACCCGCCTCTACCAGATCCACAAGACCGAGGTAGGTGTAATATGAGAGGGGGTAATTCTCCACCGCGTGTAGGTAAAGCATATGAGCCTGATCGATCTGGCCGAGGGCTGTGTAGGCTTGACCTCTCAAGTAGTCCATCTGGGCTTTAGTATAGTCGCTGCTGGTTCGATCGTAAATCTCGGTGTACTTACTTAAAGCCATTGTGTAATCACCCATAGAAGCGTAGCCACGGGCGATCTTGATCTCAATCTCAAGTCCATCACTCAGTTGTGGAGCTTGCAGAGCATCTTTATAGACGACTACGGCGGCGGAGTGGTCCCCGGCTGCTTGCAGGGCATCGCCACGAAGTTCTTGGACATAGGCGTCGATCAATCCAGGCCGATAGATTAGGTATTGCTGGTAATCTTGAGCTGCCTCCCCGAACCGTCCTAGCGCCTGCTGAGCCTGAGCACGATGAAAAAAGCCATGGCCCAAACGGTCGTGGTCAGGGTAGGAATTGATATAAAGATCGAGCGCTTCGACGGCTTCCTGGAAACGCCCCGCGCTCATCAATGCGGCGCCTATTCCAAGTTGCGCCGCCGCTCTCTCAATCGGGTTGATCGTTTGCTCTAAAGCCTTCTGGTACTCCGCAAGCGCTCGGTCCCACTCCCCCTTGAAGTAAGCCCACCATGCGGTTTCAAGTCTTGATGATGGCAGAGGGGTCGGGGTGAGCGTGGGTGTCTGAGTGACCGTCGGCGTAGGGGTGATGCTTGGCGTCGGGGTGGAGCCCAATCCGATCACTTCAGGTAAGTTGCAGGCAAGCAGGGAAACCGTCAAAGTAAGAAAGAGCAGAGACAGGCGCAACAGAACCCGGTACATAGCGGCCATCATAAAGCAGGTGTAAAGGCATGTCAATCTTGCACCTTTCCACTCCCCATGCTACACTCACTTGCGCAGGTCGCTGCGCTCTCCGGTGAGGGCGCCTTTTTTACCAGAAACATGCGAACGGTATCTTGGGATTCCCAAACACCCGCGGTGCGTATAATCGACCAGCGGCGCCTCCCCGCCGATTTGGTGATCATCAGCCTGCACAGCCCGCAGGAGATCGCCGACTCCATCCGTCAAATGGCGGTGCGGGGCGCGCCAGCTATCGGCGCGGCGGCGGCCTACGGTTTGGCATTAGCCGGCCAACTTTCAACCGCAGGTAGCGCCCAGGATTTGTGGGCCGACCTCGAGGCCGCTGCCGCCTTGCTTCGCGATGCCCGACCCACCGCAATTAATCTAGTTTGGGCGCTCGACCGGTTGCTCCAAACAGCCTGTGACTCACTAAAAAAGGGACCGCAAGCCACGCGCAGGCGGTTAGTCGAGGAGGCTCAGCGACTAGCCGACGAAGACGTAGAGATCAACCGGCGAATTGGGCAGCATGGCGCCGCTTTGATCAATGATGGCGCCACCGTCCTACACCACTGCAATACCGGCGCCCTGGCAACGGTGGACTATGGCACAGCGCTGGGAGTCATCCGCACCGCTCACGATCAGGGCAAACGTGTACACGTGCTGGTGGATGAAACCCGGCCACGTTTACAGGGCGCTCGGCTTACCGCTTGGGAACTAGATCAATACGGCATCTCCTACGAGATCATCACCGACAACGCTGCTGGTTATTTCCTGCACAGTGGCCAAGTGGCCGCCGTCTTGGTAGGCGCTGATCGGGTAGCGTCCAACGGCGATTTGGCCAACAAGATCGGCACCTATATGCTTGCTTTAGCGTCGAACGACAATGATGTTCCCTTCTACTGCGCTGTCCCAACCTCGACGATCGACCTCAGTTTACCCTCAGGTGAGACAATCCCAATCGAAGAGCGAGACCCGGCTGAAGTGCTCGACCTACAACGCCAGGGACAGCCAATGGCCCCGAACGGAAGCCGGGCGCGCAATCCGGCATTCGATATCACCCCTTCCAGGTTGATAACCGCTTTTATCACCGAAATCGGCGTACTTCACCCACCTTACCCTACATCGCTCTCCCGCGCGGTGAAAGAGGCTCAGAGGACATGAACATCGTCTTGACCGGCTCCATCGCCTACGACTACCTGATGACCTTCCCAGGATACTTCCGCGATCATATCCTCCCCGACCGGCTCGACAGGATCAGCTTATCCTTCCTGGTCGATTCACTCATCCGCCGTCGCGGTGGAATCGCCGCCAACATCGCCTACACACTAGCTCTGCTCGGCGAAAGACCGAAGGTGTTAGCAACCGTCGGGGAGGACTTCGAGGAATTTCGAGCCTGGCTTGAGGAACATGGTGTCGACACCTCTGCCATTCAGATCATCCCGGGTGAGTTTACGGCTTCCTTCTTTGTCACTACGGACCAAGCCAATGCCCAAATTGCCAGCTTCTTCACCGGAGCCATGGCATACGCTTCCCAACTCTCCTTCGCCAACATGATCGAACGGCCTGATCTAGCTGTGATCTCCCCCAATGATCCACAAGCCATGGTGACTTACACTCAGGAATGTCGCCAATTGGGAATCCCATATGTGTATGACCCCAGCCAGCAGATTATCCGTCTGGATACTGACGATCTTCGCCAGGGGATAGAAGGTTGCCAGGCTTTGTTCTCTAACGACTACGAAGTTGGTCTGATCGAAGATAAAACCGGCCTTTCCCTGGAGGCCATCCGGGCATGTGCAGATTTTGTGGTGATAACCCGCGGGGAAGATGGCGCCAACCTCTACACTGACGACGGCGAGCTCCACATCCCTACTGTTAAACCAAAAGCGATTATCGACCCAACCGGAGTTGGTGACGCCTTTCGTGGTGGTTTCCTCAAGGGTTATATGCACGGTTTGAGCTTGGAGCGGTGTGGACAAATGGGTTCCCTGGCCGCTACTTATTGCCTGGAAGCCGAAAGTCCTATGGGTCATCGATTCGACCTGGAAACATTTGTGTACCGCTTCCGTCAACACTTTGACGACCGCGGAGAATTGGACCAACTGAGGTGAGTGAGGCTGAGGTCGATCAACGCTTGTCCCAACTCCTAGAGTCAGATCGTGTATGGTGCGCCTATGCCCTAGCCGACCTCGATCCGGCAGAAGCCATACACAGCACATGGCTGGCTAGCGAGAAAGCTGTCGTACTGATCTATAAAGGACTGGACCCTCCTGTTTTATTTGCTCACGGTGATCCTGAAGAGCTCATAGAGCTGGTTAACCAAGTGCCTTGTGGAGTCTACCAATACACACTGAAGAGAACTTGTCGGGTGATGCTCACCGATAGGCTTCAACCAAAATTCGAACTACATATGTGGCGGATGGTACTCAATCCCAGCGATGTCCCTCGTATCTCAAATGTCGGACTCGAAATCCTCGGCCCCGACGACCTACCAGCGATACGACGCCTGTTCGAAAGCTCCACTGATTTGCCTGATGCCTTTCACGAGCGCCAGCTGGCGATCGGTCCGTTTTTCGGAATCGGCGAAGGCGATGAGCTGCTCTGCATCGCTGGCGTGCATGTCCTCTCTCAATGGGCAAAGGTCGCCGCGGTAGGTAATGTGTTTACCCGACCTGACCGACGGGGACAAGGGCTGGCAACGCGAGCCAGCGCCGCCGTGGTGAAGGCACTCCTCGAACAGAATATCCAAACCATAGTGCTCAACGTCGCTATGGACAACGAGCCAGCGGTGCGCTGTTATCGACGCTTAGGTTTCCGACCCTATTGTGACTACTACGAAGGAACTGGGGAACTCAGTCTCGCCGTAAGCGAAAGTCAAGTCTAGGGGCTCTAATAGACCGGGTTCTTAGCACTCAAATACCTGCCATGGGGATCGAGTACAATCTCCATAGCTCATAGAAGGGTAAAATAGATCGGAAGTTGGAAAAGACCCAAACTCTTGTCTCACCAAAAGTTGGTTTATCTACAAGTGCTCTAGGGAGAAATAAACTATGGAATATAAAAATCTTGGCCGCACCGGTTTGAAGGTAAGCCGGCTCTGTCTCGGCACGATGAACTTTGGCCCTCACACCGACGAGGCAGATAGCTATGCGATCATGGACCAAGCCCTTGAAGAAGGAATCAACTTTTTCGATACGGCTAACGTCTACGGTTGGAAAATTGGAGAAGGGATCACCGAGCAAATTATCGGCCGCTGGTTGGCTCAAGGTGGAGGCCGCCGCGATAAGATTGTCCTGGCAACCAAGGTGTATGGGAGCATGGGAGAGGGTCCGAATGAGCAGCGTCTGTCTGCCTACCATATCCGCCGCGCTTGCGAGGATAGCCTACGACGCTTGCAAACCGACCACATCGATCTTTATCAGATGCATCATATCGATCGCCAGACCCCTTGGGAGGAGATCTGGCAGGCGATGGAACAACTCGTGCGCGAGGGTAAGCTTCTTTACGTGGGAAGTAGTAATTTTGCTGGGTGGCATATCGCCCAGGCTCAGTGCACTGCTGCAGCACGCAACTTTTTGGGATTGGTATCTGAGCAAAGCCTGTACAACCTCAGCACCCGAACGGTTGAACTCGAGGTCATCCCCGCCTGTCGGGAATATGGCTTGGGCCTCATTCCATGGAGTCCATTAGCTGGCGGCATGCTAGGGGGCGCCTTGAAGAAAGCCAAGCAAGGCCGCCGGGCTGGTGAATATGTTCGAGAGGCAATCGGGAAACACAGCCAGCAATTGGAGGCTTACGAGTCTCTCTGCGAGGAATACGGTGAGCACCCGGCTGACGTAGCGCTGGCCTGGCTAATCCATAATCCAGATGTCACCGCACCGATCATCGGTCCGCGCACGATGGAACAACTCCAAGGAAACCTACACTCGCTTGAAATCAAGCTTGAGAACGATATCTTGGAAAAGCTTGACGAGATTTGGCCCGGGCCAGGCGGCGAGGCGCCGGAGGCTTACGCTTGGTAATATTGACTGATACCTGTCCTGGGCACCAATCCGATAACCTATGACCTTAAACCCTAATGAAATGGAGAAATTAATGAGTCTAGAGTATGACATAAGGGAAGTGGAATTGGCTGAGGGCGGCCGTCGAAGGATTGAATGGGCCGAATTTGAGATGCCTGTACTACGCCAAGTTCGGGAAAGGTTTGCCATAGAGCAACCTCTCAAGGGTGCAAAGGTTTCTGCCTGTCTACACGTAACCGCCGAAACCGCCAATCTGATGCGTACTTTACAGATTGGCGGCGCGGACGCTGTCCTTTGCGCTTCGAACCCTCTTTCCACACAAGATGACGTGGCCGCCTCATTGGTCACCCACTTCGAGATCCCGGTTTACGCGATTAAAGGCGAAGACAACCAAACATACTACCGCCACATTCACGCCACTCTTGATAAAAAGCCCCATATCACGATGGACGATGGCGCCGACCTGGTGAGCACACTGCATAAAGATCGACGTGAGTTGCTCAATGAGGTTCAGGGTGGGACGGAGGAAACCACTACCGGGCTAATCCGTCTGAGAGCGATGGCCGCCGCCGGGGCGCTGGCATATCCTATAATCGCGGTCAACGACGCCATGACCAAGCACTTTTTCGATAACCGTTATGGCACGGGGCAATCGACGATTGATGGCATTGTGCGAGCGACGAACATATTACTGGCCGGCAAGGTCTTTGTCGTAGCTGGTTATGGCTGGTGCGGACGAGGGTTAGCGATGCGCGCTCGGGGCATGGGAGCCAACGTGATCGTAACCGAGGTTAAACCATTGGCTGCACTGGAAGCGGTAATGGATGGTTTCCGGGTGATGCCGATGATCGAAGCCGCACCAATTGGCGATATCTTCTGCACTCTTACCGGCGACATCAGCGTTATCGATCGGCAACACTTCGCGGTGATGAAGGATGGCGCCATCGTCTCTAACTCCGGGCACTTCAATGTCGAGATTAACATCCCAGCGCTGGAGGAAATGGCCACCGAGAAGCGCAAACCACGCCCGTTCGTCGAGCAATACACCTTAACCGATGGTCGCCGGATCAACCTGCTTGCTGAAGGCAGGCTGATCAACTTGGCCGCAGCCGAGGGGCATCCCGCCAGTGTAATGGACATGTCCTTCGCCAATCAAGCGCTCTCGATGGAGTACATCCTGAAAAATGTCGGCATGTTGGAGAACCGCGTCTACACCATCCCCGAGGCCATCGATCGAGAGATCGCTCGAATAAAGCTGGCCTCGATGGGCATCCAAATTGACGCGCTAACCGAGGAACAAAAGAAATATCTATCCTCCTGGGAGGAGGGGACGTAAGGAAATCAACGATAAGCAAACCGTTGGGGGCTATCCCAAAAGGGCTACCGCGATCAGCAAATTCGCCATGATAGGGACCGACCAAAGTGTCGGCCCAAATATGGTTCGCAATGGGCGACTAGTCGCAGATGCCGGCCGTTCGTCCCGGTGAATTTATCGGGGGTGTAGTTCCCGGCCTGGCCCGCCCCTACAATCTTTGCTCAATGGGCCTTCTTAGATAGCCCCTTATCCATTTAACGACCAATGCTCCCTAATATGTCCAAGCAAATCCAGGTAGTGGGTCATGGAGTAGGAGAAGGCTCAGGGCTGGGTGTCGGAGTGGGTGACCTGACCGATATCAGGAGGAAAACTTCGTCCCCA
>Ga0209986_10001025_pt1 | contig 27217 bp, 26 predicted proteins | sample BlataG_FD_183168 | JGI IMG/M metagenome (GOLD analysis project Ga0209986, IMG submission 183168) | Deep subsurface microbial communities from Black Sea to uncover new lineages of life (NeLLi) - Black_00105 metaG (SPAdes) (version 2) | ecosystem: Environmental > Aquatic > Marine > Oceanic >... | reverse complement strand
TCTGTTAGAAGCTATCGTTCTCAGTGTATTGGGAGGAGTCTTAGGAATCCTTCTTGGAGTAGGTGCCTCAAGACTGATTTCTATCATAGCCGGGTGGCAGACTCTTGTTTCTAATTTTTCTGTTGTAGTTGCCTTCTTTTTCTCAGGAATTGTTGGCATAGTTTTTGGATTCTTTCCTGCATTTAAAGCTTCTAAATTAGATCCTATTGATGCTTTAAGATACGAGTAAATAATTCAAACTTTTAAAGAGGTAAATAAATTTCTACATTATAACTGGACAAAATAATAAAAAAGACCAAGAGGACATGGCAGGCAAAAAAATTGAAATCGGAAATTAACTTCCCTCTTTTTTTATGTTTGCCTCGCTTTTCTCGCTTATCCAGCATTACATTAATTCTAATTAAGGAGGAACGATATGTATAAGCGTACAATTGGAATTTTTTTATTCCTGATTTTATTCTCAGTAACAACATCTCTGGCACAGCAAGAGAAAAACACCTTATCTCTTTCGCTGGAAGACTGCATCCTGAAAACCATGAAAAATAATCTCAATGTAGCCATTGAAGTATTAAATCCAGAACTTGCTGACATTAATGTCTCTCTTTCCAAAGAAAAATTCCTGCCTCAACTTTCCTTTGACTTAAGCAAGAGGAGTACAAATCAGGCCTCGTATTCCTGGATAGAGGCTGCAACTCAAATCACATCTGATAGAGACGATTATTCTGCCCAAATTAGCCAACTTATTCCGACAGGCGGAAATTTTTCCATCTCTCTAGCCAACTACATCAATGACACAAACAGAGTGACTAACACCATTAATCCTATCTATTCAAGTACTCTTCGGTTTAATTTCACCCAGCCCTTGCTTAGAAATTTTGGTTTTAAGGTTAACCGCAGAGAAATTATCATCGCAAATAACAATATGGACATATCAGAAAATCAATTTAAAAGAATTCTGCAACAGACAATCTACAGTGTGGAAGAAGCTTACTGGAATTTTGTCTACAATATCGAAATGCTTAAAGTAAGGAAACAATCTTTGAAATTAGCCCAGGACCTGCTGGAAAAAAACAAGAGGGCCGTTGAAGTAGGAACTATGGCTAAAATAGAGATCTTAAATGCTCAATCCGCAGTAGCTACCAGAGAGGCGGACATACTCGCTGCAGAAGCACAGGAAAAGAATAGTGAGGATCTTTTAAAAACAACCCTCAATCTTGTTGTTGAAAAAGAAGGAGCTGACCTAGCAAATATAATCCCCATAGACAAGCCGACATACGAGAAAAAAGAAGTGAATCTCGATGAGGCACTTGTAATAGCTATGGAAAATAGACCTGACCTTCAGGCCACAAGGATTGGCTTAAAAAACAACGAGATAAATCTGAGCTATTCAAAAAACCAGCTTCTGCCAGATTTAAGCCTTCAGGCATCTTTCTGGAGCCCTGGAATATCAGGAGACCAGGTTCTCTTTGAAGATCCTACTGACCGTTTCCTCCCCACCGGCACGATCGAAGGCAGCCCTTCTGCTGCGACGAAGGATGCTTTTGGCTTTAGATACGATAACTGGTCTGTTGGGCTGACGCTCTCCATTCCTCTTAACACTGTCCTATCACGTGCTTCCTATGCACAGGCAAGGGTTAACCTGGATCAGGCACTACTGCGGTTGAAGAACCAGGAACAGCAAATTTTTCTTGAAATAAAAAATGTTGTAAGAGCTGTTCAGACCGATTACAAAAGGGTTCAAGCTTACAAAGTTGCAAGGGAACTAGCTGAAAGACAACTGGAAGCCGAGGAAGAAAAACTCAGAGTTGGCATCAGCACAAACTATTTTGTCCTTCAGTACCAGACGGATCTGACTACTGCCCATACAAATGAACTCAAGGCTATTATCGACTATAACCTCTCTTTAGCCAGTTTGAGCAGAGCCATGGGTGTTAGCCTTAAGGATAAAAACATCAGCTTCTTAAGTATTTTAAATAGATAAACTTTTAAAAGATCTATCGCTAACATATAATACAATGTTTTTATGAAAACTATGAAGAGGCACTCTTTATGCCTACTTCCATTTTTGGTGTCCTGCCCTTACTTCTGGCCAAAGGCCCTGGAGCAGAAATCCAGAGACCACTGGCAACAGTTGTTGTAGGAGGTCTTTTTACTTCCACATTAGTCACTCTTATTGTTCTCCCTCTTCTTTATCAAACCTTGAAAAAACATTCCCCCTCAGCTTAATCCCAAAGTTACCAGTAAGTATCTTTTTTGCCGCGACGAAGGACGGATCAATCACATTATAAGGGTATTTGGGGATGGATAAAGCGACTTTGAAGATTTAGCCTTCCTGAATCGCTTTTTGAGGGAATCCGGCGTAGACGGACACCGAGTATGTTTGAGCACAGCGAGTTACGCAGGTGCCGAAAAGAGCGATGAAGGAATGGCGTTAATAATCTGAACGGAAGCTAAGACATTCCCAAATACCCTTATTAATCCATCACGGCAAAAAAGATGCTTCCAAGTTACCATAGCCACTTGAAATTTTATAAGTTTGATGTTATTATTTTTTGTAAAGACTTCTTAATTTTTTATCCAGCATATTTCTTGGAGAAGCAAACAATGAACAGGAAGTTAATTAGACCAAACTTATCTGAAATCAAAGAAAAAATGACTCGCGAATCAGTTAAAAAGAAATCCCATCCTGCTTACGAGACTCACGCAGAAAATTATTACCACCTTAAACAGATGAATAAAAAAACTCTTATGGGAGTAGCATTTGAAGATGGAGAGACCACTGAAGGGTACATAGAATGGTATGATAAAAACTGCATAAAGCTTAACAGAAATAACGCTCCCAATTTATTAATCTACAAACACAGCATCAAATATCTTTATAAGCTGAATGACATTAAAAAGGGAAAACAGAAAACATAAAAAAAATGAATCTTCCCAAGATTGGAATAACTCTTGGGGATCCAGGGGGAATAGGTCCTGAAGTCGTTTTAAAGGCTTTATCATCTAAAAAATCTCTTCCCAAGGCTTATTACATTATTTTTGGTTCTTCTTTAATTGTAGAGAAAGAAAAAAAATCATTGAGCCTCGATCTGGATATTCAACTCTTCAATAATACAAAAAGTTCAATCCCCTCCCCTATTACTCTGTTAGAAATAGACAATCCACTAAAAAATATAAAAATGGGGTCTCCCTCTAAAGAAAATGGACAGGCCTCCTTTATTTTTTTCAAGGAAGCCGTCAAAGAAGCAACAAGAGGATCCATACAAGCGATAGTCACAGCTCCAATATCAAAACACTCCTGGCATTTAGCAGGGGTAGAATGGAACGGCCATACAGATTACCTCAACCAAGTCTATCCTCAAGCAATCATGGTTTTTTGGTCAGAAAGAATAAAAGTTGCCCTGTTCAGCCACCACATTCCCTTAAAGACAGCACTCAAAAAAATCAAAAAAGAAGCTCTTCAGGATTTTTTTCTCCTTCTTCATCAGCACATAGAAAAAATCCAGCCAAAAAAATTTCATTTCCTGGTTGCAGGATTAAATCCTCATGCAGGGGAGGAGGGATTTCTTGGATCTGAAGAAGAAGAGGAAATAATTCCAGCAATAAAACATGTAAAAAGAAAAGGAGTTAGAATCAGTGGCCCTTTTGCACCTGATATTGTTTTCATAAAAGCCTTAGGCCGTACTGACACTGTCGTCATCGCACTCTATCATGATCAAGGGCTCATCCCTTTCAAGCTGGAATCTTTTAAAAAAGGAATCAATGTAACCCTGGGTCTCCCTTTTATCCGTACATCTCCTGACCATGGTACAGCCTTGGATATTGCAGGTAAAGGAGTGGCCAGCCCGGAAAGTATGCTCGAGGCAATAAAACTTGCCTGTAAGTTATCTCCAAGATTTTTTTAATTCAGCTCTTAATTCCCGATCACGGTCTCTTTCCCGAATAGCTTCCCTTTTCTGGTAAACCCTTTTTCCTCTTGCAAGGGAGATTTCCACCTTCACTTTACCCTTATCATTGATCAGGACTTTTGTGGGGACAAGCGTTAATCCTTTTTCTTTAATTTTCCCTGTTAAACGCTTTATTTCACGTCTGTGCAGTAAAAGCTTTCTTTCTCTTCTGGGGTCATGGTTGAATCTATTTGCAGGTTCATAAGGGCTTATATTACAGTTGACAAGGATAACTTCACTCGCTTTAATTTCAGCATAGCTTTCTTTCAGGCTTATTCCTCCTGTCCGAATAGATTTGACTTCGCTCCCCAAAAGAGAAATTCCAGCTTCATGGCTCTCCAGAATTTCATAGTTGTAATACGCCTTTTTATTCTTGGCGATGATTTTCATCCTTTGGTTCGTCCTTTTCTGGCTCCAATATAAGCCTGATTAAATTTATATGACGTTTAATCATTTTTTCAACTACAAATTTATAATTTTTGTAATTTAGAATTTCACTTTCTCTGGGAATTTTCCCAAATTCAGAAAGTAAAAAACCTGCTAATGTTGAATACTGCCTTTTTTCCGGGATGCTAAGAGCAAGTCTCTGGTTAATGTCTTTAACAGAAGTTCTGCCTTTGATGGCATAAACATTCTCCTCTATTTGGATTATTAAATCTTCCTCTTTTAAATCATATTCATCCCGAATCTCTCCCACAATCTCTTCGATAATATCCTCAAGGGTTACAATTCCCTCCATGTTCCCAAACTCATCCACAATAAAAACAAGATGGCTTGTTGTCTCCTGCATCTGGAGTAAGGTTTTCTCCAAAGAGGCAGATTCCGGGATAAAAAATGGCTTTCTGAGAATGCTTCGTATATTAAATTCTTTATTATCAACAAGATAAGGAATTATATCCTTTGCGTGAATAAGGCCTTCTATATTATCTAACCTTCCCCGGTAGACAGGAAATCTTGAAAATCCGTCAGAGAGAATCATCTCTAAAATTTGCTGCTTGGATGATTTTATCTCAATGGCCCTGACTTGAGGACGAGGAATCATAATTTCACTTACTGGCCGTGAAGCGATGTCCAGAACACCTGAGATCATTTTTTTACGAAGTGAAGACATCCCCTTTATTCCCTTTGTCAGCAGAACCTTAATCTCTTCCTCATTAAGAGAGCGCGAAAAGCCCGATCTTTTTTTCATAGATGAAGGGAAGATTAAGCTGGAAATGAAGGTAAAAGCCTTTACAAATGGAAAAAAGATTATCACAAAAAATCTGATTGGCTGCACAAACAGGAACGAAATCTTTATAGGATTATAAGCTGCATAAGTTTTAGGTGTAATTTCAGAAAGGATAAGAATTAAAATAGTCGTCGTAAGTGTAGCAAATAAAATTGCATGATTTTTATTTTGGATTAGTGAGACAAAAATAAAGGTCGCAACAGAAGCTGCAGCTGCATTCACTAAGGTGTTCCCTATAAGAATGGTCGCAAGAAGGTTATCCGCTTTTTTTAAAAGCCTTTTAACTAGCTCTGCTCTCCTGGAACCTTTCTTCTCCAAATAATCAAGTTTATAAGGACTGGCAACAATAAAAGAGGTTTCAGAAGAAGAGAAAAAAGCACTTAGAAGCAGAAACAGGAAAAAAAGGATGAGGGCAGGAAAAAGCATATTATAAAAAATCAGGAAACCAGGCTATTATCTTCATCTTTAAAACATAGGGATAAAGAATCCATAATCCTTTGCTCAATTTCAGTTAAGGATACAGAGGAAACTTCTGAGATCTCAGATATTATAAGCTCTTTTACCTTTTCCATCATTTTCTTTTCACGGAAAGAAAGGGGTTTGATAAGATTGAGGTAATAGAGACTCTTCAAGACTAATACCATATCATGCATTGCTCCGGATTTCATAAGATTGATGTGCTCTTTGTATCTCCCCTTCCAGTTCATTGTAACATCAACACTGCCATTGCTTATGTAATCAAAGATTTTCTCAACGCGCCCTCGCGAAATTGGCTTTCTTATCCCAATTTCTTCTGTATTTGAAAAAGGCACTAATACAAGAGTATCATTTGACACAATTCTCAGGTGATAAATCCTGAATTTTTCCCCATAGTGTTTTTCTACCTGAATATCTTCAATAACCCCAATTCCTTGATTGGGATAAATGATTTTATCCCCAACCTTAAAAGAGTCCATCGCCAAGCATTATACTCAATAAGGGCATTAGAGTCAAATTAATATCTCCTACATTTTTTTCCTGTAAAAACGGCAAAAAAGAAACATCTGTTAGTCATGGAAGCATCTTTATGTCTGTAATGGTTTAGTAAGGGTATTTGGGAATGTCGTAGCTTCCGTTCAGATTTTTAACGCCATTCCTTCATCATTCTATTCAAAGCATAAACGAATGGCAGTGGGTGAGAAAAACCGTTTGAAGGAGAGCTCAGGTCAGCAGGTTCAAAAACACGCAGCTTTTGCCCCAGCGAGTCAAAAGCTGCTCGATTTCAGGCTTCGCTCTCCTCTCCATCATGGAGAGGAACCATGCCCGCTCAGCCTTCAAACGGTTTTTCTTACCTGCTGGCCTTCGCAAAATTTAAATATTTGACTCGCTGGGGAAAATACACGGGCTGACGAATCAGTTTGCCTGACTGTTTCTTTATCACGGAAATAAGAATGCTTACGTTAATCATTACAAACTTGACAGATAAGAGCGAGTTTATTAACATACTTCCTCTACAGGAAATAATACTAATATGAAAAGAACGTTCCAACCCAATAAAAGAAAGAGAAAGAAAAACCATGGATTTCTAGTTCGGATGAGAACTAAAGGTGGACAGCACATTATCAAGCACCGTAGACAAAAAGGCAGAAAAAGAATTGCTGGTTGATGAATGAATCCCTTGGTTCTCAGGAGAGGATAAGAAAGCAAAAAGATTTTTTATATCTCTACAAAAAAGGAAAACGTTACAAAGGTGATTACTTCAATCTTATTTATCTCTCCAGCAATTTAAGTTTTTCAAGAATGGCTGTTATTGTCAGTAAAAAAGTCGGTAACGCCGTTAAAAGAAATAAAATCAAGAGATGGATGAGATCTCTATTCAGAAGGAACAAGATGTTGTTCGAAAATCCCCTGGATATCATTATCATTGCAAAAAAAGAAATTCTCGAAGCCCCCTGGTTAACACTTCAAGAAGACTATCTTGCTGCCATAAAATCCATTTGTAAAAGAAATACTTCTCCATGAAATTTTTTGCCTTATTCTTGATCCGGTGCTACCAGGTGCTTTTTTCACCGCTCCTGGGATGTCACTGTCGTTTTGAACCCACATGCTCTGTCTACACTTACAAAGCCATAAAAAAACATGGCTTTTTTAAAGGAACATTACTGGGAAGCAAGAGACTTCTCAAGTGTCATCCTTTTCATCCTGGAGGGATCGACACCATCCCATAAGAGGTCAATATATGGAAAAAAGAGTATTAGTGGCTATCGTTCTTTCTTTTCTAGTTTTAGTTCTCTATCAACTCCTTTTTATGAAAAAACCACAACAGCCTGTAACTCCCGCGGTAAGCGCCATAGAATCAGAAAAAAAGCCCGGGCAACAGATTTATGGAAAAGAAACTCTTCCTCCCACAAAAACTCCTCAAGCAAAAGAACTCGCAGAAGACAAGAGAGCACCTCAACAGATTTCAGCTCAAACAGAAAAACAAATCCTAATCGATACTTCCCTATATCAAGCTGTATGGAGCAACAAAGGCGGCGTTTTAAAGAGCTGGAAGCTTAAAAAACATAAGAACGAAGAAAAAGAAGACCTTGAGCTTGTTCCCCTCCACTCTTCAGATTTAAACACATATCCTTTCTCCTTGAGAACAGATGATTCATCTTTTGATAACACAATCAACAGCGTTTTTTATCAATCCTCGAATTTAAATTTAGAATTAAAAGAAGGGCAAACTGGTGAGGTCCGTCTTTTATATGCCGATAATGAAGGGACACGTGTGGAAAAAATCCTGACATTCCAGGGCGGAAAATATGACTTTGATGTCCAGATTAACGTATGGAAATACGGACAAAAAATTGAGCCCGGAGTCCTCTGGGGACCAGGATTTGGCAATCCATCTTCCTCTGAGCTTAAGCAGCAGCGATTCGGAGGAGGACAAGGCATGGCTGTTTTTCCAACTCCAAAAGTTAAACGTCTGGACGAAAGAAAGTTCATTCAAAAAAACAAATGGGAAAGCTTAGTGATCAAAAAAGAAAATGTTTTTTATTTTGTACAATGGGCTGCCTACGAAAATAATTATTTCACAGCTCTATTTATCACTTCCTTCCAAGATGCAAGCGCAACCTTTTTGAGAGAAGGGCCTGAAGAAGCTCCGCATTTTCTGCTATCTGTAAGCTCACCTCAAAAGGTTTATATCGGACCTAAAGATTTTGATTCTTTAGTTGAATTCGGCTTCCAAACAAAAAGGCTTATAAGATTCGGACTTTTCGGATTTATATCGGAAATACTTCTTAGAGCCAGTAAATTCATTCATAGAATTGTCCCCAACTGGGGATTATCGATCATCATCCTGACTCTTATCATTAAAATCATCTTTTTTCCCTTAACATACAGCAGTATGCGCTCCATGGCTAAAATGCAGGAACTCCAGCCTAAAATCAAAGCTCTGAGAGCTAAATACAAGAAGTCAAAGACAGATATAGCCCAGCGCCGTAAAATGAACGAAGAAGTCATGAGGCTCTACAAAGAACAGGGAGTCAACCCGGCAGGAGGCTGCCTACCTATGCTTATTCAAATACCTGTTTTCTGGGGATTTTTCCGGCTTCTGATCGTAGCCATCGAATTCAGGCACAGCCCCTTTATATTCTGGATTACTGACCTCTCAGTGAAAGATCCCTTTTATGTAACTCCTATTCTGATGGGTCTTACACAATTTATCAGCCAAAAAATGACGCCCACATCTGCTGATCCTGCTCAGACAAGAATGATGCTGATCATGCCTTTTGTCTTCACTTTCATTTTTATGAGTTTTCCAAGCGGCCTTGTTCTTTACTGGCTGACCAACAATGTTCTCCAAATTGGCCAGCAGTACATTATGAACCGCCTGAAGCAAAAGAAAAAGAGAGAATCACATGGAAAAAGAAGAAAAAAATAATCAAAATCAAGAATTTAAAGGAAAAAATTTAGAAGAAGTCATAGGCCATGCCGAACATGTTCTAAAGCTCCCCAGAAGCAAGTTCAACTACGAAATAGTCACAGAAAAAACTAAACTCTTTGGAATGAAGAGCAAAGAAATCGTAATTCGCACCTGGCCCAAAGAAGATCCTGAAGAAAATCCTGTTGCTCAATTCCTCGATAAGGTCCTTTCTCTTTTACCTCTTGAAATAAATTACCAGATAAAAATAAAAAACGACACGGTCTATATCATTTTTGAAGGAGATGACAGACATATACTCCTGATGAAAGATGGTTCGCTGCTCCTGGCCTTTCAACACATTCTTAATAAAATATCTCCCCAGAAAGTTCAAGCAGACTGCGAATTTTATAGAGAAAAGAAAGAAAGGCAGATAAAGGAGTATGCCCAGAACGTTGCCCAGCATGTTCACGAAACAGGCAAATATGAAATTCTGGATATGATGAATCCTTATGAAAGGCGAATCGTTCATATCGCAGTCAACCAAATCCCAGGGATCACGACCGAAAGTATTGGTGATGGATTTCTAAAACAAATCAAGATCTTCCCGACAAGAAACCAGACTTAGTTATCCTAGCTTCTATCCCATTGTTTTATTATCAAAAATTTTATTCTTTACTGTTTATTCGCCACAAATTAATATATAGGTTATGCTTGAAGACACTATCATTGCCATCTCCACCCCTTTTGGCTCCGGGGGGCTTGGTATAGTCCGTCTGAGCGGGAAAAAGTCCCTTTTAATCGCAAAAAAAATATTCAAGCCTAAAAAAACCAAAGCCAAGATTCCTCCTCTTCATCCAATTCTTGGATATCTTTTTAATCCTGAACAGAAGGAATGCTTCGACAAAGCCTACCTGACCTATTTCCCATCGCCCCATACATATACCAGGGAAGACCTGGTGGAAATCAGCTGTCATGGAAGTCCTGTAATACTTGAGGAACTCGTCCGTCTCGGCATAAAAGCCGGGGCCAGACATGCAAATCCAGGCGAGTTCACTCTCAGAGCTTATTTAAATGGAAGAATAGACATCATCCAGGCTGAAGCCATAAACGATATCATCCAGGCCGCTTCTTATAAACAAGCAAAAATATCTTTTAAGCAGCTTGAAGGCAGCCTGTCCAAAAAAATATCAACCCTCCGGAATCAGATCATCCACCTTCTCTCTCAAATCGAAGCCAGCATTGAATTCCCGGAGGAAGGCTTACGAATCTCATCTAAACAGACATTAAAAACAATGGAAAGCGTAATTCTTACCATAAAAAAACTTATTGGAAGCTATCATCTGGGAAAAATACTTTCTGAAGGCCTCACTCTGGCCATCACAGGAAGTTCAAATGTGGGGAAATCAACTCTATTTAATAAGCTTCTCGAAAAAGAAAGAGCTATTGTCACGCCCTATCCAGGCACAACGAGAGATTACTTAAAAGAGAAAATAAAAATAAAAAATTCTGTTTTTAACCTGATCGATATGGCAGGCCTTGATACTCCAGTTCACCCGGCAGATAAGGAAGGCATTCAAATAGGAAAAAAATTGGCCTCTCGGGCAGAAGGAGTACTTCTTCTCTTTGACGGCTCTCGCAGGGAAACCCTTACAGATTATAGACTTTTAAAAAAATTCAAAGATAAAAATACTATTCTCCTCTTTAATAAAATTGACCTGCCCCAGAAAATGAACAAAAAAAAACTGAAAGGCCAGGACAAAAATCTGCAAACACTTGAAATATCTGCTTTAAAAGGAACAAACCTGGAGAAACTTAAAGAGAAGATCTATGAGTTTTTTGTTCCAGACCAGAAACAGGGAGAAGAAGTTATTCTTCATTTACGCCAAAAACTTCTCCTTGAAGAAATTCTTGGTTATTTGATCAAAGGGCATCTCTGTCTTAAAGAAGGCTTTCCTGAAGAAGTTTATGTGGAAGAAATCCGGAAAGCTATCCCTTTAATCGGTCAGCTTACTGGAGAAATTCGGGCGGACGATATTATTAAAGATATCTTCAGCCGATTCTGCGTAGGAAAATAAAGAAAAAATGAAATCTGTGGATGAATATGATGTTATTGTCGTGGGTGCAGGCCACGCTGGCTGTGAAGCTGCCTATGTAACAAGCACAATGGGGCTTAAAACCTGCCTTATTACAATTCATCTTGAAACAATTGCTCAGATGTCTTGCAATCCTGCTATAGGAGGCCTTGCTAAGGGGCATCTGGTGAGGGAAATAGATGCTCTTGGTGGCCTCATGGGCCTTCTGGCTGATAAAACTGGTTTACAATTCAGGTTGCTCAATAGAAGTCGAGGCGGGGCTGTCCAGGCTCCCCGTGCTCAATCTGATAAGGTTCTCTACAGGCTTACAATGAAAAATTGGCTGGAAAACATCCCCAAATTGACACTCTTCCAGGGATTTGTCACTGAAATCTTTATTAAAGATAAAAAAACTCGGGGAGTTTTAACCCTGGAAGGGAATAAATTTCTCTCCAAAGCTGTTATCCTGACACCAGGAACATTTCTAAACGGACTAATCCACATAGGGCTTAACAGTTATTCCGCAGGGAGGGCTAACGAGCCAGCTTCTAAAGAACTGGCTGAAAATTTAAAAAAAATCGGTTTAAAAACTTTTCGTCTAAAAACAGGAACTCCTATGAGGCTTGACAAGCATACTATCGATTGGAGCCAATTCACACCCCAGGCTGGGGATAAAAAGCCGGTCCCCTTTTCTTTTCGTACTCAAAAAAAGCTAAATAATAAAATCCTCTGCCATATTGGATATACAAACCAAAAAACCCATGAAATTATTAAAAATAATCTGGATAAGTCCCCCCTGTTCAGCGGGAAAATAACTGGCATCGGACCCCGTTATTGCCCCTCAATAGAGGATAAAGTTGTCAAATTTCCTCATCACCTGAGACATCAATTTTTTCTTGAACCCGAAGGTTTAGAAACCGCTGAAATCTACGTAAACGGCATCTCTTCTAGCCTTCCTCTCCAGGTACAGAAAAAAATCCTGCAAAGCATACCAGGCTTGGACCAGGCAAAAATATTCCGACCAGCTTACGGCATTGAATACGATGCAGTCGTTCCCACTCAGCTTCGCCTTACTCTGGAAACAAAAAATATTAAAAATTTGTACTTGGCTGGACAGATCAACGGAACATCTGGCTATGAAGAAGCAGCAGCCCAGGGTTTAATGGCAGGAATAAATGCTGCCTTAAAAATTAAAAAGAGGAAACCTTTCATCTTACGGCGGGACCAGGCCTATATAGCTGTTCTCATCGATGACCTCATATCAAAGGGAGTTGAAGAGCCCTACCGACTCTTCACCTCACGTGCTGAATACAGACTTCTCCTTCGTATTGATAATGCAGACAAAAGATTGACCCAATACGGGTACGATCTCGGACTCATAAAGGAAAAAGACTATGAAAATTACCTGAAAAAACAGGAAAATATAAAAAAAACCATGGAATTTCTTAAAAAAGAAAAAATAATAACGGAGAATAATGAAAAAATCCCTCTAAAAAATATGTTAAAAAAACCTGAAGTAAGATTTAAAAATGTGGTAGAATATAAAAAATTTAAGCTGCCTTTATCAGATGAAGAGATAAGAAACATTGAGTCAGAAGTAAAATATGAGGGTTATTTAAAAAAACAAGAGAAGGAAATTGCCAGAATCAAAAGAGTTGATAAAGAGAAAATTCCAAAAAACACAGAATTCAAAAAAATTGCAGGGCTAACAGGGGAAATGATTGAAAAATTAGAAAAAACCCGGCCTCAAACAATAGGAGAGGCCAAAAAAATCCCAGGGATTACCCCTGCAGCAACCATTAACCTACATATTTACTTAAAGATTCAAAAAAGAAAAAAACAGATAAGAGAAAAATGTTCCACGTGAAACATTAAAGAGAATGAAAAAAGTAATAGCCATAGCCAACCAAAAGGGTGGTGTTGGGAAAACAACAACAGCCATTAACCTTGCTGCTTCTCTGGCTTTAATAAACAAGAAAGTACTAATTGTGGATATCGACCCTCAGGGAATGGCAACAGTTGGCCTCGGAAAAACAAAAAAAGAAAACGAGGGAATCTACCAGGCACTCATGAACGGCCAAAACATGACGGATTGTATCCTACCCACCGAGCTCAAAAACCTTTATGTCTGTCCCTGTTCCCCTGAATTGGCGGGAGCAGAAGTAGAGCTTTACTCCCAAGAGAAAAAAGAAAAAAGGCTTAGAGAAGCCATAAATGGAATCGAGAAATTTTTTAGTTTTATCCTTATTGATTGTCCCCCTTCCCTGGGCTTTCTAACAATAAATGCCCTTACAGCTGCTGATTCAGTCCTCATCCCTGTCCAGTGCGAGTTTTTTTGTATGGAGGGCATTCCAACACTCCTTCATATTTTTGATGAGGTTCGGACTCACTTAAATCCCGCTCTCTCTATAGAGGGAATTCTCTTGACGATGTACGATGAAAGAACTAACCTTTCCAAACAGGTAGCCGAAGAAATTAGGCATAACCTTAAAGAGATTACGTATGAGGTTATCATTCCTCGAACAGTTAGACTTGCTGAGGCTCCAGGTTTTGGTAAACCGATTATTCTTTATGCAAAAAAATCTAAAGGAGCTGAAGCCTATTTTAATTTAGCTCAGGAGATGCTTCAAAAATGAAAAAGAAAGCTTTAGGAAAGGGCTTAAAGGCATTCCTTCCCGAAGAGTATGGCATTCTAAAAGAAGAGAGGTATGCTGAATTGGACATAGAACAAATCAAGCCAAATCCTCTTCAGCCGAGACTTAAATTCGACCATGAATCTATTGATCAGCTAGCCCACTCGATAAAAGAATCGGGGATTCTCCAGCCTATCGTTGTAATTCAAGATAAAAGCTATTACAAAATAATTATTGGAGAACGCAGATGGCGTGCTGCTCAAAAAATCGGCCTTAAAAAAATTCCTGCTGTCATCCGCAGTATGGCCAAAGTTAAGCAGTTCGAGACCTCTCTTGTGGAAAACCTCCAGAGGGAAGATCTCAATCCCTTAGAAGTTGCTTTAGCCTACAAGAAATTAATTCAAGAACTTAACTACACTCAACAGGATATCGCTGATAAAGTTGGAAAAGACAGGACTTCTGTTGCCAATTATTTACGTCTTCTCAACCTTCCAAAAGAAATCCAGAATAATCTTGCAGAGCGTAAAATTTCTATGGGACATGCCAGAGCTCTAATCAGCCTTGAAAATTCCAGGCTCCAAATTTCTCTTGCCCGCCAGATCATTCAAAAACAACTTCCAGTGCGGGATGTCGAAAAGATAATCCATAAAATCAAGCATCCCACCCCAAGCAAAAAGGGTCAATTGCCTGATCCAGACTTAATGGCTCTTCAAGAAGAGCTTATCAGGCTTCTGGGTACTAAAGTATCAATCTCAGGGAGCCAGAAAAAAGGGGTGATTAAAATACATTACTTCTCTACAGACGATTTAAACAGATTCTATGAAAAAATTAAGGAGTGAACTCATGGACAATAAGAAAAAAATGTTAGACTCAGATAAGATCACAGGGTTTTTTGATAAAGACACTGAAATTGATGGCAACTTAACTTTTAAGGGCTCTTTCCGTATTGATGGTCATTTTAAAGGTAAAATTGATTCGGAATCAATCCTCATTATTGGAGAGAAAGGAAAGGTCGAAGCAGACGTCAATATTGGTTATATTATAATCAACGGCGAAATTAAAGGTAATATCCAGGCCACAGAAAAGGTTGAGATAAACGCCACTGGACGAGTAATCGGGTCTGTTATAACTCCAAAGCTGATTGTAGAAGAGGGAGCCTATCTTGAAACCAGTTGTCAAACATCGGATCAAATTCCCTTGCCTAAGACTAAAAAAGAGAAAGAGGTTGAACAGGGATACCAATCTTGAAATTAGCAACAGGAATCATCCCCGCCCGATACAGCTCGCAACGGTTCCCTGGGAAGCCCTTGGCTCTCATCCAGGGAAAATCCATGATCCAGAGAGTCTATGAAGCTACAAAAACATCTAAGTTCCTTGACCACATAATTATCGCAACTGATGATTTAAGAATTTTTGAGGCTGCAGAAAATTTTGGAGCAGATGTTAGAATGACTTCTACTGACCATCTTTCCGGTACCGAAAGAGTCGCTGAAGTAGCCAAGGAAATCCAAAGCTCCATTGTCATCAATATTCAAGGAGATGAGCCTCTCTTAAGAGGAGAAATGATAAATGACCTGGTGATAGCCCTGCAGGATGAATCCATCCCCATGGCCACTCTTGCTGCTGAAGTTAATAACTCGAGTCTCCTTTATGAAAATAATGTTGTCAAAGTAACAACAGATAAAAAGGGCTTTGCCCTCAATTTTTTCCGTTCTCCCCTCTCTTCAAAGGAATCCGATTTTTTCTTCCAACACATCGGAATTTATGGCTATCAGAAAGATTTTCTACAGACTTTCTGCAAAATACTACCATCTAAACTGGAAAAAGAAGAAAATTTAGAGCAACTTAGAGCTCTAGAAAATGGATACAAAATAAAAATCATAAAAAGTCAATTTTTAACCTTGAGTGTTGACACCCCTCAAGATATAATCAAGGTTGAAAATTATTTAAAGCAAAGCACCAATGACTAAATTCATTTTTATCACAGGAGGAGTCCTTTCCGCATTAGGCAAAGGAATCGCCGCAGCTTCAATCGGCAGACTATTGGAAAGCCACGGCTATAAAATAACCCTTCAGAAACTTGATCCCTACATAAATGTAGACCCTGGCACCATGAATCCTTTCCAGCATGGAGAAGTTTATGTTACGGATGACGGAGCTGAAACAGACCTTGACCTGGGGCATTATGAACGGTTCACTTCCACTAAAACAACCAGGGCGCATAACTGGACAGCCGGAAAAATTTACGAATCAATTATAAGAAAAGAACGTAAGGGTGAATACCTTGGTAAAACAGTTCAGGTTATTCCCCATGTTACAGATGAAATAAAAAAGGCCTTTTATGCTGTCTCTGATAAAAATGATATTGTCATCGTCGAAATAGGAGGCACTGTAGGAGACATTGAAAGCCAGCCTTTCCTTGAAGCAATACGACAGATGAGGCTTTCTTTGGGAAGTCATAACACTCTTTTTGTCCATCTGACACTTGTTCCATTCATTAAGACATCTGGTGAGCTGAAAACAAAACCAACACAACACAGTGTCCGCGAACTCCAGGCAATAGGTATCCAGCCCGATATAATTCTTTGCCGAACAGATAGATCCCTTAATCAAGAAATAAAAGCTAAAATTTCCCTTTTTACAAATGTTCCCATGGAAGCGGTTATCACGGCCAAAGATGTGGGTAATATTTATGAAATTCCCCTCATTTTTGCCCAGGAAGGACTTGATGGTATTATCCTGAAACAATTGATGCTTCCTAAAAGAAAAAAGAATCTAAACCGATGGAAAACATTAATCGACAGAATGAAAAATCCCCGGGATGAAGTTAATATTGCCATTGTTGGAAAATACGCAGGTCTACGAGATTCTTACATGAGTTTAAATCAGGCTTTGATCCATGGGGGAACAGCTCACAAGCTTAAAGTTAACATATCCTGGATAGAGGCCGAGGATCTGGAAAACAAAAAGGTCGAGGAAGTCTTGGCCAAAGCAGACGGAATTCTGGTCCCAGGCGGTTTTGGTGTTAGAGGGATCGAAGGCAAAATCAAAGCTGTTACTTATTCTCGAAAGCATAAAGTACCATTTTTTGGCATCTGTTTAGGAATGCAGGCTGCTTCCATCGAGTTTGCCCGGAATACCGCCTCTCTCCATAATGCAAACAGTACAGAGTTCAATCCAAAAACTCCCCATAAAATTTTCTTTAAATGGCGTGAACTAAAAGGAATTAAAGATCTTGGAGGTACTATGAGGCTGGGTGAATTTTTGTGCCGCCTGAAAAAAGGCTCTTTTGCTGAAAAGGCCTACGCAAAAGAGAGCATTTACGAGCGGCACCGTCACCGCTACGAATTTAATCCTGAATACGAAAACATCTTGAAAAAAGCCGGCCTTTTCATCTCCGGGAAAAATCCAAAGCATACGCTTGTGGAAATTGTAGAGATCAAGGACCACCCCTGGTTTCTTGGATGCCAGTTTCATCCAGAATTTAAATCAAAACCTTTAAATCCTCATCCTCTATTTAAAGCTTTTATCGGAGCAAGTTATGCCTATCGAAGTAAAAGAAATATCCATAAAAAACAAATTTAAAATTGGCGGGACCAATCCCTTTTTTCTGATAGGAGGCCCGTGTGTCATTGAAAGTCAAGACCATGCTTTCTTCATCGCTAAAGAAATAAAAAAAATATGTGAGAATCATCAGATCTCCTTTATTTTTAAGGCCTCATATGACAAAGCTAACCGTTCATCATTAAAATCTTTTAGGGGACCTGGCTTGGAATCCGGGTTGGAAACTCTACATTATATAAAAAGTGAGCTAGATATCCCTGTACTCTCGGATATTCATGAAACAAGCCAGATCGAGAAAGCTGCTCAAGTATTGGACATACTCCAGATTCCGGCTTTTCTCTGCCGCCAGACAGACTTAATTGTGGAGGCATCTAAAACTCTAAAGCCCCTGAACCTTAAGAAGGGACAATTTATATCCCCGTATGAAATGAAAAATACTGTCGAAAAAGCTCTCAGTCAAGGTAACAAAAACATAATTCTCACAGAACGAGGAACTTCTTTTGGATATAACAACCTAGTTTTTGACATCCGTTCCATTCCTATTATGAAGAAATGGGGATTCCCCGTTGTTATAGATGCATCCCACAGTGTACAAAAACCAGGAGGTGAGGGGAGTTCTTCAGGAGGTGAGGCTGAATTTATCCCTTATGTCGCAAAGGCGGGAATTTGCGTTGGCGCAGATGGACTTTTTCTTGAAGTCCATGATAATCCATCCCAGGCTCTTTCGGATAAGTTTAACTCATTGAATTTAAAAGAATTAGACAGTCTTTTAACAGCCTTGCTCAGGCTTAAAAAACAAGCAATATGAATCCCAATCACCTTAAGGTATAATAATAAACCATGATAAAAGATGATATCATTCAAACAGGCAAAAATGTCCTGAACATAGAATCAAAGGCTGTTAAAGCTTTAGCCTCAAGGCTGGATGAAAACTTTGTTCAGGCAGTTGAACTCCTTTCCAAAACAAAATCCAGGGTTATAGTAACCGGCATGGGAAAATCTGGCCTTGTTGGCAGGAAGATTGCTGCCACTTTATCAAGCTGCGGAACACCAGCAATGTTTATCCACGCAGCTGAAGCTGGCCATGGTGATCTCGGCATGATCGTCAAAGAAGATATTCTAATCGCTGTCTCCTATAGTGGAGAGACAAGAGAGATCGTTGACCTCCTGGATTTTTTTAAAAGAATAGGAATAAAACTCATCAGCATCACGGGCAATAAAGCCTCAAAATTAGCCAGGTATAGTGATATTGTTCTGGAAGCAAAGGTCGAAAAAGAAGCTGCGCCAAACGGCCTTGTCCCCACAGCAAGCTCAACGGCTGCCCTTGCCCTGGGAGATGCAATCTCCATCGCTTTAATGCAGAAAAAGGGGTTTAGTGAAGAGGATTTTGCTACTGTTCATCCTAAGGGAGAAGCTGGAAAAAAGCTTCTCAAAATAAAAAATCTAATGCACAAAGGAAGGAAAATTGCCAGCATTTCTCAAGAAAGCTTAATGAAAGATGTCCTTGAAGAAATGACCAAGAAAAAACTTGGAATGACATGTGTAGTGGACAGTAATCAAAAGCTTGTGGGAATTATAACTGATGGGGATTTAAGGCGTATTATTCAGAAACACAGGAAATATTTTCTGCAAAAAACAGCCAGGGACTGCATGACTCCAAATCCCATCACAATAAACAAGGACGATTTGGCTACCAAGGGCTTGAACCTCATGGAAGAAAACAAAATAACTTCTTTAATCATAAAAAGTAAAAAAGGGGAAATTGAAGGGATTATACATCTTCACGATTTGTGGAGAACAGAGATGTTCTGATGAACGAAAAAGATCGAGCGCGTAAAATCAAGATGATCATCATGGACGTTGACGGAACCCTTACGGATGGATCCCTTCTCATTCTTCCTGACGGCGAAGAACTTAAATCCTACAATGTTAAAGACGGTACAGGCATCCTGCTCGCTCATTTAGCAGGGCTTAGGACTGGAATAATAACCGGGAAAACATCAAAAGCCCTGGAAAAAAGAGCAAAAAAGCTAAAAATAAGTGATCTTTATCAGGGAATTCTTAATAAAATAGAGGTCCTATCTGAAATCCTTGATAAGAACGAGTTCAAACCCGAGCAAATTGCCTATATAGGTGATGACCTTGGAGACCTTGAGGTTATAAAAACCGTGGGTTTTGCTGGTGCAGTGGCTGATGCCCATCCGGAGATAAAAAAACACAGCCATTTTATATGCAGCAAAACAGGAGGAAAAGGAGCTGTACGGGAATTTATTGAATTTATTCTTGAAGCGCAGGATAAATGGCAAACCGTAAAATCCGGTTTTAAAGATTTGATCGATCGCAGAGAACGACTCTAAATTTTAACATATTAAAATATTCATAAATAACTTAACGAAAAAACGTTTCGTAAAAGGGAAAATGATATCTTATTTTGGATTTCCTGGAGAGCTAAAATGAATATCAAACCGGAAATTTTCAGGCAGTACGATATAAGAGGCAAAGTCGATAAAGACCTGACTCCTGATACTGTAGAACTGCTGGGCAAAGGAATAGGTACATATTTCCGCCAGAATAAAAGAAGAGACATCGCTCTGGGAAGAGACTGCCGACTCAGCTCTCCAGTCTTTTCTGAAGCACTATCCAGAGGACTTCTTTCAACCGGATGCCATATCACAGACTTGGGAATAATTCCAACCCCTCTACTTTATTTCGCAATTTATTATAAAAAAATAGAGGCTGGAGTGATGATCACCGGCTCCCATAATCCTCCCGAATACAATGGATTTAAAATGATGCTAGGAGAAGAGACTCTTTACGGAAAAACTATCCAGGATATCTTCACAATCATTCAAAATAAAAACTTTATTGAGGAAGTTAGTACAAACAAAAAAAATTACAACATTATTCCTGAATACCAGGATTTCCTCTTGAAAAATATCAAGCTTAATAAAAAGCTGAAGGTTGTTGTGGATGCCGGAAATGGAACGGCCGGAGTTATCGCTGTCCCTATTTTTAAAAAATTGGGATGTGATGTTATAGAGCTATATTGTGAGATGGATGGTAACTTTCCCAATCATCATCCTGACCCAACCCTTCCTGAAGCCCTTAAAGACCTCATTAAAAAAGTCACTGAATCAAAAGCTGATCTGGGCGTTGCCTACGACGGAGATGGAGACAGAATCGGCGCTATAGATGATAAGGGAAACATTATTTGGGGTGACCAGCTCATGGTTTTTTTCTCCCGTGATATTCTTTCATCAAATCCCGGATGTCCTATAATTTCAGAGGTTAAAGCCTCGAAAGTCCTTTATGATGAGATCGAAAAACTGGGCGGCAGAGCTATCATGTGGAAAACTGGTCATTCTTTGATCAAGAAAAAAATAAAAGAAGAAAAAGCCCTTCTGGCCGGGGAAATGAGCGGTCATATCTTCTTCGCAGACAGGTTTTTTGGTTTTGATGATGCCATTTATTCTTCAGCCCGCCTTCTTGAACTACTCTCTTTATCTGAAAAAAAACTCTCCCAAATGCTCTCCGAACTGCCAAAAACCTATTACACGCCCGAAATAAGGATTTACGCCTCAGAGGCAGTGAAATTTAAAATTGTCGAAGAAGTTAAAAAAGAGCTTTCTCAAAAATACCCGATCATCGATATAGATGGTGTCAGGGCAATTTTCCCCCAGGGATGGGGACTTGTCCGGGCATCCAACACTCAAGAAATTCTGGTCCTCCGTTTTGAAGGAGATACAAAGGATGCCCTGGAAAGCATCGAAAAAGAAGTCAAACAAACTGTCGAAAAAGCTATAAAAAGGCTAGAAAATTCTTGAGCTTATTCGAGACAACCTTTTCCAGGAGCCATTCAGGGACTTCCAAACTCCTCATCTGGAATCTGGAATTTGTTGGCGCAGCGACGATAAAATTGTGTTATCTCATATATTATGTATAACTTAGGTGTTTATTATTAAGGAGAGGAAAATGGATATGCGCGCTGTGATAATGGCAGGCGGTGCTGGAACTCGATTCTGGCCGTTGAGCCGGGAGAATAAACCAAAGCAGTTCCTTCCTATTATCAGTGAGAAAACAATGATTGAGGAAACAGTCCATCGTCTTTTACCTCAAGTTCCCAAGTCCAATATTTACACTATTGCCAATTTTGAAAAAACTAAAGTGATAAAAGATCTTTTTCCAGACCTTCCTGAAAAAAACCTAATAATAGAGCCCCAGGGGAAAAACACAGCTCCTTCTTTAATGCTCGCAACAGCAAGGATCTACCTCCAGAATCCTAAAGCAATTCTGGCTGCTTTACCCGCTGACCACCTTATAAAAAACACTTCTCTTTTCCTCAAAAAGCTCGAGGCTGGAGCTTTTGCAGCTTCTCAAGGAGAACACCTCATTACATTTGGCATCCCTCCAACACATCCTGCAACCGGATACGGCTATATCCAATTTTCTCAGGAAAACGCTTTGCAAATCCAGGAGGAGTCCTTTTATACTGTTCAGGGATTCCAGGAGAAGCCAGAATATGAGCAGGCCAGGGATTTTATAGAAAAGAATAATTATTTCTGGAACTCAGGGATGTTTCTCTGGCAGACAGATGTTTTTGCCCAAAAGCTCGAGTTATATGCTCCTTCAATGTTTTCTTACTGGAAAAAGATCCTGGATGCTCTAAAAAACAAGGACAAAGATCTGCTTAATTCCATATTTGAAGAGATCCCTTCTATATCCATCGATTACGCCCTGATGGAAAAAGCAGAGGGCGTGTTAATGACAAAAGGCGATTTTGGCTGGTCTGATGTGGGATCGTGGTCCTCTCTAACAGACATCTGGCCTCAAGACAAGGAAGGTAATGCTTTGAGAGGGAAAAATATCATTTTTAATTCCCAAAACTGCCTCCTCTATAATCCCCAAAAACTTACAGCTCTTATAGGAGTTAAAGATATTATCGTGGTAAACACCGAAGACGCACTTCTTGTGTGTCACAAAAGCGATGACCAGAAAGTAAAAGACATCATAAAGAAGATCAAACAAAAAGACAAAACTGAATATTTATAGAATATACATTTGTTTAAACAAATTTACTTTGATTCTTGGGACTTAGGGTAAAATAATATACACTCAAATATTGTGCTTTAAAATGTAAACTTCTGAGAACAATCTCAAGGGATTTCTTTCTCTATGATAGATTTAAGCAAAAATGAAGCAAGGCTCAAAAGAGCGGTTCAGCGGGCTAAGGAACGCAATATTATTATCCCAACCTTTAAAGAGATGAAAAATCCTGAACTGATTCCCAGGGTTATCAAAGACAAACTTAAAGATGTCGGGCTATGGGATATCAATCCTATTAACCTGTTCAGGATCACGTGGAAGAATGAAACTGTTTCTCAGGGAGGATTATACGGGGAGACAAACTATATAGAGCTCCCGAAAGAGCTAACAGGCATAAATGCTCGTATTATTGGACTTGTCGGCAAGTGGTTCCCTACTGGCTCTCATAAAGTCGGAGCGACCTTTGGATGTTTAGTCCCGAGACTCGTAACAGGCCAGTTTGACCCTACCTCTCAGAAAGCAGTCTGGCCATCTACAGGGAATTACTGCCGTGGAGGCGCCTATAACTCCGCTCTACTTGGATGCAAATCCATCGCTATTCTTCCAGAAGAGATGAGTCAAGAACGATTTAAGTGGCTTTCAAACATAGCAGGAGATGTGATCAAAACGCCTGGCTGTGAAAGCAATGTTAAAGAAATCTTTGATAAATGCTGGGAACTTCGGAAAACAAGAAAAGATATAGTGGTCTTTAACCAGTTTGACGAATTTGGCAACTATCTTTGGCATTACACAGTCACAGGGAATGCGGCCATGGATGTACTCAAAATGGCTATCTCTGCAAAAGAACGATTTGTTGGCTTTATCGCAACCTCTGGTTCTGCGGGAACAGTGTCGGGCTGTGGAGACTATCTTAAGGAATTTTTTCCCGAGAGCAAAATCGCTGTTGGAGAAGCACTCCAGTGTCCCACACTCCTTCTAAACGGTTTTGGAGGCCATCAAATCGAGGGGATAGGTGACAAACACGTGCCATGGATTTTTAATGTCCGGAATACAGACTTGGTCATTGCCATAGACGACAGCGACTGCATGAACCTAATTAGGCTTTTTAATGAACTGGCTGGAAAGGAATTTCTAAAAAAACAAGGCCTTCCCGAAACCCTCATCAATAACCTTTCTTTGATGGGAATTTCCAGCGTTGGAAACTTGATTGCCGCCATTAAGTTCTCTAAATACTATGAACTCACCAGCAGAGATGTGATATTGACTGTTTTCGCTGATTCCATGGAGCTTTATGAAAGCCGGCTGGAGGAGTTAAAAAAAACATGCGGAAAATATGCTGAGCGTGATGCCGCGAAAGATTACTATCGCTCTCTTTTAGGGATAAAGATCGACCATATTCTTGAACTGAGCTACTATGATAGAAAACGAATTCACAACCTTAAATACTTTACTTGGATCGAACAACAGGGCAAAAACGTGAATGAGTTAAACGCCCAATGGCATGATTATCCTGATTACTGGAAATCCGTACAATCAAAAGCGGACGAAATAGACCGGTTGATCGAAAATTTTAACAAAAAAACAGGCCTATATTGAAATAAATCTTCTTTTATACTTATAGTATTTCAGTTAGATAAAAGAAGTCACATTTTATTCCTGTACTTGATTAATCTTTATTCTCTTGTCAATCTTTTCCTTTCTCATTGACAACATATGTATGCTCTGTTATAAGCTTCTCTTGAGGAAATTTAAAAGAATTAGAGGACACAAAAAAAAGATTATTCTTTGAGTCCTTTAGAAGGCATCTTGAATGGGAGTTGAATATTCTATAAAAACCTGCAGGGAGCTAGAGAAAGCCTTCCGAACTTACAAGATCTTTCGTCCTTTTCGTTTCCGTCGTTATGACCCGGGTACTGAGCTCAGCTACAAAATCAAAGGTGTATTGCCGTCAAGGATTGGCCGGCTAAAATTAAAGGTAGAAAAGTTCGTAGGAGGTGGTTATGCCGGTCAGGTTTACAAGGTAAAAGCCTTAGACCTTGAAATCCCAAATGGCCCGCTTGAAGGCCTTCATGTGGGTAACTCTTACGCCATGAAGATTCTTATCCCTCCAAAAACATTCTCAAAAATTTTCCGTAACATCATCTATGCTGCCAGTTTTCAAGGGGCATTCTCTCCTCAGGTCAATCCTGCTGCGGTCCGGGCAGGTGCACTATGGCAGAAATTTATCCGGCGTGGTGCAAAACTACGGCACGGCTCAGAAAGTGCAGTCGTGGACATTTTTGCCACTTTTATCGATCCAGCGCTCGGCAGCTGTGGAGAAATTAGTGAATGGATAGATGGGAGAATGTGGCGCTTCGAAGTTGATGACAATCTAGATTCAAGGCAAAGATGGAAATCTGGAGATGCCATAGAGGAACTTGGTTCTCCAGAATATCACGCCAAACGAACCTTTTTAACCCGCCTTGTGCAGCTAATGCATGACATGGGAGCTTTTGAACTGGCACGCCAGTATGAATGGTGGACCTGTAAAAGCCAACCTAACGTCCTCAAGCGACTGATTAGTGATCCTAATCCCGCTGAAGGCTATGTTGCTGTCGATTTCCGGGCTGGTCTGGCACTTCTTCCTTTCCTGCCGATGAGCCCCGCAGATTTTAAACTCATCTTCCAGGGGATTACGCGGGGCAGTCTGGTACAGTTTGACCGCGGAAACATAAACAAGCTCCAGAATTTCCTTGAAGCACACCCTGAAGCTTTCAAAAACATGCATGAAGCAGCAGAAGAACTTAAGGAAGCCGAAAAGACTTACCGCGATTCTCTTCCTGATATCACACATCATCACTTTAAACTAATTTTCACTCCAAAATTGTGGTCATCTATCTTAAAGAGCAGCATTAGAAGCTGGGAAATCCGTAACATCATCGATAAAAAAACTACAGAGCGTTTGTTACATAAAAAATTCTTAGCCATAATTTTTTACTTATTTGGGGTTCTTCCTTTTTTGGGGAATTTATTACGCAAGCTATTCGGTCAAGAAGATTACCGGCGACACTATGGACATTTACTGTCCAGTTTGAGGTATTTCCGCCGTGCAGTGCGAGCCCGCATAGCTGAATCCCTAATCAGATGGCACCGTGCAGGACGTGTCGAGGAGAAACGCACACAAACTCTGTGTAAATATCCTTTGCGATTTTTCGCTCATCTGCCCCTTTCTCTTTTCCCTGCAAAGATGCACCGGTTCTTCTCAGACCGCCGTTTCTTTTTTCAGTCATTGGATAATATTTTTGCCAGGCCCTTGCGGCTATTCTTTAAGGCAGAAGCCAGGGAACAGTGGCTTCGCGATATCGTATCCAAAGGAGAGGAAAACGGCATGCTGTCTAAAAAAGAAGCCGTGTTTATTAATTCCCAGATAAAGGAGCCTTTTATACAGAAATATCTAAAAAGCCTTGCGGTACACGTTTGTACAATTCCAGTGACTCAGATCGTCTCAGTTGCTGTCGCCTTAATCTACGTAAAACTGCATCCTGACTTGACCTGGCAAACGGCAATGCTGCATGCAGGAATAATCCTCGGGCTTTTCCAGGTGACCCCTATTTCTCCAGGTTCGATAGTCCGAGGTCTTTACGTATCCTTTCTTGTTGTGCGTGAACGCAATTTCAAAGATTACAACATTGCGTTCTTCCTGAGCTTCTTTAAATATATCGGCTACCTTGCTTTTCCTATCCAGATGGCATATCGCTATCCGGATCTTGCCCGCTTTATGGCCGGACATTGGTCAACTGGAGCCGTGCATATTGTTCCTGTTTTTGGCGAAAAAGGAGCCCTCCTGGAACATGCTGTCTTTGATCTATTCTACAACCGCCCTCTGAATATCCGCCGGCGCATTCAACAACGCAGGGAACTACGTGCCGGCTTAAAACCAAGATTCCGGCATATACCCTTATGCGTTCTCTCTGGTGTTCTACTTCTGGCTCTTATGGACTTGATTTATTTTAATTTTACCGGATTTATTCCTACATTTGGAAACATCTGGTGGTTTGCACTCTGGATTCCTGTTTATGCGGCTGCTGCAGCTTCTTCCTGGTCAGGCGGGGCAGCCCTATCAAAGCGAATTTTTGCAGCTGCATTAAGCGGAGGCTTAATCGGCCTTCTTTATACAGTTATAAATAAGCTCTTGAGCAGCTTTTTAGTTCAAGATAAAAAAGAGCTGATTGTTTTTCTGCAACTTTTAGGTCGGGATTCCCCTACAGCGTTTTGGATAATTTTTTTATTCACAATACTGGCTATTTTAGGGGCATTTGTAGCTGAGACAAGACCATTAAAATTAGATAATTTAGTCGGATTAAGCTAAATCGCTTTTTTTTGGATAGAAATACTCTCCACGCTCAAAACTTCACTATACCCAATAAAATAGGCACTCTTAGGTTAAAAAACAGTCCAGCCTGTCTATATTCACTTAACCTGAATTATTCATAAAAACTGCCGACACTTTTATTTATTTTCAATGATACAGGCATATTACATTGATCTTTTCAAAATTATCATCTATAGCTTCTCCAATTGGCTCATTTTAACCTTATGTCGGCATTTTTTCCCCTTCGGGCGAGCCGATATCACCGCATCTGCTTCGTTGCAGGGCATTTGCGGTGGAGAACCACAGCTTCATACCCTGCGCCTCGCACTTGCGGTAATCTTGACTCGTGAATAATCCAGGTTAATTATCAACAACTTAGCCTAGGCCGACACAGTATCTATTTCTTCTTTTTGGACTTAAGAGGAGGAATTTTAATATCAATAACGTTGACCTCCCCTAATGTAGAAAGGGGCTTATCAAAGCTCTC
>Ga0209986_10001024_pt1 | contig 27267 bp, 29 predicted proteins | sample BlataG_FD_183168 | JGI IMG/M metagenome (GOLD analysis project Ga0209986, IMG submission 183168) | Deep subsurface microbial communities from Black Sea to uncover new lineages of life (NeLLi) - Black_00105 metaG (SPAdes) (version 2) | ecosystem: Environmental > Aquatic > Marine > Oceanic >... | reverse complement strand
GAACTTCGCCTTATCCAAACCATGGTGAAGCCCAGGCAGCGGAGTCCCCAAAGGACTTTATCCATAAGCTTCGTATCTCATTAAAGGAACTAAGGGAGACCCAGAGATGGTTAAAACTCATTCAGCGTGTACCACTAATTAAAAAACCTGAACTACTAAATGATATTTTAGATGAAACAGAAGAAATAATTAAGATTTTCGTTGCGAGTATCAAAACGGCTGAAAAGAAACAGAAATAGCCGTTGAATGTGCCGACTTCGCCATAGTAGCTTTAGCTACGACGGCTGAATCGTTATTGGATATTCGTTTTTCATTCGACGTTGGACGTTCGATGTTCGATGTTCGACGTTCATCTTTCAAAACAATTCCGTACGGCATAAATGTAACCTGTGAACGGTTACAAGTTTTTTTAGAACAAGGCAAGACTACCGCGCCTTTTTACGAGGCAAGGGCCGCAAAATACGAAAGGAGGTTCAGGCTCTATCTTGAAAGACAAAGACATGGTCGAGGCAAATCTAACGGTAAGAACCTATGAATGTGATTCCTACGGGCACGTGAACAATGCGGTATACCTGAACTATCTGGAATATGGACGTATGGCAGTCCTGGAAGAAAATGGATTTTCCCTGGCCAAGTTGAAGCAGATGGGGGCCATAATCGTTGTCCGGCGTATCGAAATCGACTATAAGGCCCCGGCACGCGAGGGAGATCGCATGGTTGTTCGTACGTATCTGAAAGATCATAACAAAATGAAAGGTATTTTTTCTCAGGAAATCCTGAGGCAACCAGATCTGACTGTGCTTGCCAAGGCTGATGTGACCTGGGTGTTTACCGATCTGCAGGGGAAACTCATTCCTGTTCCACAGTTCTTTCGCGATGCACTTGGATTCTAGCCTGTCACTTGAAACACCTGAAGCCTTATCCTGAAAGTGGAGACAGAAGATGGGCATATCTGCCTCGGAATATCATCGCCAGACGGGCTATGATCGCCACGAGATGAAAGGTCACGGGCTCGACTGGGCCAATCAGCCCGGTGTATTTAAGACCTATCCCGGTCTTAAGACCGTGCCGCTACCCCAGGTGATAGACCGGCCGGAGGAGAAGCTATCCTTTTTGATCAGAAAAGGCTCAATATCCGACGCCGCCACGGAAGTGACCCTGGAAACGATCTCCCGGATATTGCTCCTGGCCCATTCTGTCACGGCCAAGGCCCGCTCCTCAGGCACGGACTTCTACTATCGCAGTGTAGCGTCGGCAGGGGCGCTTTATCCCTTTGAGCTTTATGTGGGGGCGCAAAACGTATCCGGACTTTATGACGGGCTGTACCATCACAGCATCGGTCTCCAGGCCCTCACTCTTTTGCGCTCGGGAAATATCATACCGGCCCTGTCCTATGCCCTTCAAACGGAAAAAACTGTTTCTCCTGTCGTGAGTTTTTTTCTCACATCCATTTTTTTTAGGAGTTCGTGGAAATACCGGGATCGCGCCTACCGTTACAGTCTTCTCGACACGGGCCATTTGGCTGAAAGTCTCACTCTGGCCCTCACAGCCGCGGACCTGCCGTTTTACTTGTACTATGATTTTGACGACCAAAAGACTAACAGCCTTCTCGGAGTTGATCCGAGTCAAGAGGCTTGTCTGGCCGTGGTGTGTGTATGTGGCAAGGACATTTCGGACAAAGGCAGGACTAATGGCCTTGAGGCTGCTTCCGAAACTCTGCCTGGTGCAAGTCGGGTTTCGGCCCGGGAGGTTGACTATAGGCTTATCAGCAAAATCCATGCAGCATCGTCAAGTGTGGTCGAATGCAGCCAGGGGACTCCGAAAATGCTTGAGAAGCTCGGGCTGGCCATGGAACAACAAGAGCAGCAATTCAAGATCGATAAATGGCCTGAGAAGGTGAGCTACGCTGAGGCAGTCTTTAAGAGGCGCTCCAAGCGGAACTTCGTTCCGACTGAGCTTTCCTTCGAGGGGCTGTCAGGGCTGTTGGAACTGCTTTGTGCAGGTTGCCATGAGGAAGAAGATGCCGGATTGACTTCAAGGGATGCTGTATCAGTGGGGTTTTTGTCTGGAAATGTGCAAGATCTCAATCCCGGTTTTTACATGCTGGATCTGAAGTCTGCGTCTATGACACTAGTATCCCAGGGCCGCATGATCGGCAAAATGGCTCGTATTTGCCTTGATCAGTTATGGCTGGCCAATTGCGCTTTGCATTTTTGTTTCTTGAGCAATTTGGAGCTTCTTGAGCAAACTTGGGGCCCCAGGGGCTATCGGTACGCCATGCTGACTGCGGGTCGTCTTGGCCAGAGAATCTATCTGGGAGCTACTTCCATGGGATTCGGATGCTGTGGCATCGGAGCCTTCTTCGATGATGAAGCGGCTCAAATCTTGGGGGTGAATGATCAGACCAAGTTATTGTATCTTGTGGCCGCAGGGCCGGTGAAGCGGTAACGTCTGTTCCGGCAGACCCGGACTCCAAGAGGCCTTAATCTTCCACCTTGATCTTTGTCAGACCGGACTTTTTCCCCTTGGCCCCTTTTTTTACAGCTTCGATCCGGGCATCTATCAGGGCCTTGACGCCTTCAAGAAACTCAATGCGAGCATTGTTCATATGCTTGAAAAATGGGGACTCCCTGTCCACCACGTCCCTGAGGCATCCAACAGCAAGGCACAAAGGGCAAACAAAACCTCCCTCTGTTTCGGCTTTTTTGTTTTCTTTCTTTTTAGTCGCCATGATTCCCTCCAAATTTGATAACCACCTTGTCCTGTTCTACTTTTGCACCAGTGGGGGCCCTTGCAGCAATGCTGCGTGGAAGCAATACATGGCGTTTAAACCCACCGATGCGGACGATCAACTCCTCATTGCGTTTGCTCAATTCAACTTCTTTTTTCGTAAGAAATGGTATCTTGATGTCCAAAAAGTAGTCATTTCCCACCTTTCTGAAACTATAGGGAATGTCTGCATAGAGGACCTCCTCCGGACTCCGTTTGCCGTAAATCTCTGCGGCCAATTTGGAGAGATCCTCCATGCCCACCACTTGATCGCTCAACATAGGGACCTTAAAAATCGGAATGGGACTGAAGAGTTGCTCTGTTTTCTTGATGTATAGGTCTTGGGTCTCTTTCCACCTGGCAAAATAAGCGTCATCAACAGCATCGGGGAGTATGCGGTTAATGACTACCGCATCTACACTCATCTTGTACAGGCTGAAATACATGTAAGCTCGCTGCGTTTCTTTCAAGATGATTTTTTCCGGGTTAGTGATCAGACGCACGGTGGTGATGTTGGGATTGGATAGGAGAATGTCGATTCCCTCCAGCCGGTCAAAGAGTCGCTGGATGGTAGAAAAATACTCGTCTTCCGGAAGGGGGACTGAATATAGTCTCTTTGTAATGGGCCGGGCTACCTTGACGATCTTGCGCTCAACATCAAAGATTTTCTTCATGTACCATTCCAGGCTCGTGGGGATGCTGATAAATCGTATCGACTCACCTGTGGGGGCACAGTCGAGCAAGATCACGTCGTAGCGCTTCTGGGCCACGTACCGGTTGATATGCAAAAGGGAGCTCACCTCCTCCATGCCAGGCAGGATTGCAAGCTCTTCTGCCAAAACCTCATCAATGCCAGAGATGTTCAAAAGGCTGCTGATGTACTTGTGGACCTCACCCCAGTTTTTGGCAATCTCTTCCTGGACATCCACCTCCTGAACGGAAAGATGCTTGGCCACACGGATGGGCCTTCCCTTGTTCTTGTCCATAAGGGTTCTGTCAAGGTCAAAGGAGTCCACCAGGCTATGGGCCGTATCAAGGGACATGATGAGGGTTTTGAGGCCTTTCTTGGCACAGGCCACTCCGCTTGCAGCCGCAATGCTCGTTTTACCAACTCCCCCTTTTCCAGCAAAAAGCACGATTCTCATAGATCACACGTTAACCCTAAAACTTGCAACAAGTGCGTGTAATGTCCGGCACGAACATATCATAACACAAACATGTGGTACGGTATATATCCCAGTCAAGCTCTTGTCAGGGGTCTTCTGCCGTGTTAGTATGAAAAAAACTTCATGCGATATCCCCAAGGCGACTTCAGGTCTATGCTGCTGCTCCGCTGGGGGCACGGAGGGAGCTATGAAGGAAGAGCTCGTAGAGATGCTTTGCCAAAAGTCTTTCATGTACAGCAAGGAACCCATATACAAGCTGGTCTCCGGCCGCAAGAGCCATTTTTATGTGAACTGCAAGCCCACGACGCTGGACCCCAAAGGGATGTTTCTTGTTGGTCACCTGGTCTTTGATTCTATCAAGGAGCTGGATGTCCAAGGGGTTGGTGGGCTTACCTTTGGGGCAGATCCTGTGGCCATGGCTACGGCCTTTGCCTCTTACCTTAAGGGAAAACCGCTGAAGGCTTTTTCCATAAGAAAGACTCAAAAGGACCACGGTATCGTAAAGTGGATAGAAGGGGACATGGAGCCGGGTGAAAAGGTGGTTATTGTGGAGGATGTTGTTACTACCGGAGGCTCGACTATAAAGGCAGTGGAGCGGGCTCGCGCAGAGGGTCTTGACGTTGTTAAGGTCGTAATACTGGTGGATCGCCAGGAAGGGGGCGTTGAAGCGGTGAAGGCCCATGTGGCCTCTGTGGAATCCATCGTCACGATTGAAGACCTCATGGCCGTGTCCCACGACAAAAACCGATAGCTCACCATTCGTGAAGGGGCAGCGTTTCCATGGACAGTAAAAGAAAACACAGAATTTTCATAGACCTGGAGAGACTCAACACGTTGAATGCTGAAGGGTGCCTGGCATGTGGTCGAAAATTTTGCCTCGGAGATGAGGTGGTCTTGGCTCGGGGGAAGTGGCAAGGTTTCAAGTACATCCACGAAAACGAGGCAGTCTTTGACGGAAAGACCAATGAGCATTATGAGCGAAGACATTACGCGTCTGCGAAGAAAGGGTTGGCTGATCAGCAATAGGGAATCTCTATGAGCCTGGTAAGCGCACATATGACAACTCAGGAGACCAGGTCACTTGAGCGTGCAAACAAGAAGCGGGATCTCTGTCTTGCCTGCGGGCAGACTCCAATTCCAAAAGGGAAGCGCAGGTATTGCAGCGACAAATGTAAAAAAAGACTTGATTTTGCACTCTTTATCACCACGGGGTTAGTACAAGCCTTGCGGGCACGTTATGCGGCATTCTCGTACACTGAAGAGACCCTCATTCTGGACATACTCCCCACAGGCTCAGATGTCCTATCCAGGTTCGCGTGGAAGAGGAACGGGCATAAGAAGGTTGCCGATGACTTATTAGAGATGATTGAGCGGGCAGGCCGTGAGTGGTACGTTAGGGAAAAAGAAACCCGCTCGAGTTGGTGGGCGTCTCAGCATCTGTTGGACAAGGCTTCACGAATGGACATTCCTTTGAGTACCATCGTACCTGTTTCAAGAAAGATGCCTCAGTTTAACCATAAGGAGAGAAATGCGCTAAGACTACTCAAGCTCACGAAGGATCAGATCCTGTCCGAAGACGGCATGAAATGGATTAAATCCGCTTACAGAAAAAAGGCAAAACTCTATCATCCTGACAAAGGGGATAAGAGCAATAAGTTCATCCAGATCAACGAGGCCCACGCAGAACTTCTAAACTGGACCCAAAACCCCAGGTTTTGTTCCAAGAAAGCCCTTCCCAACAGCTGGTGCTATGATGCCTCAAGCAGAAGGTGGGCGCCACCGGCACAGCGAAGCTAGACTGTCTCATCCGATTCAAGTAGCTTCTTCAGTCGATCCCCTTCGATATTCTCCTCTTTCAGGACAAGGGCTGCGCCTGCATCCAGAACCTTTCTGTGTTTGGTGAGTATCTCCTTGGCTACCTCATATTGGGAATCCAGGATGGCCTTGATTTCACGATCAATAACCTCTGCTGTTTGCTCGCTGTATTCCTTTGCCGAAGGAATGCCGATATCAACAAATCGTTTTTGACGTTCCTGCTCAAAATAGACATGGCCCAATGCGACGCTCATGCCGTATTCTTTGACCATGCTTCTTGCAATATCCGTGGCCCTGGCGAGGTCATTATGTGCGCCGGTTGACATATCTTTAAACTGGATTTCCTCGGCTGCCCGCCCTCCCAGTGCCACTGCGATCTTGTCCAAGAGTTCGCTTTTGCTCATCAAAAAACGATCTTCCGTAGGCACCTGGAGGGTGTAGCCCAGGGCAGCAACGCCCCTGGGTACGATTGAGATCTTTCGAACCGGGTCGGTACCCGGCAGAGAAAGGGCAACCAGCGCATGGCCCACCTCGTGATAGGCCACAATTTTTCTTTCCTTCTCGTTGATAAGGCGGTTTTTCTTTTCAAGGCCGGCGACAATGCGCTCAACAGCCTCCTGAAACTCGGACATCCCCACCTTATCCTTATCGTGGCGTACGGCCAAAAGGGCTGCCTCATTAACCAGGTTGGCCAGATCGGCCCCCACAAACCCAGGGGTCATGCCGGCAATGGAGTCCACGTCTATATCTGCGTCGATGGTGACCCCTTTTAGGTGTACTCTGAGAATGTCTGTTCGTCCTTTCTTGTCAGGCCGGTCGACCAGGATGTGGCGGTCAAACCGGCCGGCTCTTAGCAGCGCTGGGTCGAGGATTTCTGGCCTGTTCGTGGCTGCCATGAGGATCACACCTATGGTGGGGTCAAAGCCGTCCATTTCCACCAAAAGCTGGTTCAGGGTTTGTTCTCTCTCGTCGTGGCCCCCTAACATGCCCACGCCCCTTGCCTTGCCCAGGGCGTCGAGTTCGTCAATAAATATGATACACGGGGCTTTCTCTTTGGCCTGAGCAAAGAGATCACGCACACGGGCTGCGCCCATGCCCACGAAGAGCTCCACAAATTCTGATCCGCTCATGCTGAAAAATGGGACACGGCTTTCTCCGGCAACGGCTCTGGCCAGTAACGTCTTTCCAGTTCCAGGAGGACCCACGAGCAAGATCCCTTTGGGGAGCTTTCCGCCCAGTTTTGTGAACTTGTCAGGTGACCTGAGAAATTCAATCACCTCAACCAGTTCTTCCTTGGACTCATCCACGCCGGCCGCATCATCAAAGGTCACCCCTACTTCGTCTTCCATGTAGACCCTGGCCTTTTTCTTGCCCAGCGTGAGGAAGCTGCCCTGCTGGGCAGAAAGGCGACGCATCATGAAGTACCAGATGCCGACAAAAAGAAGGACCGGAAAGACCCAGGAGGCAAGATTTTTCAAGAAGTCGCTCTCGATTACTCCCTTGAATGTCACGTTATACTTCTCCAGAAGCTCAGAAACATCCGGATCTACGCGGACCGTGGTAAAGACTCGTTCCACCTCCTGCCCGTTCTTAGTTTCCCTTACCTTGCCCCGTATCCGATCCTGGGTTATGGCTACTTCCACCACCCTTCCTTCGTGGAGGGCCCTGATAAATTCACTGTAGGGCAGGCGTTCGACCGCAAACATCTGAACGATGATGTTGTGGAGGATCAGGACGACCCAGATGGCAACCAATACATACCAGATGGAGAACTTGTGATGTTTTTCCATAGGCTAGGTCTCCTCAGTGGCACTTTTCAATCCACACGATCGAATAGATCAAGGACCACGTCAGCGAAAGAATATCGATCTCGTGCCTCGAAAAAGGCGTTGTGGAGTCCTTGCCACGTGAGCGCTGTGTCTATTTCGGGAATGATCTTTGGTTCATCCTTTTGGGTAATAGTAAAGAGGCGGCAGCGGTTGTAACCCATGAGTTTGTACAATAACTGGCCACTCTCGTATTGAGCAAGCAGGTCAGTCTTTTTTGGTCTTCTTGTCTCAAAGGCGACTAAGAAGAAAAAGGCGCGGCCCGGCACCTCGATCACTGCATCCATCGTCGCTTTGGACATACTGCGCAAGGCAGACAGCTTCTTTAAGTGTTTGGGGGTCCTTGCAACAGCTTCTATCATGGGCCGGCGCCAGGAGACAGGAGGAATAAGTTCACCTAAAGGCCTTCTCGGCCATTTCAAGGTTTTGGGCAGTCCGACAAGCCGGTTCACCTCTTGCTCAAGTGGGGTGAGGGATGGGGACGGACCTGATTGCGCAGTCCTTTGTTCGAGAAGCGCACCAAGGGGTCTGGCAAAGAAGCTGATCCTTGCCTCCTCCACGACCTCATCCGGACAACCGCACCCCAGGAAATTCTGGATAAAGATCTTCTTGCCACTTCTATCCGTGTCAGCCGGATTGAGGAACACCGCGGCAAGCGCCTTTACCGATGTATCTTTTGAAAAAATCGTCCTGTTCCCTATCTGTGTCATCGTCATTTTGGTTCATATATAGTAGCCAATGCCCCTGAAATCAACAGGCATCGTGTGGCCCAAATCCACCGCTTGAATTTGGGCGGACGCTTCTTGGTCCCCCTGCCCTGAAAGCAGCCTATTTGAGCTTTTCTCTGATCTCCTTCCAGTCTTTTATCCACTCTCCACCTTCTACTTCTTCGAAGCTGAAGAGGAGGGGCTTATGTTCCTTGGCAGACTCGATCACCTTAGGGCCTGCAATTATTGCCTTAACCCTCAAATCCTTTTGAGCAATCTCATCAAATATTTCTCCTCGTCTCCAAGGAAGGACAGGCAGTTGCGGATATTCATTTTCTTTTAGCCATGCCCGGACAGCTTTTATACCGAAAAAACCACTTTGAAGAAACACAACAGGAAATTTTTTGTGAAGCTCTTCTATTGCTTTCTGGCTCCCTTGTTTTGCCTTCCTTGAAAATGGGTCTTCTAGAAGACACCCCTCAATATCAACAAAGACAATACTCGATCCTCCTTTTAGAGAAAGAAGTAATCCGGTATCTTCGTCCCCACCGGATCTCACTGTTATTTTATGCAGGCCCGTTTTTGTTGGGATGAAGGCTTTGAACGCAACGCCGTCGCCGCCTGAAAGGGTCTTACCAATGGATTCCCTGTCAACAAAGAACTCTACAACTTCACCGCCTTTGCTGAAGATTTTTCCCCTTGTCTCCGCTTTGAGCACAACCTTCTCGTCTTTCAACCCAACCGTGTCATCGACGATGACACGTGACAGTGCACTAGCCGGAACCATGCAGAATAAAACGAGAAAACCTATAAAGACCGCCAAAACTCTCATATAGATCTAGTAATGTCGGCCAACTGGTGTGGCCCGACCCGCATTTCAGGGTTAGTACAAAGAAAAAGTCTGAGCATTTTTCAACAACTCTGCCTGATGGTCAAGAAAGAAATTTCATAGCCCCGTTTGGATCCCACGCGTGTCCCCGGTTTAACTTATTCCGCAAACCTGCCGATATAATGGGAAGGTGGTCCAAACCGGGCGTTCCGATATCACACTTTCGCGGAGAGGAAACCCATGAAAAGAGCCTGCAGTATAGTGCCTGTGCTGATTATCCTTCTTTTTCCCACATTCACGCTATGTCAGGCCCAACAGGACTCCCCTGTTGATGTGGTCGAGTCATTCAGTGCCTCCTACGGTGGCCCTGGCATGGACGAGACTGCCAACTACACTACAGGACATTTCAGGGACAACAGACCAAAATCGGTCTGGACAATTGACACCTGGAAGGCTTTGCAACAAATGGAGTACAGGAGGATCGATGGCGCGGTCATTGATTCAAAGATCGATGACAACAGGGCCGTAGTTGTCATTGACGCAAGGATTGGAACCGTTGCCGGTGAAACAAATCAAAAGGAAATATATTATCTGATCAGGCAAGACCGACAATGGTTGATCGATCAGCTCCGGGTAACGGATGAAGACATTGAAATCAATGCCGAGAAAATGAAACTGTAGCCCCCCTCAGCCGAAACCACTCCCTTTATGGTTGTCTCATAGAGAAGATCCTTGCATTATTTCATCCCTGACGGTAAATAATACGTACAAACGGGACGACTCCCCACAATGTGGGCTCCGGCAACGCTGAGAGCCGTGTACAGGGTATGGATGGGCCTGGCTGTGGTACTCGGTTTTTTCATGTCCCGTATTATCCTGTCGCTTCTCTTCTATCTTGTGGTTACTCCCGTTGGCCTCATGATGAGGCTGCTCAGAAAGGATATCCTTGATCAAAAATGGGACAAGGAGGCTGCCTCTTACTGGATAAAAAAGAAGAGAAGGCCTTTTGACAAGAAACAGTATGAGAAGCTCTATTGAGCAATATCATGGATGACAAAGAATTCATAGAAGCCTACAAGCAAGAGTACAGAACTATCCTGGCTGTGATGCAGAAAGTGGGAATAGATTATATCAACAGCGGCCATCTAAAAAAACATCCACTGGAGCATGTGGAGTACGTCCTTAAGTCGATTCGAAAGTCGTGCGAAAAAACGATTTGCAAGGTGTGTGACAAACGGCAAGAAAAAGAAAAAAAGGAGAGAAAAAAGCGGCTTAAAGTCATCAAGTAGTCTCCATCCACGTAGTACTTGACCGAAAACCCCGTTTTTTCGGCCAAAAATTCGGATTTGGCCTGAACATGACTTTACGTTCAGGCGCTATATAGATGAGTTCATCATGACCGGAAATATGCATGGACCGATCCAAATCAGCCGTATTTTTTGTCTCTTATCTCCTCTATTTCTTTTCCTTCTGGATGGTCCTTGCATACCTGCCTATACTTTTCAAGTCCTACGGTTTTAGCGATCAGCAGATAGGCTTTGCCATAGGACTGACCTCACTCTCAAGCATTATTCTCGTGGTTCCCTTTGGTGTGTTTTCAGACTACTTCTCCCCGAAGAGGACACTCACCTTGGGCGCCATCTGTTACAGTTGTTATTTCTTGCTCCTTATCACCGTGAGAGACTTCTTCAGTGTCTGCTTTGTGGTGATCCTTGGAGGTGTGGGGGCCGCCACTATCAGGGTGGTCTTGATGTCTCTTTATCTTAAGCTCATAGATCACACTGGACGAGGGAAAAAAGTGGCCTTCCTGCATCTGGGCGGGTACTTGGGTTTCGGACTTGGGCCTCTTGTAGGCGGGTATGTCTATGAAACATACGGCGCAGTTCTCATGATCAAAGGGGCGTTGATCCTCTCCATTGTCATTACCCTGCTAACGCTCCTTGCAAAAGATGCTCCGCCAGTGGTTTTCAGTTTCAAGGACTACAACCAGGACATAAGAAAGCCGGATGTCCTGTTCCTCATGACCGTGGTTTTTGTCCTCGGCACCCACTTCGGGGCCGAGCAGACGAGCATCAGCCTTCTCATGAAGGATATCATCGGGCTGAACAAAAAGGAGATAGGGCTTGTGTTTTTTGCCTTGGGGATCTGGATGGCCTTTCTAGTGCCATTTGCCGGTATCCTCATGGACAAGAAAGAGAGGGTCTTCTTGCTGCTCCTTGTGGGACTTCTGATATCGAGCTGTTTTCAGGTCGTAACAGCCTTCACAAACACGTTTCTCAGCCTCCTGATAGTCAGGATGATTCATACAGCAGGTGACACCCTGGCCATCCTGGAGTCCGATGTGCTCACCGCTCGTTTTTTTCCGGCAGCAAGACTTGGCGGGAATTCGGGCCTCATTTTCTGTGTACGGACATCGGCCATATTCATATTTGCCGCTTTTTCAGGATGGCTCAACCAGGTCTGGGGTTACAAAATGCCTTTTATTATAAACGGGATTATGGTATTTGCATTTTCTCTTGCAGCCCTTATGTTTCGTAGAACGACTCCTGATCGCAGCAAACAGGAAGGGATGTGAAGCGTGAAGAACATACCAGCACTTGAAGGAGAGATCCATGACAGGTAAGCAATGGCTGGTTTTGGCGACGCGAAATCCGGGAAAGACACGCGAGATAGGGGATCTTTTGAAAGATTTTCCCGTGGAAATCAAGAACCTGGATGACTTCGGCCCCATACCTGATGTTGAAGAAGATGGCGAGACATTTGACGACAATGCCTTCAAGAAGGCCTCATTCACGGCCAAAGTCCTTGGGCTGCCCGCCCTCGCGGATGATTCCGGCCTGGAGGTGGAAGCCATGAACGGCGCTCCGGGCGTCCGCTCAGCGCGGTATGCAGGGCCGTATGCTACTGACCAGGAAAACAACGAAAAATTATTGAAAGAGATGAAAGGAAAGGCAAACCGAAGAGCAGCCTTTATGTGCGTAATCTCTATTGCGGTTCCGTCCGGCGTGGCCCTCACATACGAAGCCCGGTGTGAGGGATTGATTGCCGAAGCGCCTGCCGGCGACAACGGGTTCGGCTATGACCCTGTGTTCTTCTATCCACCCATGAATAGGACTTTTGCTCAGCTTTCTTCGGAAGAAAAGAGCCAGGTCAGTCACCGCGGAAAGGCCCTGGCAGAGCTCAAAGAGGAATTCGACAAGGTCTTGATCTGGATTCGGCAAAGGCTCTAAGATGCGCCGCCGGCTTTTTTGCTGACACATTTTGAGCCGTAAAACTATTTTTTTGAAAAATAGCCGGGTAGAGCCCGGAACACCTTCTGGAGGATTTTGACATGGAGAAAAGAAGAGTCGTCATCACCGGCATGGGCGTTGTCACACCCATTGGGTCCGGAAAGGAGAGATTCTGGGATGCCCTCATGGAGGGGGAATCCGGGGTTGATCTTATTTCAAGATTTGATACCTCCAATTTCAAGACCAGGATAGGCGCCGAGATAAGGGACTTTGACCCCAAGGACTACGGGATCAATCCAAAGGATGCCAAGAGAATGGACAGGTTCACCCAGTACGGAGTTGCTGCCGCATCCCTTGCCATTAAGGATTCCGGTCTGAAATTGGGCAGATACAATGACAATGTAGGGACCATGATTGGAACGGGGATTGGCGGCTTGATGACCCTTGAAGAGGAAAAAAGAAAGCTGATCGAAAGCAAAAACCCCTCAAGGGTAAGCCCCTTTTTGATTCCAATGATGATGCCAAACGCGGTTAATGCGTACGTAAGCATTATTCATAAGCTTACGGGTACCAGCCCATGTACGGCCAATGCCTGTGCGACAGGCGCCTATTCCCTGATTTATGCCGTCAAGGATATTGCGCTGGGAGACTCTGATGTCATTGTTGCCGGCGGCAGCGAGGCGATTCTCACGGAAATTGCGGCCAGCTCATTTGCCAATATGAAGGCATTGTCTCGGAGAAATGACGACCCCAAAAGGGCATGCAGGCCTTTTGACAAGGATAGAGATGGCTTTGTGATCGGTGAAGGGGCAGGGGTCCTGGTCCTTGAAGCTCTTGAACACGCCCTGGCCAGGGGCGCTAAGATCTGCGCAGAAATCGTGGGATATGCCACAAACACGGATGCTTACCACATCACAGCGCCCGATCCTGAAGGCCGCATGGTCAAAAAGGCGATTCGTGATTCTCTGACCATGGCAGGCCTGGAACCGGGAGACGTTGACTATGTCAATGCCCACGGCACTTCCACTCCGCTCAACGACAAGGCCGAGGCCTTTTCTATTAGCGAGGTCTTCGGTGACTACAAGGTGCCGGTGAGTTCTACCAAGTCAATGATCGGGCACCTCATCGGGGCTGCAGGAGCGGTTGAAGCTGTAGTCTGTGCCCTTGCCATAGAAAAGCAGATCATCGCTCCCAACATAAACTACGAGACCCCCGATCCTGAAATGGATCTGAACATCATCACCGAACCGACACCGGCAAAGCTCAATGTGGTTATGAACAACTCCCTTGGCTTTGGGGGACACAATGCTGTAATGGTATTGAGAAGATATGATGGATGAGGTGGAGACGGTTAGGGCCGGGTCAAAAATAACTTGGTATTTTTGCCCCAGCCCTTAGCTTTCCAGAAGGGATTCAATCTCCTTGCGGGTTGCCGACCGCACCAGCACTTTTTTTGACCTGCTGGTGCGGCCGCGAATTATTTCCACGACTGATTTTCGCACGTTCAAGGATTTGGCCAGAAACTCAACACACATCTTGTTGGCAGCCCCTTCCACGGGAGGGGCTGTCAGCCTGATTTTCATGGCATCGCCCTGAAGCCCCGCGATTTCATTTCTCGAACCCCTGGGTTGGACAGTAATTTTAAATATCACCCCGTCCCGGGTTTCTTGAATCCAGAGCATGGGGAAAATGCCTTGTGAGCTAAAGTTGAAAACATGGGGGACCTTCCGCAAAAAGAATGTCGTTGGTCAATTTTCTCCGGTCCGAAAGCCTGAACTTCAGAAGCAGATACTCAGTCTGCTGCTGCCCCTTGCTTGATCTGGTTGATTACCCCGGTTGAGGAGACAGCCTCGGTCATTGGAATCAGGGCGACCCGGCCTCCAAACTTTTCCACGATCTCCCTGCCGAACACGGTCTGGTTGGTGTAATTGCTCCCTTTGGTCAAAACATCAGGGCGAAGGGCCTCAATGAGATCGCCAAGCTCCCTGGTTGAAAAGAGGGTCACATAGTCCACACAGTCCAGCGCACTGATGATCCGGATGCGCTCCTGGGCCGCGATGATGGGGCGGTCTTTTCCCTTAAGGGCACGCACGGATTCGTCATCGTCAATGGCTGCGATGAGCACATCGCCCATCTTCTTGGAGGCAGACAGGAGCTTGATGTGGCCGACGTGGAGTAGATCAAAACAGCCGTTTGTCATCACTATGGTTTTGCCCCCGGCCCTGAGGCGATCTGTGATTAGAATCAGATCAGATAACGTCTTTTGTTTAGTCGCCAGCGCTTCAATCGATGGTTCCAGTGCGCTTTGCAGCTCCTTGATCGAGACTGTTGCTGTGCCAACTTTCTCCACAACAATTCCTGCCGCAACATTGGCAATGGCTGCGGCCTGTCGAAAAGAGCACCCTGAGGCTAACCCCAAACCCAGCACAGACACAACAGTATCACCTGCTCCAGAGACATCAAAGACCTGCCGGGCCTCGCCTATCATAATTCTGTAAGGTTCTTTGCCTTGCTCAAACAGAACCATGTCCTCCTTGCCGCACGTCATGAGGACCATTTGGACTGGAATATCACGGAGCAATTTTTCGCCCGCTGCTTCAAGGGACGCATCGTCAACAATCTCGATTCCGGCTGCCAGCGACGCCTCCTTCTTGTTTGGCGTGATTGCCGTGGCTCCCGCATATTTTCTAAAATTAAGCCCCTTGGGATCAACGATGATTCTCTTCTTGTTCTGGTTAGCCACATCAATGATCTGTCGCAAAAGCGTTTCCGAAAGGAGGCCTTTGCCATAATCGGAAACGAGGATGAGATCAAAGGCGCCGATACGGTCCTTTGCAAAACGAACCAAGGTATTGACCTGTTCTTCCGATATTTCCTGCTTTGTCTCACGATCTATGCGCAGCACATGCTGGTGCCCGCCTATAATGCGGGTTTTCTTGGTAGTAGGTCTTGTTGGATCCTGAGTGACACCCGCAGTGTCCACACCCAGTTCTCGGAACATCTTCATTAGTAGATCAGCGTTTGCTCCAGCCCCTAAAACACCGGCAACGGTCACCTGCGCGCCCAGGGCAACAAGGTTGTTCACCACGTTGCCTGCACCGCCAAGGGTGACACTATCCCTGAGTACCGAAACGACCTGTACGGGCGCTTCAGGGGATATGCGATCCACCTCCCCCCATACGTATTCATCGATCATTAAGTCGCCGATGACCAGGATGTGGCACTTCTCGAACTTTGAGATATCTATGTTCATAAAAGCCTTCTGTATCTCGACTATCGAGCATTGAATTATCGCTGTCTTATTACTATCGAATCTCTATTGAGGCAAGAGGCAATTTTTGCGCATACACATCTCCGAATTTACCAACAAGCCTTTTTGAGGTTCCCAAGATATGAATTGACTGATTACCTTATCGTTGTTAATGGGTTAAATCATTTTGAACATGGCTGTTGACAGGGAATAAGCCGTTAGTCAGTTTGAAAAAGCGTGTGAGATAGCAAAAGGGAGGTTTCCATGATTGCCGAAAAAGAAAAAAAGGTAATGGAGCTTATTGATGACCACTTTGAGAAGGTGGAGGATTGCCTGGACTGTTTCAAACGCTGTCTTGAGGCATTTTTTCAGGGGGATAGACCCAGATACGAGGCTATCCACGAAAACTGCGACTATGCCGAAACCGAGGCTGACATACTCCAGAGAAAGATTGGCGACTACCTTTATTCGGGCGCCTTTCTCCCCATTGAGCGAAAAGACGTCTATATGATGACCGAGTTTGTGGACAAGATAGCCAACAAGGCGGAGGCCGCTTCTGACGTCCTGGTGTTCCAACAACCTCGTCTGCCAGAGGAATATAAGGATGGCCTGCTCGATATCGTAGAGACAGTGGCAAAGATGTTACGTATCCTTCGGGAGGCTGCGAGGCTCTTTGCACTCAAGGAGACCTTGCAGACAAATGACAACCTGGCTCCCATCCGGGAAAAGATCTCCACTGTCGGTGTTATGGAGTCGGAAATCGACAAGCACGAAGAGGCCCTGATGAGGACAATATTCGCATCGGATCTTCCCCTTGCCAACAAGATCCAACTGGAGACATTCCTTCGAAGTATTACCGATATCTCGGATGTTATAGAGGATGCGTCTGATCGTCTTTATATCCTTGTGATTCGTGAGCGAATCTGACCGGCTTCTACAGTCTTTCAGAATATGATCCCTTTACCTTTTAAGAAAGCCGACTGTCATGCCCCCGGCAGAGAGTCTCGTTGTGCCTTCCTGTTCCTACAGTTGGCCCACAAACGCTATCTATGGGCGCCTGCCTTTGCCCTGATGATTTTTCTGATCATACCTCTTGTAACTTTTTCTCGCACATCTATTTCTGATCCGGAATCAACCCCCTCCTCTCAGGTTGCGGAACCTACCGCCCCGGAAGGAAAAAGAGATCTCAAGGGCTCAGAAGCTCCTCCTGGCGCCAAGGTCTCCCATAAGGGTGAGATCTCCGTAAAGGCAACCTTGTTTCAGGTCTTTGGGGGGCTCGGCCTTTTTCTTTTCGGTCTCCACCTCATGAGCGACAGTCTGCAAAAAGTGGTTGGGGGCAGGATGAAAAGGGTCTTGGCAACCCTGACAAAGCGTCCTGTTTACGGTTTAGGCATCGGCACGGTTGTAACCGTTATTATTCAGAGCAGCAGCGCCGCTACTGTCATGGTTGTTGGTTTCATCAATGCAGGCGTGATGGACTTTGTCCAATCCATTGGGGTGATCCTCGGGGCGAATATCGGATCGACAATATTGCCTCAAATTGTCGCCTTAAAGCCTGACCAGTTAGCCCTTCCTACCATAGGGCTGGGCATGGTCCTGCATATGTTTTTCAAGGGCTCTAAGGTAAAAGATAGCGGCTTGATCCTCCTTGGCTTTGGAATGCTTTTTCTGGGCCTTGTTCTCATGAAAAAAGCTATCCCGTCGGAGTCCGAGGTGATGATTCAAAGACTTTTTTTGCTTAGCAGCGGCAGCCTGAAGGGTATGTTAATAGGTTTGGCGGTGGGGACCATTGCTACGGCAATTGTGCAGGCCAGTGGTGTCACGGTAGGTATTATTGTTGTGCTTGCCTCCCAGGGCCTGGTGACTGATCTGACACAAGCAATCCCCCTGATTCTAGGATGCAATATTGGAACTTGCATCACTGCGCTCCTTGCAAGTATTGGCACCGATGTGGGATCGAAGCGTGCTGCCGTTTGCCATACCTTTTTCAATGTATTCGGCGCCTTTTTAACCTTGGGGATCTTCTATCACTTTTATCTTTGGATGATTCCCAGAATAGGCGGCAGTCTGGCCCACCAGATTGCGAATATTCATGTAATGATCAAGCTGGTGGATGCCGCGTTGTTTTTGCCGATTGTGGGGCCATTTTCAAGGTTCATTTCGTGGATTGTTCCTGCAAGGGCAGTGGTAAGGCCTGCAATCGAAACCCCTCAATACCTTGACGACAGGTTTATCGAAGAGCCGCTCGTTGCCACAGAACTGGCGATCAAGGAAATAGTAAGACTGGGCGAGATCTCCCGCAATATGATAAAGTACGCCATGGACGGTTTCATGTACAACGACGTAGTGCTGCTGAACCGCGTGGAAGAGTACAGACCAGCAGTCCGGAGTCTTCGGCAAGCCATATTCGAGTATGTGATTCAGATTTCTCGGCAAGATCTGACCAAGGAAGATGCGGAAAGGGTGCCCAAGTTAATCCTTTCTTTGAATAACTTTGATCGCGTGGCCGGATATGCCGTGAGGTTACTCGAACTCGGGCGCACCAAGGTGTCCAAGGATATCCCCCTGGTGGGTGCGGCTTTGACTGAACTCAAGAGGATCTATCGCGAGGTGGATACCATGCTGACCGAGGTGAGCGGGTACCTGCCGGAATTTAAGCGGTGACCCACACTATACGTTTCAAGAAAAAGATTTTGGGTTTATGTCTCAAATAGGAGGCTTACGCCCGAACTACTTAAAATCGGTAAAACGGAGATAATTTAACGCCCACAAACCATAAATAAGGGTGCAGCAATGAAGAGATTGACGGTAAAAGACTTTCTGGTTTCTTTGCCACACAGAGTGGAATTGTCCGTAGTAAACACAGAAAGTTCCCTTAGAGAAGTGTTACACGCCATGGTCAAAAGACATCGGGGGCGCATTGTCTATGTGACAGATTCTGAGGGCAAGGTTGAGGGGATGATTTCATTAGATAATTTGAAAGATATCGTCTTCCGCTATTATATGAAGAGTAGAGTCAGCGATGCACTGGTGATTACCGAACATATTGTGGAGCTTTTTTCTTCTGAAAAGGCTGAAGACGTGATGGATGCCGGACTCAGCATTTGTCACGAACATGAATGGTTACACGATGTGGTCACCAGGATGATCGAACGCAATGTCAAGGACATGCCCGTAGTAGACCGGGAGGGCCGGATCATTGCCGACCTCGATATCCTGGACCTACTGGAGCTATGGCTCAAAAAGGGGGAAGAGGCTTTTCAATGATTACGCATCCCTTACTGGCCGTGGGGCTGTTGCTGATTATGGGGTACTTGGGAGGACGCGCGGCTAACGCGCTCAAGTTGCCCCGCGTCAGCGGTTACCTGGTGGCTGGTATGTTGTTCAGTCCCTCTTTTTTCAATATCTTGTCGTCTCGGCTGGTTGGCAGAGATCTTTATGTCATCACCGAAATGGCCCTGAGCATCATCGCCTACTCGATTGGCGGCAGTCTCGTCCTTGACCGGCTTAAACGGGTAGGGAGAAGTGTTTTATGGATCACCCTTTCCCAGGGTGGGAGCGTCTTCCTTTTAACGGTTGCATTTCTGCTCCCTGCAATGCCATTTCTCACCGGTTTTCAGGGTTCGGAGTATAGCCTGTTAGAAACATATCTTCCCATGGCTCTGATTATTGGAGCCCTCTCTATAGCTACGGCTGCCAGCCCGCTATTGGCCATAATTTCTGAGCTAAGAGCCAGTGGACCTTTCACCACCACTCTGCTGGGGGTCATAGCCATCAGTTATGGCCTGTCCATCATCTTCTTTGCCCTGGCCAATACCATTGCCAATGTTCTGATTCATCCGGGGGCGCTTTTTGGCATCAAAATGTTGGGGGGAGCGATGGGGGAAATCATCCTTTCCCTGCTTCTAGGAATTCCCGCAGCGATGTTTCTGAGAACTATAGCTCGTCTGGTACGCCGGCGAGAAGCGCTGCTAATGGTGATTTTGGGCATTCTTTTTGGTACCAGTGGAGTTGCTTCCTCACTAAAGCTCTCACCATTATTGGCCAACATGGTTGTGGGTTTTGTCATTGTCAATCTGGAACGGCGACATCATGATTTTTTCCTGGTGGTCGAACAGATTCAAGAGCCTCTGTTCGGCCTTTTTTTTGGCCTGGCCGGGGCGCATATTGATCTGAGAATACTTAAGGCCGCTGGATTACTGACCGTAGCCATTCTTGTAATCCGCATGGGTGGCAAACAACTGGGCGCCTGGATTGGGACCAAGGTATCCCGAGCTCCCAAGAATGTAAAAAAATATTTGGGAATAGCGCTTTTCCCCAAGGCTAATTTGGCTGTGGGATTGGTGCTTGTGGGGAAGGAAGTTTTTCCATTGCCGATAGTGTCAAATTACCTGGTAAACGTGGTTGTAGGGACAGTAATCATCAGCCAATTGATAGGCCTACCCTTGGTCAAATACGCCCTGGGGAAAGTGGGTGAAACCATCACAGCAGAGGAGGGGCTATGAAAATTGGTGAAGTGCTCGATAAAATTGAAAACATGCCCTACTTGGCAATATCAGGTGATTGCGCTTTAAATGAAGCCACTGAAAAGATTACCGGCGTGCGGCAACTTCGAAGTATTTACGTGATTGACAAGCAGGGACGACTCCAGGGAACCCTCTCTCTAGGGGTGTTGATCCGCGAGGTCATTGCTGCCCGGCATAAACCCCAGCTTAGCGTCCGCTCTCTGTTGACCCGGATCACTTCTGAAGACGTGGCTGATATCATGGACCAACACGTGATATATGCTCAGAAAGATGATAATCTTGAGAAGATTCTCGAGCGAATGATCTATCATAATATCAAAGAAATCCCGGTCGTCGATGAAGATCAGCGGATTATTGCCAATGTAGGCATTCTTGATCTGTGCAGGTTGGTGGAAAGGTGCTAAGAATTTGCTCTTATGGCGTTAATCACTCTCATCCTCCTTCTAACTGCACCTTATTGAAAAAATTCATACTTTGAGATTCTCTTGAACCCTGTGTCTGCAGCAGTTGCCATCGTTACGGGGGAGAGGGTTGGGGTGGCAGGTGCGCCCATACGGACAGAAAGGGCGGGACAAACGGCCCGCCCTTTGAAACATCGCCTGCCCCTCCCTCCAGCCTCCGGCCCGGGGGGCCTACGCCCCCTCTCCAAGCTGTAGGATCTACGAGCTCTCCGAGGCGTAGGCTCTACGAGCCGGAAGCCGGAAGCCGGAGAGGGGGGGAGCTTGTGGATGGTACTAACTAATGTGGAATACGCTGTTGTTTTCCCTACGTATGCACAATTAAACCTTGAGCCTGAAGGGATTTACAGTCAAGACCGGCACAGTGGCATTTTTGATCACATGATCGGCCACACTGCCCATTAGAGTTCGGTCCAGGCCCTTTCTGCCGTGGGTGGCCATGACGATCATGTCAATGCCCTGTTCATCGGCAAATTTCACAATTTCCTCTGCGGGCTCCCCGATCATCACTTTAGTCTCATGGTTGGGAAAATCGCTTAACTGTTTGTCGCAAAATGCCTTCATCTGGTTTTCTCCTGCCCCGGCAACTTCGGTCGCGATATTCGTCAATCGATCGCGCCGAATGGCAAGCATTGTCAGGTAAGACATATCCCTTGCTACGAATAGGAGATGAAGCTTTGAATCAAATTGCTTGGCCATATCGAGCGCAAAGGGAAAAACCTTTTCGGAACATTCTGAAAAGTCAATGGGGAAAAGTACGTTCTTAAATGCTTTCATGGCGACCTCCTTGTTTTGCCTTTTTGTCTAATCGGCTTCAATTATATCGATTTATTCGCCTTCGCCGGAATACCCTGCAGCGCACCGTCGCCCAAGCTATGGCGCGTCGGCGACTTGCTGCGGGGAGCTTCATTTTGAGCTTATAGGGATTAGCGGTCATCACAGGCGCCGGTGATTTCTTGACCACATTTCTTTGTTTGCGTGAATAAATCATAGTTAGTTCAGTTCTCTGTGTGATTTCCGTGGAGCCACTTCCATACCAACCACCTCCTTCTGATGTTCCGCCCAGCATACAAGCAGATTTGCGCTGAATCTCCAGAGATGAGCGCCTCTTGATCCTGGCGCCAAGGAGATTCGTTTCTAATTCCCGTTTTATTGTGCAGCCCTAAGGAATCACCCACAGGGCCTGATCAGAGACTTTCTGAACCAAACGTATAGCGATCCGTCCTGTGAAAAAAGCCTCCCTTTCGCCACGTCGGCCAACCACAAGTGTGCCATACCCTCCGGTTTTCGCTTCACCGAGGATGGCTGTGGAAATATCATAACTCCGGGTGCTGGTCTTAATCTCGATCTGACGCTTTTTCAGCCCTGCCGCCTTGAGCCTTTGATAGGCATTTTCATAGAAGCTTTCCATACGTCGCTTGTCCTCGCGCTGAAGAATCTCCTGAAGGTGTGGGTGCTCTCTTTCAAAGTCAACGGAATAATAATGTTTAAGGCAAGGCAGGACGTGGAACAGGGCAAGCTTAAGGTCCGGATTGGTTCCTACGATATGAATCAGGTGATCCACAACCCGGAGGGAATTCTCAGATCCATCAACTGCAAGCATGATCTTCATGGAAGCAGTCTCTTCACCAACGACGCACACCGGGATTTCTAGCGCATGCTCGACGACCTTGGAAGCAACCGTGCCGATAAAGAAATCCCGGCTTGGAGTAAGTCCCCTCCGCGCTAGAACGACAGCATCATACAGCCCTTGTTTAGCCTGGTTCAGGATGTCCTTGGCCACCCCTGCTTGGCCGGACTGGGTAACCGTTTCAATACGGTTTTCGGGAACTCCCTCACGCACCATGAGGTCTTTGAGTTTCGTAACGATGCATCCGGCTGCCTCGATATTTTTGCGAACAAGGGCCTTGACCTCGGGATCTGTTTCCGCGCTTTCAATGAAGATTTGTGGCACATAGGGCTGCACATTAAATAGAGTAAAGGTCACATTCTTTGCGGCCGAGGAAATTCTGGCCGCGTATTTGACAGCGTATTTCGAATAGACGCTGTTGTCGACAGCCACCAAGATCTTCTTTCGCATGGTGGACCTCCCTACCGAAAAGGTTTCGCCAGCCTTTTTGACACAAAATGACTGATCATTCACATACCATGAGGTGTTTGAATTTGTCAACGACGCATCCGGCTGCTCCGCTCTGAAGAGTGAAGACGAGGGCGGTGGCGTTGAAGTAATGTGATGGATAAGCCTCTGGAAACTCAGGCTCTTTTCAAGGGCAGTCTTATCGTAAAGATGGTTCCCTTTCCGGGTTCACTCTCCACAGAAACAGTTCCCCTGTGTTCCTGAATTATCTTCAGTGTGAAAGTTAGGCCGACCCCGGGGCCGCGTGTCTTTGAGGTAAAAAATGGGTCGAAGATATTTTTGATTTTATCCTTCGGGATACCCTTTCCGGTATCAGAGACTTGTATCTCCATGCGTCCATCGCTAATACGACTGGTAATCTTCAGTATCTTGAGCTTGTTTTGCATGGCCTCGATGGAATTTTCAACAAGATTGGCGAGAGCCATTTTCATCTGTTCTTGATCTATAGAGATAAGGGGAAGATTATCCCCTAACTCAGTTCTTGCCTCTATGCCTCTATCTTCAAGGTCCTGATTAAATGATTTGAGGGCTTCCATAATCACATCATTGATATTTGTGAGCTCCCTATAAGATATCGCTGTGGTTTCTAACTCAAGGAGTTCTTTTATCATATCTTCCAATCTGGCTACATCATTTATGATCATCTCCATATACTTTTTGTTAGGGTCACCTTGAGGGAGCCTATTATAAACCCTGCGTGCAAAACCCCCGATAGAGGTGAGGGGATTTCTTATCTCATGTTCTACCTCTTCCATCATTCGTTCCAATGCTTTTGATTTTTCCTCTTCCACCAATTTTTCTCTTGCTGCCTTTACGGCAACTAATGACCTGACCTTTGCAGAAAGTTCTTTGTAATTGAAGGGCTTGGCCAAATAATGATCAGCTCCTATATCGAGGCCCTTTACCTTATCCTCTATCTCGCTTTTTGCAGTAAGCATAAGGATGGGAATATATTTTGTATTTTCATTTGACTTAAGCCTCTGGCACACTTCATAGCCATCTAATTTCGGCATCATGACATCGAGGATGATTAAGTCAGGGTTGTATTCAGCGACCTGTTTAAGAGCCTCTTCACCATCGTATGCCTCTGCTGTGTCATATCCTTCAAAGCGAAGCCTCTTTTTCAGAAGTTCCACCGCGTCCACGGCGTCATCTACAATCAATATTCTGCTTTTTTCCTCCACCTAGATGCTCTCCCTCTTGCCTCTGAGATAAGACGTTATCAGTTCGGGTAATTCACGGACATTAATAGGCTTTGAGATATACCCTTCACAACCCGCCTCAAGGGCCTTTTCTCTGTCTCCCCTCATTGCATGGGCTGTTAAGGCCACGATAGGTATATCTTTAAACTCCTCCCGGCCCTTAAGCCTCCTCGTCACCTCATAACCATCTATCTTGGGAAGTGAGCGATCCATCAAGATAAGGTCCGGTCTTTCTGCCACTGCTTTTTCTAACGCCTCCTCTCCATCAACAGCCTCAATCGTCTGATAACCCCTGGCCTTAAGTATCTTCACCACCAGTTCCCGGCTATCCTGATTGTCGTCAACGATCAGTATCTTCCCTGGCAAGCCACTTTTTGACTCTTCCATCTTCCCTTCCTTATTGCACTTTGCTGACCTTATTAATAGTATCCTTGAGTTCCTTCAAAAGGTCTTCTTCAGTAAGCGCTCCCTTGTTTAATATCGCCTCTAGCCTGTCGTTCAGGTCATCTATCTCTTTTTTAGTTAAATCCTTGTGGGTAAGGACGATGAGGGGAATATCCTTTACACCTTCTCCTGTCTTGAGGTATTCAATCACATCGAAACCACTCACCTCTGGCATTGTCAGGTTTAAGACGACAAGGTCGGGTCTAAAATCCTGTATGGATTTGATGGCATCCTTACTATTATAGGCCGTTGTTACCTGATATTCTGCTTCTTTAAGCACATTACCGATCAATCTTACCGTCTCCGGGTCATTATCGACGACTAACACTCGTCTAATTTTACCCAACTTTTCCAGGTTTCTTAATTTTCTTAATAGAGCCTGGTTTCCTACTGGTTTTACAATATATTCTGTAGCGCCAAGGCTGAAACCCATTCTCTTGTCATCCACGATGGAAAGTATGATTACAGGGATATCCTGGGTTTCGGGAGCATCTTTCAGCTCCCGCAGCACCTCCCATCCATCCTTTCTTGGCATCAGAATGTCTAAGGTAATGGCCAGAGGGTTGACCTCCTTTGCCTTCTCCACCGCCTTTTCACCAGAGATAAGGCCAACTACCCTGTATTCCTCTCCGAGGTATTTCCTAATAATACAAATGCTCTCCGGATTATCATCTATAGCTAATACAGTCTTTTTGGCGACTTCTTTCCCTTTGGGTGCTTCAGCTTCCACCGGCCCATATTCTTCAGCTTCCACCGGCCCATATTCTTCTTGTGCCTTGAGCACAAGGCCTTCTATGATCTCACAGCCCTTGCAGAAATCTACCTTTTCCGGATAAGCGGCTATCTTCATGCCCGCACAATGAGTTCCGAGGACTAACCAGCATCTGCTTTCCTCAATTCCATATGCAGGACACATGGGCTGCCCACAACGGACATATTCCCAGCATCTGATAGGCTTGCCGGCATATTGTGGCTCCTTTAAGAAGGTCTCAACGGGCTTTCCAAAATAATCGGCCAGGGCTTCGGCCACCCTTGGTTCCATTACAGGCTCTCCGTGCTTTTCGAGCATTTCTTTGTCTAAAGGAATGGTAAAAGCGAATTTACTACCCTCTCCATATTTGCTTGTTGCCCACATCATGCCTTTGTGCAATGCCACTAATCCCCTGGCAATACTGAGGCCGAGGCCGGTGCCTTCGTACTGGCGAACAGTAGTAAGGTCTACCTGGACGAACTTGTCAAAGATCGTGCCGAGATCCTCTTCCTTTATCCCTGTTCCTGTGTCTTCCACGCAGACTTCTGCAAATATAGGTGACTCTCCGGGTTTAATACCCCGTTCAGAGGGTCTGGCCGTTATGGTGACTCCTCCCTTATCGGTGAACTTGACGGCATTGGATAAGAGGTTTATGAGAATCTGTTTAATCATATCCTCATCCCCATAGACTAAACGTAGACCCTCATCAAGATGATCAGTAAGGGTGAGGCCCTTTTGTTTTATGAGAGGTTCAAAAGTAGGAATGACAGACTCGATGAGCCATTTCAGGTCGAGCTCCTTTGGTTCTAGTTTTATTTTCCCTGACTCTATCTTGGATATATCGAGGATGTCATTTATCAGTTGCAGGAGATACTTCGAATTAGAAGCGATCCTCTTGAGGCTCTTTTCCTGTTCTTCATTAATAGGGCCATCAACCCCGTCTACTAACAGGTCTGCATAACCGATGATAGCATTCATGGGCGTGCGGAGCTCATGAGACATATTGGCCAGGAAAGTCGATTTTAGTTTATCCAGCTCCCTGAGCTGCCTGTTAGCCTTTTCCAAAAGTGTTAAAAGCCGGGTCCTTTCATCTAATAGGGCAGTCTTTCTTTTGATCTCTTCCTCTAATTTTCTACTGGCGGAGGAGACGCTTTCGACCATATAGTTGAAGGTCTGGCCGAGGACTCCAATTTCATCCTCTGTCTTTATATCTATGAAAACGGACATATCTCCATCTGCAAACCTGTGTGCCTTCTCAGCCAAATTCTCCACGGGACGCCTTATAAATCTGTTCACTATGAGATAAATTATGGTGATTGCGAGGGATAGGCCGAATAGAGTTAATACGAGGGTTCGGTTTCGCTGGGCGGCAACAGTCTCATAGACTCTCTCAGCGCTTATCCTTATTGCCATACTACCGATAACCTTTCTGGAAGAGCCGTGGCAGTGATGGCACTCCTTTTGATTTAAAATAGGATAGAAGGAAACCAAACACCTATCCCCTGAGACCTCGTCCTCAAATGCACTCTGTGGTTCAATCCCGGTCTTTAAAATCTCGTTTAAGGTCTGGAGAGCGGCTTTGTTATGAATGGAATCCGCTATCCTGGTTTTTACCTTATCCTTATGAGTGGAATAGATTATCTCCTGATCAAAATTACAGATAAATACCTCAATATCTTTAGCCATTTCCCTGATGTCTGACAATTCTCTTTTAATACCCTCAGCGTCTCCTACCCCCATGGGATGCTTTATCCCTGCATAGGTCGAGGAGGCCATGTCCCGAGCTAACATGTGCATCAGCTCTATCCTGTCTCTGGTCCCGAAGTATATTCGTACAATGATTTCGGTTACCATAATCAGAACTATAGTGATTACAATGGCTACCATTATCTTGTTAGCCAGACGCTTTTTCAGAAAACCAGTCATCCCTATCTCCTGATTGAACTTAGAGGCTTTGCCCTCTCCGAGCTGTGAGGCAACAGATAATGCTGCCGACAAAGGCCTGTCATTTCAACAGGCTGTAGAAATTCCCTCTTGTTCGGTGATCATTGAAACATGCTACGCTAAAATCTGCATGTACTGGGGAACAAGCAATTTATATGTAAACCTTTTAATTTCGTTTTAATGTCTAAACCTTTGCCTGCTGTGCTTTGTTTT
>Ga0209986_10001023_pt1 | contig 27268 bp, 31 predicted proteins | sample BlataG_FD_183168 | JGI IMG/M metagenome (GOLD analysis project Ga0209986, IMG submission 183168) | Deep subsurface microbial communities from Black Sea to uncover new lineages of life (NeLLi) - Black_00105 metaG (SPAdes) (version 2) | ecosystem: Environmental > Aquatic > Marine > Oceanic >... | reverse complement strand
CCCCTGTATTGTTATTCTCCCCATCCGCCTTGTATATAAAACATAAAACAGCAACAGTTGCCCCCACCTTTCTCTCAATCAGTAAAAGGGGGCTATAAGACACACAAAGAGAGAAGATTTTATAAACATTTGTACACAGACGCATTACCTCATACATAAACATCATCATCATCATCAAGCAGTAGCAGTAGCAGCCTTCTTAGGCTTGGTAGCCTCATCCACCAAGTAGACCAAACCTCTAAAGTTGATACCGCTATGATTAGACAACGACATCTCACACGTCCTTGATGTGCTGTACCCGTCACTGCACCCTCCAGTCTGTAGATGCTGCAATGCTGCTCCAGTCAGTTCTGGATACCTCATACCTCTATCACCTGCCATTCCACAGCAAGGCACTCCCGATGGGACCACCTGGTCTGCACACATGGAGGCGACCTTCATGAAGGAGTCTTCAATGCCCATTTTTTTGGATGAGCAAGGGACGTGGATGGCCACGGTGTCTTTGACTTTGGTGAACTCTAGCTTGTCCAGTAGGAAGCGTCTGATGAATTCTACTGGCTCAAACATTGAAAACTTAAGGGCAGGTTCCGTGAATGCAGACTTGAGTTGAGATAGACATGGAGAGGTGTCGCAGACGACTGGGTACTTGCCGTTTTCTGATGCTTTGAGAATGGCAGATTCAAGCTCACCAGCCTTCTTTTCAGCAGCTGCTTTGAAACCACGGGAGTTGAACATCATTCCGCAGCAAGATGAAGACAGTCCTTCAGGATAGATGACTTCATAGCCGGCCTTGTCAAACAAAGAGAGCAGCTTTTCATGCACACTTTCTTGTGCGTAATCATCTTTGCTGGGTCCCATGATTCTAGTCACACAGGTAGGGACATAGACTACTTTCCTTGGAATGGTCCTTGGAACTCCACTACCAGATTCTGTTGTGATTGTATCCTCAACAGTGGGTGGTTTGGCAGGTGACATATTCAGAGGAGCAGCTCCCTTGGGCATGTATGGGTTCCACTCTGGGATGAAGTGATTGGTTGACTTGTTCAGAGCAGTAGCGATGGCTTTCAGTGGGGTGGGGCCCAAGACAGAGTGAGCAACATTGACTACACCAAGCATCTTGTTCATAGCCCAAGCAGTAGCCCCAAAGTTATTGGCGACGAAGTCTGCAATGGCACTGGCTCTTGGAGCTGCTTGCATGTCGTTGCTGCGTAGCTTTTTGATGAGATCTCCAGTGTTTATCTTGACAGGGCACTTTTCTTGGCACATACCGTCGGCAGCGCAGGTGTCTTGACCCTGGTACTCAAAGATCTGTGCCATTTCATCCAAACGAGTTTGTTGCTCTGTGGTTCTAAGCTCCATGTTTCTCAGTCTAGTCAGCTCTTTGTAGACGGCAATACGCTGACGTGGCGTGATGGTGACGTCACGAGAGGGGCAGTTACTCTCACAGAATCCACATTCAATGCATCTATCTACCAGTGGATCAGCTTTAGGGGATGGTTTTAGATTCTTTACGTGTGCCAAAGGGTCTCTGTTCAGGATGACGCCAGGGTTGAGCACAAAGTCTGGGTCAAACATGGCTTTCAACTCCCACATTAGGTTATATGCCTTAGTACCCCACTCCATCTCTACAAATGGAGCAACATTCCTGCCTGTACCGTGCTCAGCCTTCAAACTACCACTATGCTTGGTTGCCACAATGTAGCACAGCTCATCAAACATCTTGTGGAAACGTGATACTTCTTCAGGAGTAGAGAAACTTTGGGAAAACACCAAGTGCAGGTTGCCTTCTAAGGCGTGACCAAAGGCGGAGGCATCATGGTAGCCGTATTTCTGAAACATCTCTATGATATCCATAGTCATATCACCTAGCTTATCAACTGGGCAGGCAACATCTTCCAGCAACATTGCAGTACCAGCTTCTCTGGCACCGCCAACCAATGGAATCAATCCTTTTCTGACGTCCCAGTACACTTTGGCATCCTTGGGGTCGTGTTTGAATTCATAGTAATCAACGTCTCTAGTTACTCCGGGGGCTGGACCAAAGGGGAGTCCACTGGCATTCAGTGCATTACGGACTTCATCAATTCTGCTTTGCAAGTCTTCGGCAGTTTGTGCTCTGCATTCAATCAGCAGAGCAGCTCCCATGGGGCCAGCGTCTGGGAGGTCCGGGACCAGCCTTGGCATTGCTTCTTCTTTCAACGACTCTCTCAGAGAGGCTCTGTCAAACATTTCCACGGCGTCGACGCTGGTTTCTGTTCTGAGTACAGAGGCAGCTTTGCAGGCACTCTTAATATCGGGGAACATGATGAAGGCTGATGCTTTATTGGGCCATTCTGGGACAGTGTTGTAGGTAGCTTCAGAGACAAAGCCCAGAGTGCCTTCACTGCCAATCATCAACCTCTTGATGATTTCTATGGGGTCGTCAACTGGGAAGTCAACCAAGGCATTCAGAGAATAACCAGTGGTGCATTTAATGGCAAACTTTCTACGGATGAGAGCAGACAGTTGAGTATCGGCTTGAATGCGCTTGGCCAGATCAACAACCCCGTCGACCAGAGCCTTGTGCGAGGTAAGGAATGCTGCTCTGGAGGCTGGATCTGCAGTGTTGAGTATGGTACCGTCCACAAACACTATTTTCATGTCTTTCAGTGTGTGATAAGAGTTTTGAGAGACACCACAGCACATTCCTGAGGAGTTGTTGGCCACGATACCGCCCATCATGCATGAGTCAATGGATGATGGGTCGGGACCGATTTTATACTGCACCGGGTGTTTGTGTTTGATTTGATGATTGGCAAGAATTCTGTTGACTTCACCTCCAATAAGACCTGGTTGGACAGTAATGACGCTGCCATCTCCTTGCACTTGGAAATTTCTAAAGTTTTTACCAGTGTGACTAATCTTGAGCAGCACGCTGTCGGTGATGGCCTGAGCAGAAAGGGAGGTACCGGCTGCGCGGAAAGTAACTGGGACACCAAGCTTCTTGGCAATAGGGAGGATGCGTTTGATTTCCTCTTCGTTGTGGATTTTGATGACCATTTTGGGGTTGAGGCGGTAGAAGGAGGCGTCTGTGCCGTAGGCAAATGTGCGTACGGGATCTGTGAATTGACGGTCCTTGGGGATGAAATCTGTAAAAGATGAGGAGGGGAGAAGAGGGGAAGGGAATATTGTTAAAAAATAGAGTGTATCAAGATTAGGGGTTGTAAGAAAATGCTTAACATGCTTAATGACTGCTAGCTATATATATTGCTGCTGCTATCTCCTCCACCACTCAGCCAGAGGCGTAGGAGGAAGTCGGGTTGGAGGTCTACTTACCACTAATTTCCTTGGCAAAGGAGGAATATCGACCATCCTCAATGCGTCTACCATCTACGTTCTCGTATTTCTTAGGAACAAAGTCCTTTTCGTGGGGAGCTAGGATAGAAATCGCTCCTACAGAATCCACCTTGACAAAAGGGAGAGCTACTTCTTGTGGGTAAACCTCTACCGGTTGCTGTGCTGGCATCACATGACCACGAGACTGGAATACTGGAGCTCTTTTAGTGAGACTTCCACGGGGACTAAGGCCCAATGGAGCACTGGACCCCAAACTACTGAGGCATTGGCTGTCATTTTGCACCAGTGATTGAAGCCTACCTCCCAGCAGGGAGGCCGCTCTTCTCTTCATTTTATTGAAACCTATGTAGTCAAGGTATAGGTGATCTAATTTTTCGATTTAATGGATGCTGTCGGTTCACCTGTGCGAGGTTTTGAATGGGTGGGTGAGGAGATGAGAGAGAGAACAGCTCTGATTGGATGAGAGAAATCGAAGAGGAGAGCCCTTCCTCTCTTGGGTTGGAGGGGGACACGACAAGACCCTACTATACGCCCATAAAGTGTGAGAATTGAGGAATCCAAACCTTTTATGCTACAACCCATTATCGATTGAAGCTTCAAATAAGTGTATTTTGATCGTCAAAGCCGGTGGATCACCCGATAATTGCAATCAACATGCTGGCAAGACAACTCTTGCGTAGAGGGTCTACCCTGAGAAACTATAGCTCCCTTCCAGTCTATGCAGATGAGGTAGGTGTGATCCTAGGAGTCATAAATACCCGGTAACGCTCCCAATGTGTGTCCTAACCCAGCAATCCTCATCTCCCTCTCCAATATGTGCAGGTTGCTGATTCAGTCTCTGAGCACGCTGGAGTCAGACCAGCCTTCAGCCACGTTCCAGCTGGGCGTAATCATCTATACGTTCCAGGTAAGCCTCCCACTTTACTCGAAACCGGGCGCATTCTTCCTCTTTCCTTCCATACCTCCTACGCTTCTCCTCCGACAGAGAGAGGGAGAGTGTGCAGAAAGAGGCCCTGCCCCCTACTTCCTCCTACTATCACTCACCCCTTCTCTCTACCATCACTACCACCACCATACTATCATACTGACAGGTCCCGTCAACATCCACGATGATGTCCAAAGAGCCATGAACGTCCCAGGACAAAACCACAGAGACCCCTGGTTTGCGGAACTCTTCAAATCATGCCTGGCAGACACCAAAGTCCTGTTCAACACCAAGACCGGCACCCCTTTCATTTACCCAGGTACCGGTACTGGTGGTTGGGAAGCAGCCTTGACAAACACTCTCTCCCCAGGAGATAAAATTGTCACTTTCAAATATGGCTTGTTCTCCCATCTCTGGATTGACATGATGCAACGTCTCGGTCTGGACGTGACTGTCATTGATTGCAGATGGGGAGACGGAGCCGACGAAGCCAAGCTTGCTGAGATCCTCAAAGCTGATACTAAGAAACAAATCAAAGCAGTGGCTGTTGTTCATAATGAGACTACTACTGGTGTCACCAGCGACATCCCCGAGGTGAGAAAGACAATGGACACCATTGATCACCCCGCTCTCTTGTTGGTGGACGGTGTATCTTCCATTGGCGCCTTGGAATTCAAATTCGATGACTGGAGAGTGGATGTAGCTGTCACTGGAAGTCAAAAAGCTCTCTCCATTCCAACTGGTCTCGGTCTGGTGTGCGCCTCACCCAAGGCTCTTGACGCAATGAAGAGCGCCAAGCTGAAACGTGTCTACTATGATTTCGCAGACATGCTACGCACCAACCCCAGCGGCAACGTCCCCTACACCCCATCGCTCCCTCTCCTCTACGGCATGAGGGCCAGCATCAAAATGCTTAAAGAAGAAGGGATGCAAAACGTACACGCTCGCCATTTCCGCCTCGCAGAAGGCGCACGTAAAGCTGTAGAAGGTTGGGGACTCCAAACCCTATGCAAAGACCCTAGGTGGAAATCTGACTCCCTCACTGTCATTGAAACCCCTGCTGGTATCGACTCCCAGAAAGTGGTGGATATCGCCTATGCCAAGTACAATTTGAGTCTAGGTATTGGTCTGGATAAAGTTAAGGGGAAAGTATTCCGAATTGGTCACCTGGGAAATATGGACGAACTGATGCTGTGCTCTGCATTGTGTGGTGCTGAGATGGCTATGATTGATGCAGGGGTGAAGATTGCTCCTGGCAGTGGAGTGTCCAAGGCCATTGATTACTTCCAGAAGACAGCTAAGGTTATTCCTACCAGAGAAAGCTTGGTACAATAGTAAGAGAGAAAGAGAGAAGAGGAGATGATGAATGCATTTGATTGATTGGTGGAGGAGAGAAGAGGGAGAGGAGGAGGAGAGAGATTTGAAATCGATTTTTTTGTCTCTGCCTTTTTTGCATTTATAAATACTAAGTAAGAATAATATTGAGATTCAGCAATGAGATGAAGAAGAAAGGAGGAAGTGAAGAAGACAATCCAACAAACATTTGATTTGTGTGTCCACCTACACTTTCTGTATTTCTTCGTTTTGTGCTTTTTAAGAAATTTTAAACTAACTAAACTGCAATACTTCATTACATGTTTGGGACTTCTATCTAGTGTATCAGTCAGATAACACGATACCCTGAGCTTCAATTGTCTGCAATAATGTCTGGTAATCCATCCTATACTTGGCAGCTGTCTCTCTCAACCGAGATTTGCTCAACACAAAGTCGTCAACCTCGGGAAGCATCACTGGATCTCTTGATTCTTCTTCTTCTTCTTCTTGCTGGTTGAAAGTACTTGGAATGATGATATCATCAGCTTCAGGAGTCAGTGATCCTTCTCTATCAATATTATTTATACTGGAAGCACCACTACTATCACTAATATTTTTGCCAACAGCAGCTGCAGTTGCCACTGCCGCTGCGGCCTCCTCTTCTTCAATAGCGTCAACACTACTGGTCGTCATCATTTCAGATATATGACTCAGGTCTACAACTTGTGGAGGAGGAAGATTATAGTTCTCTGGTGTTACTAGCCTATCTATAATAAAGTCATCATCCAGATGGAGATGGCCATGGAGTTGGGTGGTGGCTGTATCAGCAACGGAAAAGTCGCTGCCGCTTTCTTTTAGTACTGTATCTAATGGAGGAAGCATGTCTACTAGAGGCACGCTAATATCTTCCTCATTATTAGAAGTAGCATTATATGATGATGATGATGATGATACACTTCTACTTCCACCTTTACCTCCAGCTGCTGCTGCTGCTGCTGCTGCTGCTGCTGCTGCTGCTGCTGCTTGTCTTTCCTTTTCTTTTTGTTGTTTTTGTGCCATTTGCTCTTCCTTCAAAGCCAGAGCCAGAACCTCCCCCAGCTTCATTGAAGCCTGAGGAGGCAGCAATACTACCACAGCTTCCGGATCTATTTTATTAAACTCTAATAAATCAGTTATCAGAGCTCTATCTTGAATACCAATCCCGGAAAACAGCAGCACTCTATGTTTCCCCCATCCACCTTGCTCTGCTTGAAGTTGCTGGTCCGTTGATATGGGCTCTTCCCATTTTGGTTCTTCCTCTGTAACTGCCTGTTCACAAATTTTCTGGAGTATTGCAGCAGAGGAGGAGGGTATGACAGGGATATCTTGGCCACCGAGGCCGTCCAGTAGGACTCTGATACCGGCCAGTTCTTCGACGGGGAAGCCAGCGGCAAGGATGGCTGGAGGGCCCCAGATGCTCTCTTCTTCTAATTGGAGTTCTTGTTCCTCTTCTTCTTGGAGGAGGAATGTGTCTAGTTGTTCGTCTAGGTAATCATCGTCTTCTTCTTCGTATTCAGTAGAGGTGGTGATGATGGGATCAGGTTGGTCGGTGTCAAGGCGGGAAGAAGAAGAGGTGGAAGAGGGGACGTTGTCGTCGGTGGCGGCAGGGCGGAGGCGTAGAAACTGACAGTGCTTGATAGCGTGGTGTGATGTGTGCGGTTTGATAGAGGGTGAATGATAAATAGTTGAGTGCCAAGAGACGTGGGAATGAATCTTTAATAATCGCATTTTGTTTTCAAAACTTTTGATTCTTAGTCATTAATTCGCAGACGATTTAACGACTAAACCCTAAATCGTGTGATTACGCGTCATCATTTTTATATGCATGCATTATTATAATCGATGTTGGAGGTTATTTCAGTTACTCTTGCTGCTCCACCTGTTTTTATCGTGCGATGAAAAGAGGAGTCTAAAACGGGGAATTTGCTCAATGCACCCATTAAAACATTACAAATTAACTACAAAATATGTCAGAAATCTCCGGTGTGCTAAATTCTGTTCTTCACCGGGCACTGGCCTTGACTCCATCGTTCAATCAAGTCTCATTTGTGGCAAGTTTTGGTATTGTCTTGGGAGTCCAAAAGTTAGTCAAAACTGAGGGCGGTGATTGGTATAAAAAGATCAAAAAGCCCACATGGACCCCTCCAAACTGGATTTTCCCCGTGGTAAGAGGAAATATTGCCTTTGGAACTCAGGCTCGTCGCGTCCCGTTTCAGACAGAGTTCACGCAGCATTCATTCGTTACACCAACCTTTCTTCCCAATTAACCATCCCGTCCCATCTCTTCCCATCCCTTCCCTTCTCCATCACAATACATACACATACATATAGATGTGGATCCCACTGAAGACTCTTCAATCCATAGCTTTATGGCTCGTCCTCAACACCCCCACCCCCACTAGACACCGTCTCTCCCTCCCGGTAGCCTTGTCCATCTTCAGTCTCCATCTAGCTCTAGGCAACTACTGGAATGTAGTCTTTATGGGAAGAAAACAAATAAACCAATCCCTTCCAGTAATGGCAGCTTTCTGGTGCTCCATTGTGGCTGGTGTAGCTGCTTTCTGGAATATCAATCCATTGGCGGGCAAGATGTTTCTACCTACAATTGGATGGGTTACTGTTGCTGCTAAGCTCAACTGGGATATTGCTTCATTGAATAGTAGTGATACAAAAAAGAGAAAGTAATAATAAATATGCATGTTGTAAAGAATAATGATACTACTACTCAATAAACATGTTACATGTATGAAATGTATTACTCACCCAAAGGAGCCCCAGCGCACATTAGGCTGGGATTGCCGTGTGTAGTCCTCCTTCCTCCATATATATGTTATGTAGTACACATTCTACATAATATTTTCTTCACTCAGTTTACTACCACTTCTGCTTATATCAACATCGTCTACTTCAGCTAATCTAATATACCCAGAATTCCTTGTGAATTCTATAATCTTAAAGTCATACAATTGTCCTATTTCATACCTAGTTCTCTTGTTGAGAATATTGCTATTACGTCCACCACCACCACCACCTCCTCCTCCTCCTCTTGCTGCTGAGGTATGTATGCCAGGTAGATGAGCAACTAAACCAGCAATACCTACCGCCCACCCTCTTCTTCCTTCCATTTTGTTAAGTATCCTCCCTCTCACCGGCTGATTGTTTTTATACAATTGGGAGAGTTCCCTCCAAACAAGAGCAAGGCGTTGCTGCTTCATAGCTGCCTTGGAATAGACAAGAGCTTCATTTTCTGGAGTTTGCATCTTGTGGACGTATACTTTGACCTGATCGCCGACCATGATGTCGTCTGGTTGACGTGGTTGGCCCAATTTGTGGGCGGGGGTGAGTTGGATGATGTCGTCGGGATCAAGTTCTGTGGAGAGGATGTAGGCAGGTTTGCCTGCTACGTCTAGTAAAAGTCGGGTTTTGTTGATGATGTCTGTGACTGAAGCTAGGACCATGTGGCCACGGAGGTCTTGAGAGTAGTCGCTGCGGCGGAATTCGTCGAGTTTGGCTTGGCGTGCTTGGTGCAGGGCGTCGGTATTTGGTCCAGGTGGAGGACGGATTAAGTTTTCGATGGTTTCTTTGTAGTATGAGTCTAGGTCTGGTTCGCCGATGGTGATGCTGGATTTGAGGGTGGAGCTCGCTCTGCAGGAGAGGAGTAAGCTTTGCAGTTTTAAGCCTTGTTGCAGGCTGATGGCTTTGTTCATGGTCGTGGGGTGTGGTAATGGATGGTTAGCTCAATTCCATGACCTTGATGGAGTTATGAATATTAAATCTAATAATATAATTTGGTTGGTGGAGAGCGCTATTCAAGTGCTTATAGAAGGCAAAGTGTTTTCGGATTCCTTTCAAAGCAGGTCGCTTTTCGTCTTTTCTGCGCATAGTTTTTAAAAACAAAAATTATCAGCACTCGCAACAAGATTTATTCAGTCGTATGAACGCATATAAGCTTGAATAACTGCAAAAAACTGTCCACTAGACTTTGATCCGATTCGCAATATGAGTAGGAAGAAGGAGGAAGAATTGCTAGACCCAGAGGAACAGTTTGTCCTACGCATTCTAGACTTACAGTTAGCAGAGAAAGTCAAGAAGGCTCTCCAGGAAGGTGCCACTTCCAAAGTTGAAATCGTCTTTCAAGGTAATCCATCCACCGACCCATGATGCTCTCCCTCTTCTTACTCTCTCCCTCCTCTTACACACGCATCCCCTCCTTCCCACTGATAACAACATCAGATAGTGAAGATGAAGGTAAATTCATCTTTGAGGGCCAACCCCATCCTCTCAAAGTCCTCAGCCTCCCCACCATTGTAGAAAGCTACAAAACCTACGACGACACCAACCTCGTCAAGACCACCGACATTGGCCAAATCCTCATCGTCGGCAGCAGCAATGACAATGACAACCAAGGCCAACGACAAGATTTTGATTTCAAACAACACATCGATACCAACGCCAACACTGATGAACTCCAGCAACGAGACACCACCAATAGCAGCCTCATAGTCTTCCCCAAATCCAAAGACGGTATAACTCCACCCTTTAGAAACGCCAGGTCGCGTGTGTTTAGAAAACCACTCCAAGTAGAGTTTCCAGCCGTGGAAAGAGTGGAGGTGGATTTATTGACTATTTTATCAGGGGGTGCTCCTGTGAGAGATGAGAGGTACCCGGGGTCTAAAAATACAAAGTTTATAGATACAGAGGAGATTTGGCAGGTTGATGAAGCTACGGGCCAAGGTGCATGGGTGCCTGTTATGAGAAGATAAATAGAGGAGGAGGGTTGTAATATGAGTATGTGTACATTATTAGTATAATATTACAGAGATCTCTATATTATCCATTTTATAGATCAATAGATATGGTTATCAAGCATATATGTAAGTACCAATGTATCTTACCGCCTCTGTCTCTTTGCCTTCAGCCCCCTTGCAGCTCCTTCCTTGGCGGCCTTGACGACCTTATCCAACCCCTTCTTGGCGCCCCTTGTCTTCTGAGCTCTCCTATTCAACATATTACGATCCAAAGGCCAATAGGCATAAGGCTCCACTTTAGAACTGCCCTTGGCATCTCCTCCTGATGCCTTGTTATTCTTGTTGGCTTTGTACCTATCTCCACTATGCCTGTTGTTTCCTCCGCCAGAGGGAGGAGTGCTCTTGGTGCTCCTACCACCCATACTCCTACCACCCATGCTCCTACCACCCATGCTCTTGCCACCAAGTGAAGCAGCGATAGAAGGAGCCATGGCCACGCTCTTAGCTCCTTTGAGAGCCAGATCCATTCCAGAGAAGCCTTTCAAGTCTTCAAAATCAGAGTCTTCTGAATCAAATCCGTCTGTTCTACGCTTTCTCTTCTTCTTCTTTCCATCATCATCGTCTTTGACGATCATTCTTCCTCTCTCATCATGATCAAATGTAATACCAGCCCTACCCTTTCCGTTAGCAGCATTCGTACTAATACCAGCTGCAGCGCGTACCAATTGTCTTGAAGTCTTAGAATTTAATAAATCCACCGGTTCCCCTGATTGCAGCAATGCGCTGGTATTATTTCCGCCATCAAACCCTCTCCTCTTATAATTATCAGTGGTACGTGACACAGCTCTGCTCTTCCTATCACTATAACCACCATTACCTTCACCATCCTCATCAGTATCGGCATCATCTTCATCCATGACGCTATCCCTCCAGTCACTCTTCCCAGCTGTCTTTGCCACCGTTTGACGGGTCTTTCTACTCCTCTCATCAAACTCCATCTCATCATCACCATCATCTCTCCTACTGCCAGCTGCTTTCTTCCTTTCTCTCCTATTATTAGCCTTCCTAATATGAGTCAACAACCTTTTATGTTTCTCAGGCATACACTTCTCCATTTCTTCAAACCCAACTCTCCTTGCAACCCTCTCCATTATCACTCTCACTTTCAACCTAAATTTATTTTTAGAATCTTCCGCCCACAGCAATATCCCTTCTAAAATAGAAGGAAGCGCTGTCACAAGATCGGCCACTGGCAATCTCACTGCTACTACCTTGACAAACCCGAGCACGCTTTTGATGACTTCTCTAGCTCTGCTTCTGAGCAGCATGAGTACAGCTGGGAGCAGGTCGGGGACGAGGGAGACAAGTACGGGGGCGAATTCGTAAAGTAATCTAGCAAGACCCATTACTGAGGCTGATATCATATGTGGACTGGTTCCTACAAGACCACCAAGCACCATGGTGAAAAGAGCGTGTAAACCACCGGCATCTTGGTGTTGTTGTGGATCTTCTTCTTCATGCATGTGTTCATCGTCATCATGATTGTCGAGGCAACCAATGTGAGAATGAGGAGGAGGATCAGCAATTTGCATGGCCCTTGCCAAGTCCACCAGCAATTCATACGCAGCAGCTCTTGTCTTTTTATTAGCTTCCTTGAGACATAAGATGATCTCTCCTACCATTTCTGCTACTACAGCTCTTGCCTTGGTTTTCCTATCTTGATCCTTCTCCTCACCTTTAATATCATGGTCAGCACGACTAGGGAGAGAGACAGGAAGACCATCAGGCTGGATAAGAAGAAGAAGAGCTTCTTTAATGCATCTCAACCTATACCTCTTTGCTGCACTCAAACTGGTAGTAACATTGAGCAACAACCATTCTATTAACTGCTGGAACTGAGGCTGTGTAATGTCTGCCCTGGATTCTAAGATGTAAGCCATAATCTTATAGCCCTTCTTTTGTAGAGCTGGCTCTCTTTCTTCTGCTGCAGCTTTAGCAGCATTGCATAGCGTGGACAGCGCACGGCTATCTAACCCTCCTGACAACAGCAGCCCTGCTTCTATATAGGTGCATCTTCTCTCTGTATTGCTATCACCGCCATCTAAGACAGCATCAGGTCCCAATTCACCAGTCTTGGCTTGTTCAGTTGCCTTCACATACTTTGAAAGCGCCACTTTAAAGGCTTGGGCGGTCAATGCAGGGTCACAGAGACAGGCATAAGAAGACAATGCTGCTGCAATCGGCCTTCTTCCAGCAGGAGCAGCTCCTACAAATGCATTTAACAATTGAGGCAACCATGTCTTGGCCAGCGTTTGTAGGCATTTCAGGTTACTTTGAGCTACTTGGACAGTCCAAGTAGAAGGCAATTCATTCAAGAGAGAGTCTTCATCTATCAATCCCAGATGTTCCTCCACTTCTTCTCCTTCATTTCCAAGAGCTGCATTGTTGCTGTTGTTGTTGTTATTGAGCACCTCGTCGTCTTCAGTAGCTTTAGAACATGGGTCAGCATAACCTATCATATTGTCATAATGATGCAGAGCAATACGGGTCTGCACACAGAGACGGCGTAGTGCCAAGCAGATTGGGGTTCTCAAGTCATCTCTCTTTTCAAACGCCAAGGCGATCTCCTTCACATACAACCTGTAGTAATTTAGTGATTGATTTAGGGGAAAGAGGAAGGGGGGGATGTGGGTGAGTTAATAAGGAAAAGAAGAAAGTAGGAAGCATTATGAAGAAAGCATGGGAAAAAATTTGATAAAAGCAATATATAAATATGCCTATTGTGTGCCTCAGTGGTAGTGACAACTTTTACCACTCCACATAAACAAAAGAGTTTTCAGTTCTCAACAACGAATGAAAGGTAATATCGTCATCGGCACACACATAGAAAGAGAGAGAAAGAAAGAAAGAAACCAGTAGTGGTGATTGCAAAACCATGAACACCTCTGAAAAGAAGAAGGAACAACCAAACACAAACATACCTTAGAGCTTCATCAGCATCTTGAGCCCATCTACAAAATGACGGCAACGTCCCCCAAATCTGCCCCTCCAACGCACTACACACCTGAGCTTCCTGATCTCTCCCTCCCTTCCCAGCAGCAGCAGCCCTCGTCCCCAATTTCCTAGCTACCAACAACAACTGCTGCCCCCAGAAATCCAAGCGAGCCCCTGTCACATGCATTCTCAACAATGGAAGCATCCACGTTCTCGCAGCGTCATCTTCACCCACCTGTCCATCCAGCCCTTCCATCAAATTCATAGGCAATACACTAAGTACCAGTTCAGGTCCTTGGGATCGTAGTGCCACTCCAATTGCATTCTGCGCAGCGAGTATCGCTCTATCTCTGGCAGCTTTTTCTAAATCTTCCTCCTCATACCCATCACCACCGTCGCCTTCTTCCATATCCTCATCACTATCATCTTCATTGCCTTTCTTCCTCGTTTCTTTGTCCCCGGCAGCATCATCAGCTCCAGAGCATATCTCTCCTAGTCTATCCAGCACCCCAGTAACAAGCAAACCTCCCTCACCTCCTAATTTCAATAATAATTCTGAAGCTACTGGAATGGAACCTTCCCAACCTACTTGGTATCTTGGGCCCAGTGAACCTTCAACTGCAGTGATGATACTCAGTAAAGGTGCCGGCCTTGATGAAGATGATTGTTTCTTATTGCTGCCAGCAGCATGAGCAAGAGCTGATTTGATGGCAACAGAGTCGATGCAGGAATCTATCAAGTTCTTCAAACACTGACCAACAGCAAACCGAACACTGCCGTGGTCATGTGCAAGGAGAGGAGCCAATAAATGAAAAGCTCGGGGCAGCAGAGTTTGGCCCTGACGAGCGTCTAATTCACACACTTTAACACAGCCATCTTCAACTAGTTTAACATAGGACAGTGTGGAGTCACTTTGTTTTCTGTCTCCGAGGGTAGCAGTAGCAGCTTCATCAGCAAGAACTGAATGTAAGAGCGCGGACAGGGCTGACACAGGGAGGAGAGAGGAGGGCGAAGGGGTGGTTGTTGAAGAGGAAGAGAGGTAGGGGGAGGAGGAGGAGGAGAAGAGAGTGGACAGTGTCTCGTTGGCATGTTGAGTTAGCAGAGGTTGGTGGAGTGGGTAGAGTTTGACTACCATGTCACATACATCGGCAGCACATGTCACTGCAAGAAGAGAGAGGAGAAGGGAGAAGGGAGGGAGAAGGGTGAGAGAGTTAGAATCATGTCTTGTATATATAGAGAGAGAGGAGTACTAGTACTATATATATGGTGACCTCGGAAGTCCAGACATATAGAGGTTGCTTCAATCTTCATTGACTTGTTTAAATCTCTCTGTCTATAACAGATGAGCCCCTGATTCTCATCATTGATCATATACATATGTAGTGCACTGTCTACTATATAGCCCCCTCCTTGCTTGTTCTTGTTCTTGTTCTTATACTTACCTGATAGTAAAGAGATGATTTTCTTCAACAAACCCAGCAAATGAAGCGCGTCAGATACAGCAGCAGCAATAGCATCCTCTGCTTGTTGCCTCTTTTTACTGGAAGCAGCTGCTGCTGCTGCTCTTGCTGCTGCTTCAGGAGAAGGGAGGATCTTTTCACACATTTTGAATATGCTCTGACTTGCTTGAGTTAGTGCTGCAGATGTTGATGATGGTCCACCACCACCTCCTTGTTGCTGGAGAGATGCAAGGACTTCTTCAATACCGGCTTGTGCTCTTCTTCTCACTTTCGGTCTCTTATCCAGGCTAAGATTCAGTACCATGTTGAAAGCTGGTACTGCAGGCATCCAATCTTGAGGATCTGATGCTGCTAGGACTTGGCATAGACATGATGTTGCTGACCTTAGGCACTTACTACTACCACCAGTAGCAGTAGTACCGCCATCTGGTAGTGGTGATGAGGATGATGACTGAAGTACCACAGTGCCCAAGACTTGTACTGCTGGAACAAATTTAGAGCGTAGTATAGAGTTGGGAACCCTTGATAAGATCATATCTAGGAGATGACACATGGCAGCAGTGACTTCAAGATTGGCAGTGGTCTGCTGGCTCTCTAATGAGGACATGAGAGCAGCGAAAATGGCAGCTGGCGTGGGTTGGAGGCCTTGATTGGTGATAACTTCAACGAGAGAGTTGAGGATGAGGCAGAGTTGGCGGCTCTCTGGTTGAATGCTGCGGCTGTGCCTGGAGAGGATGTCAGCAACGAGGCCGGATGATGATGATTGTGGCTGTGAAGGTGGGGCTGGTTGTCGTCGTGAGGGATGTGATGCATCTTTGGGTGCAGACTTGACTCGCAAGTCTTTGAGAGCAAGTGATTCTTGGAGACCTTGGAGATCCATGGTATAATACGTTTATTGGGATAAGTTTGAATTATGGGGTTTCCGAGTTATTTGAAGCTATTGAAAATTAGACATGCATATGAATGTGTCTTGTCTCTTTTCTCACCGGAAACAATTTCTGTTTCAATATGCCAAACAACGAACCAAGGTTTCTAGAATTGTATCTTACTATTATTAATGCGACTTGATTAAGAAGTTCCAATGTAATATTAGACCTGCCAACCCGCCGCCGCCTATCTGCCGCAACTCGAAGAGTAACACATCTCCCCTTTTCTCTCTCTCTTTCCTATATAATGCATCCATGGCACACACACCACATCATCATACTATCTTCTGTTACAATATATGTATTCGTTTTTGACCTAAAATTGTGCAAAGCACCTGGTACACAACCCCTCACAAGATCCTTCGCAATCTACAATACATCCAAGAGCTCTTGGTTTCCTCTTTACCGCTCCAGCTAGAGCAGCCCCTTTAAGGAAGAACCTTGACTGTAATTGATCAACATTACTCTGCATCAGATCTGTACTCAACCCTAGTACTTCTGGAAATAATCTAACTATTTGGGCCTGATCAATTGGTGATGATATACCTATTTTTTGATCTAAAAATTCCAATGCTTCATCTATTTGGTTCAAATCTGGAGTTACCTTGTCCTTTTCATCTCGCCAATAGGGTGATCTTTTGGGGCCTAGTGCGAATGCCTTGATGAGTACTGTCTCTGATTCTCCTGGGGTGAGGCCAAGCTGGTCTTGAAGAGCTGAGCAGCAGGTTTCAAAGGCTGCAAGGGTGTCTGGAGGGAGTTCGTGGGAGAGTGGGAGGGCTCGGCAGGAGAGGAGGTGATTAGGTTGAGTTGTTCTTGATGGGGCGTATGTTGATGTATTTCGGTGTCCAAAGTATCTATTGGTTGCTTTTATTGGTGAATGCGAGGCTGGAAATATTCCAGAACGTATGGGTCTCTGTGTCAACATTGTAGTAAAGAATGCCATAAAACTGTCAGTCTGGTTTATAGTTCAATATGTAGCTCGCTAAAGACATTAAGTAAACAACCATTAATGTGCTTCTGAAAGAAAATTGAATTTTATGGAGGGATTAAAACAGCATTGCCATTTTATGCCAAGTGTCACCGAATTTTTTCGACTTCGCACGTGCACCTCCACTTCTCATCTGACTCGCCCTTTGTAACCAATGTAGCAGCCAGCATGCCCATCATTGTAGTTGATAGATTGATTTTAACAAGATCTGTCAAGTACAACATCTTTTCTATTCTCAAACTGCCCTTGTTTCAAATAATAATCAACAATGGCTGAGCCGTCAACAGTTGGTGATGACCTCGCCAAACTCAACCTTGGGGATGTACCAGACGTACGTATGATAGATCTAATGTTCCTCGTCCCATATTATACTGCATCTCTAACGCTTCCCTCCTTTAAACCTTAAAACAGGACATCGACCCAGCCAAAGCCGCCGAAAAAGCTGCCAAAAAGGCAGCCAAGGCAGCAGCTAAAGCCGCTAAAGACGCCGCTAAAGCCGAAAGAGTGAGTATAACCTACCATCTGTTTCATCCATCTCTCACAACCCAAATCTTACGATGGTCACTCACCGCTCTCCCCCCCGTCCTTCTCTCTCCTCCTCTCCACATCCCAGGCTGCTCAATGGGGCCAAAAAGCTACCCCCATCGATCAAGCTGACCCCAATGACCCCCTTGCAGACAAGTACGGAGACTCCATCATGGTACAATCCAGACAAGTTACCGGACGCACCTGGACCTCAGTCCAACAACTCTCCCCCGAGCTTGCGGGCCAAACCGTCTTAGTCCGAGCTCGTTGCCAAGCCATCACTGGTAAAGGCAAGTCCGCCTTCCTTACCCTCCGTGAACAGCACGCCAGCTGTCAAGCTGTCTTATTTGTCAATGATACGACTGTCAGCAAGGGCATGGTAAAATATGCCCAAAACATCTCGAAGGAATCAATTGTTGACGTTGAAGGACTCGTGGCCACTGTCGACCCTCCAGTCGAAAAAGTCTCCCAACGACTCATCGAGCTCAAGGTCACTGCCATCCACGTCATCAGTCGTGCAGCTCTCCCTCCTCTTGAAGTAGTAGACGCAGCTCGTTCAGCCGAAGAAATTGCAAAAGGAGCAGAAGAAGGGAAAGTGTATGCAACTGTCAACCAAGACACCAGACTGGACAACAGAGTCATCGACCTACGTACCCCTACTAGTCAGGCCATATTCAAAGTACAAAGTGAGATAACACAATTATTTCGAGAATCTCTCCTCAAGCTCAACTTTATTGAAATTCACACCCCTAAATTACTGGGTGGAGCCTCTGAAGGTGGTGCAGCTGTCTTTAGACTCCAATATTTCAACTTGCCAGCGTGCCTAGCACAGAGTCCTCAGTTCTACAAACAAATGGCTATTTGTGCAGACATGGGTCGTGTGTTTGAGATTGGACCAGTATTTAGAGCAGAAAATAGCTTCACCCACAGACATTTATGTGAATTCACTGGGCTTGATATGGAGATGGAGATACACGAGTCTTATGAAGAAGTTCTTGATGTACTGGATGCGCTCTTCATCAACATGTTTAATGGTCTCAATGACAGATGTGCTACTGAGCTAGGTGTGATTGGCAACCAGTATGCATTCGCCCCCCTTGAATACAACAAGGAGAAATCTCTCCGCCTCACCTTTGCTGAAGGTATCAAGATGCTCCATGAAGCTGGCTACACAGACGTCGATCCATTGGGAGATCTATCCACTGAAACTGAAAAGGCCCTGGGGAAACTGGTCAAAGCTAAATACAACACTGATTTCTACATGCTCCACCGTTATCCTCTCAGTGCTAGACCTTTCTATACCATGCCAGCTCCAGATGACCCCAACTATTCCAATTCTTTTGATATCTTCATCAGAGGGGAAGAAATCATCTCCGGAGCTCAGCGTGTTCACGACCCGAAGATGCTGGAAGAAAGAGCAGTGGCTTGTGGAGTGCCGGTAGACCAGATTCAAGCGTATTTAGATTCGTTTAAATATGGGGCACCTCCACATGGTGGGTGTGGAGTGGGTTTGGAGAGAGTGGCTATGTTGTTTTGTGGGTTGGATAATATCAGAAAGACTTCAATGTTTCCCAGAGATCCCAGGAGATTGGCTCCTTGAAGTGAAGAGACGGGGAGAGAATGTGGGGTGGAGGTTTGGATTTATGCTATTTTAAAACATGCATCATTCCAACTATGTAAAATGTTTTTACAATGCACTATACGTGTGGTATGTGTTTTTCCTTCACTTCTTCCTACTGAAGAAATGCTCCATTCTCAAGGCGTCTTTGGTACCAATCACCACTGAATGCTGCTGACCATTCTTCTTTCCCTTGGTACCTCTCCCATTGTGGTGATGCTGATGGTGATCAGTACGACCCTTTGAACAAAAGGATGACGATGTCAACATCCTACCTCCACCTCTATATACAGTGGCAATGCCACCCTTCCCATCAGGCCCTCTCCGCACATACTCCCCCCCTCCACTGCCAGTTATGAACCCAGCTGCTGTTGCTCTACTCATATCTTGTATGAAGGAAGGACCACTTGTAAGTCCAGCTGCTGCTGCTGTTGTGACTGCTGAGGGTTTGAATACTATAGAGGGACCTGCTGATAGTAAAGTAAGTGCAGCTCTACTGCCACCGTTTGGTTGAACACTGGCTCTGGTGGATCTATTGTTGCTGTTATTATTATTATTATTAGTGGTGGCGGTGGCGAGTTGGTGTACTTGATGAGAGAGGGAAGCTTGCTGTTGCTGTTGCTGCTGTCTTTGATAGACTTCATTCTCTGTATCATTTTCATCTACCAGAACAAGCTCATCATCATCGTCACTATCTACCTCTTCTTCATCATAGCTGTATTCCTCATCATCATCATCTTCTTCTTCATCATCTTCATCTCCATTTATTGTGGAGAATAGAGGAGCAACACTCTTCTTCTTATAGACTGGCACTTGCAATGCGCCATCATCGCTATCGTTATATAACGTTTCTTGCTTCCGTTTCCTCAGAGCTTGCATACGTTCCTTTAAACTCAGCCTACCACCACTACCACCGTCTGGTTCCTCATAGAGCTGCTGCTGCTGCTGCTCTTCGTTTTCTGCATTGGCAGGCATTGTGGATGTTGGATTGACGCCCATCTCTTCCTCCTCATTTCCATCCAACAGGCCATTCTCCTCCTCTTCTTCATCATCTTCCTCCTCCTTAGCTATAGGATGTTGTTGAGCTGGTGGCTGCTGTTGCTGCTGCCTTTGTCTCTTTTGCACTACTTGGTGCTGTTGCTTTAGTTTTTTTCCTGCCATTGCCTGAGCTTTCCTCTTAACACTACTACTACTGCCACCACTCTTTCCAGCCACCATCATCACTGCCTGCTGCTGTTGTTGATGATGTTGAAGAGGGTATCTACCACCACCATACCATGGTACTGAAGGATGCTGGTGGTACTGATGATGAGGATGATATTGCTGATGCTGATAATGATATTGATCTCCCATCCCTCCTCCTCCCATTAAATTCATAGACACCATGCCTTGTTGCTTTTTTGCCATTCCCTCAGCTTTAGCAGCTCTACTCTGAGCCAACAACACCTTCTCTTGCAACTCAATAATCCTATCTTGTAAATTCTTAATCTCCTCCCTAGCCTCTCTCTCCACCGTCCTCATCCTCTGCATAGCCTCTGCAATCTGTGTATTCTTATAATCAATAGTGCTCTGGAATGATTTGGGCATGGATTTATCATTTTGGAAAATAATATTGACTTCTTTGGAAAGTTCACTACCAGACATGTTGGGATTGATAGCAATACGTAACCTACTGCATTCTGCTTTTTCTTTTTGGAGGTGGAGCTTTAATGTTTTGTTTTGAGCTTCTTGTTTCTTAAGTTCAGCAGTGGCGGTCTGGAGTTCTGTCCTTGTGGTTGAGAGACGGGTAGTTGTATGTGAAAGTGTGCGGCTCATGTCAGTGTGGTTCCTTTCTAGGATGTCTACAATTTGTTTGTTTTCTTCAAGTTCATCTTTGAGTTGGTCGTATCGAGCTGTTAGGGCTTGTAGTTGTGATGTGAGGCCCCTGATTTTGGACTCTTTCTGCGCTATTAACAACAACTGTTGTTGTCCATCGTCGTCGTCGTCATCACTATTATTACTATCATCATTATCATTAGTTTCTTCAATTAGAATCCTGTCATTTATTCTAAGAGTAGCTGCGTTAGGGTCTGGATGATGACGGTGATGAGCAGGAGGAGGGGCGGCAATTGTGCTTGTTGTTGTGCCAGCAAGAGCATCGTTATCGTTGTCTATTTGAAAGAAGATGCGTGTGAATGGCGGTCTGTTGATATTATTTGAGACCTTCTCTCTACATGTGGGGCAGCATTTTCTATATTCTAATGCTTGTTGCAGACATAGTATGTGGAAGACTGTGGATGAAACAGAAGGGAAGGGAAGTGAGTGGGTGAAAAGGGAGGGATGGACAGGGAGAGAGGGAATGGAGACGTTTTGCTTACCGTGACCGCAGTGTAGAGCACCCCAGCCGGCATCATCTCTCTCATTGTCGTAGCAAACACAGCACTGAATAGACATGGCTCCTTTGGCATAATTTGATTAGTAGTTGTCTATTCTTTTAAATATTGGAACTGAAAACTTGCAGACGGCAATCATAATTATGCTGAATGATATCAATCGAGTGATTCCAATAATTAAATACAGTTCTCAGATTGATCAAAACTAACTCTAACATACCAACTTCTTCCCCCACTTTTAAATAACGCTGTGTGCGAGATCCATTGTCTGTCCATAGAGAGTGGATGCTGGATATGCTCCGTTTTCACAATGAAATCACGCTTATTCTTCATCAAATTTCTATTATTTGTCTTCTATATTATTTCTTCATCCTGGTTTTTGATAGACAATAAAGCCAACCTACCTCATAGTCACTTGATTCACTGATCACTTCTTCCCAGAAGCAATGTCTTGGGGTTTGAAGAGCATACTGGGAAATAACTGCATCCTACCACACCTCCATCCCTCATACTCTATCGTACCACGTCTGTTACCCTCCAATCCACACATCTGTCATGCACAACAATCCCACGACAACCAATTCCCATCAACGACCACTTCTCCTCCGTTCCCACTACCACCAGCTAGCTTGGCCCAGCTCTCCGCAGCAGGAACCGCCACCGGCTTCCAAATCAACGAACGCTACCTGGAATGGGATGACAGCGCAGCTCGTAGACTCATCAAGATATATGTAGCTCAGGAGCTAGATCAAACAATTGAATGGGTCGACCAACGTCTTGACACACTGTCTGCCCTCATACCAGGCCTTTCCATTAAACTTAATAAACTCCAAGCTAACCTGGTACTCCAACTAGCCAAAGACCCAGATGCAGTAGCTCAGCGCCTACTATCCCTCAAGCAATGCCTCCCAGGTGCAGATCTTGCCGCCATGCTCTGGAGCTGTCCTTGGTTGTTTTCAAAACCCAGTCTAGAAGAAATAGATGGCCAGTTGGAGCGATTAAAAGATAGGTTGAAAGGTGTGAGAATAGACGTATTAGTTGAAACTGAGCCTGCAGTGTTGTTATGTGATATAGACAGGGTATTAGATGATATTAGGAGATTGTTGCCAGGGGAAGATGATCCATCTCTGGTGTTTGTCAGTGATCCTGGTGCTCACCTTGATATGACAACATTGGGATTGCCTGCATCTTTGTCGATTGATGATGGTATACCAGCAGCTTAATAGTAGTAGTGGTGAGGGTAGTGGCAGCGGTAGCGGTAGGTGGTGGAAAGCTGACTGAAAAGGAGGGAGAGAGAGAGAAAGAGAGAGAGAGAGAGAAGAGGTGAAGCGGGGAGTTGAGTTTTGGATATAAATTGGAGTGTGTACATGGAATTTTCGAGTGAATTTTCAAATTCCGCACCCTACATCATATTTTGTATGTATTAAAGTAAAGGATGTCAATGTAATGGGGAAGAAAAACAAAGAGTCAAAAGAAGGTGATGGCTCGATTAATAGAGGAAATAAGAAACTTACACAAGGACAACTAGCTACAGCAAATGCCATGGCTGGTGCATTAGCTGGTTGTATAGCTCGGTTTGTTGTCGGTCCATTAGACGTCTTAAAAATTCGATTTCAAGTGCAGTTGGAACCAATCGCAGCCAGTGGAGTCAAGTCCAAATACACCTCTTTACATCAAGCACTCGTCACCATCGTTAAAGAAGAAGGCATCAGAGTACGTATCCACTTCTACTATTCCTTCAAACCTCCACAATTCAAACCCCCATCCTAATCCCCCACCCACCCACCCACCCACCCACGCCCCTCTCCCCCTCACTTCCAAAAACAAAACACAGGCACTCTGGCGTGGCACAGTCCCAGGCCAACTCCTCACCATCCCCTACACAGCAGTCCAATTTGTCACCCTCCAACAATGCAAAACACTCTCCAAATCCCTCTTCCCCAACTCAGACCACCCCCTCCATCCCTCTCTCCCATTCATCTCCGGAGCAGCAGCCGGTGCAGCAGGCACCATTGCCAGCTACCCCTTTGACCTCCTACGAACCACTCTTGCTGCCCAGGGTGAACCCAAAGTATACACAGGCATGATGGAAGCTGCCAAGGGTATCACCTCTACTACTGGCGTAGCAGGGTTGTATAGAGGATTGGGTGTTACTCTGCTGGAGATTATTCCTTATGCCGCGTTACAATTTGGGTTGTATGATGCCTTTATGGAAGCTGCTAATAAAGCAAGAATAAGGAGGAATAATAATAATAGTAATAATAATAATGGTGGTGGTAGTAGGAATAAGAATACTGATAATAATAAGAATAAAATAGGACATAGTAGTATACAAACATTCTTGTGTGGTTTAGCAGCAGGCACAATAGCAAAACTGGGCACCCATCCGCTGGATGTGGCAAAGAAAAGATTCCAAGTAGCCGGCCTAGCACGCAACGTAGCATATGGGCAACGTATAGCCCCCGAGAGTGTGACCAGCTTATCGCTGTGCTGTAGGGAGATGCTTCAAAAGGAAGGGATTGCTGGATTTTACAAAGGGGCTTTGCCGAGCGTGATGAAAGCTGCTCCTGCTGCTGCGGTGACATTTGCGGCGTATGAAGCTATTCTTAGAGCAATAGTGGCTGCTAAGACAAAGGATATTAATATGAATGGTGGTGATGGTGATTTGGTGGAGAAGAGGGTACTAGATTGATATTAATAAGTTGCTTTTGGTGTGTCGACAATCATTGATATGTGTAATTTTTTACATGATAATGCCTGACTCAAAAGTCTAAAAAGAAAAAAGCCTTCCATCCCTTCTTCTTTCATCTCTCTCACTGTTTCTCAATCCTCTTCCTCCCCTTGCTGCTGCCCCTCCTGTCCCTCCTCCTCTTCCTTCTTAAAATTCAATTCCAATATGGCACTGATATCTTCTGCCTCCAACCCAGTACTCCTAGTTATCTCAGGATTAGTTGCTGACTTTACCAGGTTCCTCCACTTGTCCTTCAAATCAACTTGAGTGCGCTTCATGTTGATCACACCCTTTTCTTTCGCCCACTCATTGTAGATTGTTGACCAGGAGGTGCCGTGTTCGGTTACTCCAGCAATGAGAGCTTTGACTTCTACACTAGACCATCGGGATCCTTCTCTTCTTGGCTTCTTTGGCTTTGGCTGGCTTACACCACCACCATCAGCTGCTGCTGATCCTGGTACTGCCAATGATGTGGGTATACCTTGCATTAGTGGATTAACAATTGCAACAGGTACTGCATCAGGCGCAGCAGTAGCAGTAGCAGTAGGAACCATCACCATTCTTGTAGGGCTTGTAGTAGTAGAAGGTCCAGCCCCCAAGCCCTTACCCACCAACAGGTTATTATAACTGGACAGCTTTGGGTTGTTGATCATCACCGCAGGAAGGAGGGCAGCACCACCAACACCATGTCCCCTATTGGCAGCCAACATCTGTTCTTGTTGCTCTCTGTCGGTGTTAGATGGAGCAGAGTACATGTAGACAACATACTGATTGGGAGATTTATATCCCAGGCTGAGGAGGAAATTGTCTTCCCCGTTTGGTTTGGTCGTGAGAAGGTCGACCATCATGGTTTCCGCTGCCATTGAAGAAGGGCCCGCTGCTATCTCTTCATCTTCGTCATCTTCATCTTCACCATCAACATGGGTGGTCACCTTGTGCCTGAGAACAAATCGTTGAGGAGGTAAATATTCTCCCAATTGCAGCTTCTCTCTCATAATTCGACGTTTTAGGTAGTCTACCGTCATGAATTCAGGGGCATAAACAACCATATCTGGGTTTGGATTGTGTGCTCTGTAGGTCTTGATAACAAACTTGACGAGTAAACCTCTTTGGGAAGCTAGCTCTGCAATGGCATCGTCAAACCTGACGACGTTGAAGTAATGGTCGCAAGTGTGAGCGTCCAAGTCGGAGAGGACTTTACGAGCCTGGCCGTTGAGGGGGTTGCATTTCTGAGGAGGGAGGAGTGTGCTGGTTGGTTTGGGGGGGGGGTCTGTATCGGTGGATGATGCTGGTAGTGGTATTGGTTGTGGGACTGGGACTGGGACTGGTGGCTTCTGCTTCTTGGCAGAGCTCTTTTTTTTGGCGGAGCTCTTCCTGGACTTCTTGATAGGGGGGGGGCGAGGGTCGCTGTTTTCGGTGTCGTCGGCTGTCGGTTCGGTTGCAGTGGGGGGGATGTGACGAGAGGTTTTCTTTCGAGGTTTGTCACGGGTTGGTTGTGCAGACTCTTCTAATGCAGTTCTTGTGTTTCTCTTGCGGCTGAGGGAATGGGATAATGGAAAGGGAATGGTGAGAATGATAACCTAAGGAAATTGCTGGAAAATGGTCTAATCGAGTAGCTTGGCTGCGAAATATACATATGTTCATACATACGTTGGAGGTATCATTGTCGTTGGTGTCTATAGGGAATTGCAAACAGGTTTTCAAGGATAGCTTCTTAAATTGAATCAACTGTGGCGTAGCAACGCTTGCTGTTAGGCTACAACCACTTGCTTGCTCTATTTATGGCAACTATGCTTCCGTAATAAGCGTTGACTTATGATCGATTCCCAGGTTTGACGAAAATCTTATACCTGGCCTGCTCCCCATGCTGTCCCATCGACACCGAGGGAGGGAAAAAACAGCAAACATTGTTCTTCAAGCAAGTAACACTATTCCTTCCATGAAATTATTGTTAAAATGGAACACCCAGACCAGCAACATGATAATGAGGTTTAGATGATATCCAAAAATCAAATCAAAATCAAAGAACCAGACATTTTTTTCTCTCTTTCTTTTTCTCATTTTTCTCCCTTCCCTGCACCAAATTAACAAATTAACTTTCCAGTCTCCTCTATTTTAAACTCATTCCCCTCCTTGTTTACTTAGACTTGTATCCTTCTGGGAGAGAGCTTCCTCCAGATCCAGCCAATGCAGCTCCAGACATGTACTCATCAGCCAACTGCACACGCTTCACATTCTCCTGCTCCTCCACCAACAAGTTTCCATATCTCATCAAAATTGCCAGTGTCATTGATGGCTTCTCAAACTCAACTGCACCTTCACGGGAGTTGATCAAACGCTTTCCAATATTCTCAACACCCAGCTTCTCAATCCAGTCACGCACCTTGTCGTCATACACACGTGCACGGAGAGCACCGAAGAAATCAATAGATTGACCTGGGAAACTGTCAACCAAGTTTTCAATCTCAGCACGGTCAACATTGTCATATTGGAAGATTCCCATGCAGACACCAATACGGTCCTCACGGGTTGGGTTCCAATAGTACTTCTCCATACGACCATCACGGATGAGTGGGGCATAGAGGGTCGAGAAATCGTTACCAGTGCAGACGATGGGGACACGTGGGATTTCCTCAGTCTTGTAGACACCTGGGAGCTGGACATTGGTTGGGTTATCTGCAATGTTCATTAGAGTGGCGTTGACCATCTGATTGTTAACAGTGTACTGGGTGGAGTCACCCATGCGGCCGGCACCTGCATCCAAATCATTGATGAAGAGAGAGCACATCTTTCCCTTCTTGATGACGTCGGAGGCTTCACGGTAACGTTGACGGATGAGCTTAGCTGGCTCACCGGCATTGCCGGATTCCAACTCACCAGCAGACATGACAATAGGGGCAATGCCGAGCTTCTTGTAGGCAAGGTTGCACTGGAAGGTCTTACCCTGTCCTTTACCACCCCAGATACCCAAAATAAGTGGGACCTTGATCTTGGGGAGATCCATGAAGTTCTTGGCAACGTGGATGGACATCTTCTCCAAAAAGGATGGGGAGATGTAGAAGCCATCTTCAATGTTGTTGAAGTGGCGCTGGGCCTGGGAGAGGTACTCTTCAGAAGAAAGGATGGCGTTGTGGGTGCCGCCCATGCCTTGGTTGCCCTGGAAGAGGGAGTCAACCATGTCGCGACCGCGGGAGATGTCTTGCTGGTCGTCGGAGAGATCGACACCGGCGTCGATGGATGCCCATCGGCCCTTTTGTGGTTTTTGTCCGGAAGTTCCGGCGGCGCGGACCTG
>Ga0209986_10001022_pt1 | contig 27269 bp, 23 predicted proteins | sample BlataG_FD_183168 | JGI IMG/M metagenome (GOLD analysis project Ga0209986, IMG submission 183168) | Deep subsurface microbial communities from Black Sea to uncover new lineages of life (NeLLi) - Black_00105 metaG (SPAdes) (version 2) | ecosystem: Environmental > Aquatic > Marine > Oceanic >... | reverse complement strand
GTGTCGGCGACTGACTGGGCACTGGTGACGCTGGCGATCGGCCTGGTGCTGGTGGCCGAAACCTTCAACACGGCAATCGAGTCACTGGCCCGGGCGGTCGACACCCGCTTTCATCCGCGGCTGCGAGACGCCCTCGACATCGCCAGTGCCGCCGTGCTGCTGGCGGCCGGCACGGCGGTGGTGATCGGCCTGATCGTCTTCCTGCCGCGGCTCGCCGGGCTGATCGGTTTGCGGTAGGGCCCTCACCCTACGCATCCAGCGGCCCGAATCCCTGCCGCACCGCCTCCTCGAGCCGGGTGATCTCATCGTCGCTAAGCATCGCAAACTGCGACTGCCGCTTCACCGCCGAGAGGCTGCCGCCGTTCTGCGGGCACAGCCGGATGGATTTCGGAGACCGGCAGCCGCCGGTTTTCCTGCCAGCGGCCGGCGGGCCACAGGCGGGAGAGGCGGTACCTGCGGCAGTGGTTGGTGCCGCGTCATCCCCTGGGCTTACGGCCTGCCGCTAGCCGGGAGCGGCTCACCTTCCCCCAGGCAGACTGTGGATAAAGTCTGACGCCGCGGGAAGAGGCGACGAGCAACCCCGAACCCCCGCGGCGTTTTCGGGTGTTGCCCCAGTGGACCATCGTTCGCCCGCATGCGGGGGCAAGGGCCACGGATGACCTTTTCCACGGACAGCTGGACAAGCGGATGAACCTTCTCCCTCGCCATCTGCCGGGCGGCGGCAGTTGCCCCGCGACCGCCGGCGAGTTCATTTGTCGGAGGTCAACGCGAAGTCCGGCTTGTCGTTTGGCGATTGGACGTCGAAGGTGAGCGTTGTCTTTTCGTTGTAGCGCGGTGGGATGATGCTTACAAAGGTGATTCCCTCCTCGGGTAGGGCACCGGACGGCACGGGCCGGGTCACCTGCTTTTGAGCATGTACCTCGACCTGGTGCGGGCCCTTGAACGTTGTCACGGTGAAGACGCCGTCGGCGATCGCTCCGCCGGCCGCGCCGAGGGATGGGTCGCTCGGAATGAAAACCACCTGGCCTTCCGGCAGCGGCACGTCATCGAGCGAGACCATGCCTTGGATCGTGATTTTCTGCGGTCCGGTCGGCCCGCAGCCGGTGCTCAGCAAGACCGGGATCACGACTGCAAAGCTGGCCAGCCGTGACATGAAGCGCGGACTGGTGACATGTACGGAGGAAATGGCGGCGAGCTTTTTCATCAGTCGAGCCCCGGGGTTGGTTCGGATCCATTGCGTGAGCCGGCGGCCGTCCAGACGGCGGCGTTGACAGTGTCAATGACGAATCGTGTCGATCCGTCAGCCATGGCGACATTGACGCCCCCGGAGTGCCAGGAGCGGGTGTACTGGACGTGGTAGCTATGACCCGTCGGAGCCTTGGGGGGCCAGTTGTTCGCCGCGTGAACCGCATCGCCGACCGACGTGTTCGGCTGGTGACGGGTGCTGAAGAGGGTGTTCCCGCTCCACGGGTTGAAATACCCGCCCCGCGAATCTTCGCTGCCGGTTACATCGGGCACGACAACGTTCTCCGCTAGCAGCACCGTTTTTGTAAGGCCGTCAGTCACAGCAGAGATCTTTGTCTTTGACAAGGCGTAGCAGATGCCGTCGAGGTCCGTGCCGGCGCCAGCCCCGCCAAATGAGCCGGACGCCGCGGCAGCCAAATAGTTCCCACAGAATCCGCGGGATCCTCCTGGACGCATCGCGATCTTGCCCGCATTCGTATCGGTTGGGCACATGAACAGGGGATGCTGGACGTTTGCACTCGCAAGTTGATACGGCGAGGCATTGTTCAAGGTCACCGACGTCATGATCTGGTCATAGACATCGGTCATTTCCAGGTAGGGGCAGATCATGTGCATCCAGCAGCGGCGATCGACTAGGACGCCCGACCAACCCGATGTAAAGGTGCCGTCCGGCTTCAGTTGCCGCCGCCAAGGAACCGACTGCCCAAACGGGAATGCCCGCATGGCATCGTGGTGCTGGTGCATCCCCAATGCGATCTGCCGGATTTTGTTGGAACAGGCACTGCGGCGGACCGCCTCACGGGCGACTTGGACAGCGGGCAGCAACAGGCCGACGAGAACGCCGATGATGGCAATCACGACGAGCAGCTCGATGAGGGTAAACCCGCGATGCTTGTTAGGGGTGGGTTTCATCAGGAGACTCCATAACGAGAAGAGAAAACGTGCGACACTCGACACTGGCTTGGCCTTGGCAGGCGAGGCAGACTGTTTCGATGTGGGTGCCAGCAGGCAGTACCCCGCCACCGAGTGGCAGGCCATCGGCGAGGAAGGTGAGCGTCCACTCTGAGTGAGTCGTGTCGAGGAGAACAGCGAGCCTGCGCCGGCCGGTGCGCAAGTCGCCCGTGATCGGCCGGAGGTTTTGGGTGCCGCTCCCAAAAAACATCAGGTTGGGATCGAGATCGGTGGACTCCCGCTGGAGGATCCAGACGGCCGTCATCGCCGGATCGCCTGGGTCTGCCGGGCCGGAAAACCCGATGGCCGCCCAGTCGTTGCCGCCGGCGGTCACGTTCACCTCGGCCTCGAGCCGGTAGATTCGCCCCGGCTGTGGCGTGAAGGGCAGCGCGGCCTTGCCGCGGGCGGCGGCACTGAGGCCGTCAGGGGTGAGATTCCAATTTTTTGCGGGCGCGGTCCACGCGACGTCGCCGGTGCCGCTGCCGCCCGATGGCGAGCTGCCGGCCAGTTGTCCGCTTCCCTTGAATGCGTCGCGGTAGATCGCGACAGCCCGCTCGTCCTCCCAGGGGACGGGAGCCGGGCCCGGCGGGGCGGACGGCGAACCCTTTGGCATCGAGCGGCGAAACTCGATCGGGCTGCTGGACAGGCGGCGGAAAACCTTGCCGGGGGCGGTGAGGGCGGCCGACTCGCCCGCAGCCAGCCGGATCGGGTTTGCAGCCACCGCAGGATCCGCCGCGACGCTCAGCCGCGGCAGCAGATCGACCAGCCCGTCAAACACGCTCACGTCGGTGAGACCGGCTTCGCTGACCGCGACGCCGAACGATGTGCCGATGTCGGTGACCGTGGCGGTTGGGGTTTCGACCGTGAATCGAGGGCTGGTCGTCTGGCCCGGCACCGTGGTGACCGTGGCCGTCAGGCGGCCGCGGTCGAGCCGCACTGCTGCTGCCGACACGATATCCACCGCGACGGGGCCTTCAAGAATCAGCCGCGCACCGGAGTCGAAGGCAAGCTCGACAAGGCCGCGACCGAGGGATAGCCGCTGCCCCGGGAAGAGACTCAAGCAGATGTCGGGCTGCACAGCAGCCACCGAGTCGGTCGCAGTCTCGCTGCGGGCCACGTCATGCAGCGACATCACGCAGGCGACCGATCCGGGGAGCCGCGGCCGGGGCTTCAAGGCCCGCTCAGGTGGGTTGTTTGCCAGGAACAAGAAGATGCCGCCGCCAATCGTCAGCGTGGTGAGCAGCATGACAATGAGCTGGGCGACGCGTTGCAGACTCATGCCGGCGGCGGCTGGACGTTTTTGGCGGGCCGGGGCAGGGGCCGCAGGGGTGGACGGGGTGGCCGGCCGGGAGGCGACCGGGCTGTCGGGGCTCTCCGGTAGGACCGCTGCCGTGGGTCTCGGCCCCCTCCGTACGCCGCGGCCCGATAGCCGAGCCGGTCTATCCAGCTGTCCGTGGAAAAAGCCATCCATGGCCTTTTTCCACTTGGGCAACACCCGAAAACGCTGAGGGTTTTCGGGGTTGCCGATCGCCGCATCCTGCGGCGGCAGACTTTTTCCACAGTCTGCTAGCGGTGGCTGCCACTGGGTGCGGCCGCGAAGCTTCCAGCGGACCGCGGCGTCGAGGTCCGTGACGGCCAGATAGACCGTCATCGCCGCCGGATCCTGCAGCATCCGTTCCAGCCGGTCGAAGTCGGCCCGCGTCGGCTGCCCGTCGCAGATCGTGCAGATCGCGGTGAACAGGTCGGCGTCTGGGCCCGGGAGTGGCACGGCGATTCCTGACCGGGGCGGCAGCGTCATGTTGCCTCCTTGGCAGCCAGGGCCTGTTCGATGCACCTGAGCAACGCATGCCGCAGCCGTTGCAGCCGCATCGTGAGCGAGGCCGGCGAGACACCGCTTGCGGCGGCCAGATCCTTCAGCGACCGCTGGCCCGCAAACCGCTCACGAATCAGTTCCCGCTGCTCGGGCCGCAGCCGCTGCAGGCAGGCGTCGAGTGTCCGGCGGCGGTCCTCGATTGACGCATCGAAGGCCTCACGGGCAAAGGCAATCTGCTCGAGCACCGGGCCACTGAAGTGCTGAATACCAGTTTCCCGAGACTTTCTCTCCAGATGCTTGAGGGCATGATTGCGGGCGAAGGCGTAGGCCCAGGGAAGGAACGGCCGGGCGGGATCATACTGTTCCCGCTTCTCCCAGAGGGCGAGACAGATCTGCTGCTGAAGATCGTCAAGGTCGTCCTCGCGGGGCAGCAGCGTGACCAGAAAGGCGTGAATGCCACTCTGGTTGGCCAGCAACGCGGCCACGAAACTCCGCTGCGACGCGGCCGGATCGGTCGACGGCTGATGGGGCTGCAGATTTCCCATGGTCGAGCCTCCTCCGCCGGGGCCCCCTGATGCGTGAAATGGGCACCGCTGCCGCGAGAGAACGCGGAGGTGAACCCGTAAGAAGGTTACGGCCCCAGCCGAAATCTAACGGGTGTTTTTCTTGGTACGGGTGGGGCGGTGACAAAAGCCCGGAGCCGAAGCGGCTGGAGTGTCACCGCTGCCGGATGTCGTAGCAGAGGATCGCGTCGCCCTCCCGCAGGTAGAGCCGGCCGTCGAGGATGACCGGGTGGGACCAGCTGGGCCGGTCGCCGCTGCCGGGAATCTGAAAGCTTGAGACCTCGACAAACTGCCCGGGATCGGCCTTCGCCAGCGTCATCGTGCCGTCCTGATAGCGGATGTAGAGGTGCCCGTCGGCGGCCGCGATGGCCGCTGAGTTTTTGCCGCTGCCCCGCTCCTTCCAGACGGTCGCGCCCGTCATGAGGTCGGCACAGATGATGATCGGCCGGTCGTCGGCACAGCCGTACAGATGGTCGCCCACCAGCACCACGCCGCCATGCTTGTTGGCCAGTTCCGGCTTGAGCCCGTAGAGCTCCTCGATACTGACACCGCCGCCCTGCGGCACCTGCCGCAGCAGGGCCCCGCCCCGCTTGTAGCCGGCGACGATGTAGACCAGGTCGTCACGCACAATCGGGGTCGGGATGACAGCGGTGGTTTTGTCGATTGGATAGCTCCAGAGCAGGCGGCCGGTTTCGGCATCGACACCGAAGGCCCCACTGGCGGTGGTCTGGACATAAATCCGCCTGCCACCGACTTCGCTGATGACGATCGAGGCGTGGCCAGCGCCGCGGTCACCGGGGAACGAACATGTCCAGAGCTGCCGGCCCGTTTTCTTGTCGAGGGCAACCATCGTGGCCCGCTCGCCACCCGGCGTGAAGACCAGCTGGTCGCCGTCGATCAGCACCGATTCGCTGTAGCCCCACGAGTCGCCCTTTTTGCCCCCGAAAGCAGCTTGCAGATCGATCACCTTGCCGACCTGCCCGCTTTCGGCGAGGCACCCCACGAGTTTCCCGTGCGGGGTGATGACATAGACGATGCCATCATCGACCGTCGGAGTGCTGCGGGAACTCTGCCAGCTTTCCTGGCCGCTGTTCCAGGGCTCGCCGGTGGGGGCAATCCAAAGCCGCTGGCCAGTGCTGCGGTCGAAGCAGGAGAGGTATTCATTGGCATCGGGGGCGGCGGAAAGGTTGTCTCCGAGCGTAAAGATCTTGTCGCCGACAATCGCGACGCTGGCATAGCCGCGGCCGGCACCAGGGGCCGTCCAGAGCAGCCGCGGGCCGCCCTCGGGCCATTGCTCGAGGAGATCGGTGTCAGGGGCGATTGCCGTTCGGTCAGCTCCGCGAAAGGTCGGCCAGTCGGCAGCGGAGGCGACCGCTGAAAGCATCAGGCAGACAGCAGCAATCAGCCAATTCCAACCGCGACGGCTGCAGGGAGAGCAACGCATGGGAATGTCCTCTGGATGGTCAGGCCGGGCACCGACGCCCCCGGCACAGATAACAATAGTATGACAGATGGCGGATTCACCAGAACAGCCGCCGGCTGTGGTCAGACTTCTTCCAGGCTGCCGTTATCGACGTCATAGACAAACCCTCTAACGGTGACGGCATCGGGGCCGCTGGTGGGAATCCAGGGGTGATGCACGATGGCCGAAATCCCCCGCCGGACATCGGCGGCCAGCCGTTCGCGGCTGGATGCTGTCGGCTCGGCATCGACCGGCTCGGGAGCACCGCGAAAGGCATGAAAAGCCGCCGGGCTGGCGACCGCGGCATGGCAGGGGGTGAAGGAGCGGCCGGTGGCCTGGGAGAGTGCCGCCGCGGCGTCGGGGTCACCCTCCAGCCCCGCTCGCAGCAGGTCGTCGGTAAAGCCGAGCATGCCGCAGCGGGTGTGATGGATGAGGATGATCTCGTTGGTGTTGAGCAGATGGTGGGAGATCACCAGACAGCGGATAATGTCTTCGGTGACGACGCCTCCAGCGTTGCGGATGATGTGGGCATCGCCGGTCTGCAGCCCGAGCAGATCCTCGACATCCATCCGGGCATCCATGCAGGCGACGACTGCGACACGAGCGGCGGGTTGAATGGGCTGCCGGCCGGGGTGGGCGGACGTGTGCAGTGCCTGACCGGAAGCGTACTGGCGACTGTTGGCGAGCACTCGATCGGTGGTGGAAGCAGACATGGAAAGACTCCGGGAGCTGAATGGACAGACCAGCCATGAGCCTACGAGATCGGCCCGCGACCGTCATCCGCGTGCTTACCAGAGCAGCCAAACAAGATTCGAGGTGATTACGGCATGACCGTAGAGATCCCGGCCGATCTGGCACCGTAGGAGGTGGACCCCAATCTTTGGACGGTCGGGGAAAGTGAGGGCGGAGCTTTTTGCAGACGTGTCGGCTCACGGCTGAGGCGGCAAGGACGCCGACGCCACGTGCGGCCGCGAAGGAGCGGCGGTGGTCGGACGGATGGCGAAGAACGGTGGCCGACATGACCGCACTACACCCCGTCGTGAGGGTTTGCCTACCGTCTCGGCGGCGGCTGGTGGTGAGCGTGAAGGTCGAGAAGTGGCTTCATGTCGAGGGCGTCGGCGGCACGAAGGCAGGCAATGTATTCCGGGCGAATCGGACTCTCGCCCCCAAGGTCCGCTGGCCATTCAACGATGGGGCAATCGTGGATCCGCAGCCAGATGTTCGAGAGCATCCGCGACCAGCGGCCGTTGCCATTGCGGAAGGGATGGATCTGCACCGCCCGGTGATGGATGAGAACTGCCTGCTCGAGGACGCTCGGCAGGTAGGGTTCGCGGCCGCGGATATCGTCGCAGAGTTGTGCAAGGTGTTCGCCGATGTTCGCCGGGTCGCTGCCCAGTGATAAAGGCCTGTCGCGGATCTGGCCGGCCCAGGCCCAGACGTCACCGAACATCTCACCGTGGAGCCGCAGCATCCAGCCAAAGTCGAATGTCGCCACTTTGTGAGACGGAACGGCGACGAGGTACCGGATGACGGCCCGTCGAATGTTTTCGGCTTCGGCGACGGCGAGTTGGCTGCGGGTGCGGATGTGGCGTTTCCGCAGGCCGTCGAAATCGGTGAGCGGCGTTTCCCCGTCGGTGGACATGGCTCAGTCGGCCCAGAGGGTCTTGCCGCCGGCCGCCCGCAGCTCCCGGGCGGTGCGGTCGACCATGGCATCGAACTGATGCCTCGACAGACCCTGTGCCTCGAGGGCCGAGGTCGCCTGCACAAGAGCCGCGGCCCGCTGGGCCTTGGTTTTGGCGGCTTGCCGCACCAGCGAATCGACCGAGAGCCGGGAACGCACTCCAACCTGCATTCCCAGGGCATCGGCGACAGCGCACACGCGGCCTATTGCCACGGTTGGATCGCCCCGGAGGACTCGCGCCGCTGTCGCCGTGGAAATACCGCTCCGCCTGGCGAGCTGCGGGATCGTCATCCGTAGTTCTTTCCTGCGTTCATCGAGGTGCGAGGTTGGCGACAGAATCATAGCTGCCATGACGGCCCTTAAAATATAGTCGTAAATGAGTCGAAATACGATGAAATAATATCATATACGATACGAATTAGCTACAGATAATCGTTTTTAAGCATCAAAAATTGGAAAAATCGTTGTACTTCTACACGGATTGTCCGGCCAGCTGAAAAACGTGGATGGCCAGGAGCGACTTCGCCTCCTCGCCCGCGGGTTCGAAGTGAGCGTTCCGCTTGCTGGCGGCGAACCGCTACGCCCCGCAGGTGGTGTACGGCTGGTTCCTTGCGCCGTCCGCCTGCCGGTCCGCCCATGGTCGCCGCGGTCATAGGGTTTTCCGCGCGATGCCGCCCAGAGAAGACGCCGCTCCACAGAGCGGTCTCTGAGAACCTCGAGAGCTGGCTCGCCTGGCGGGAAGCCGCCGAGCGGCCAGTGCCGGGCTACGTTGAGGAGAAACTCCGCGGCTATCTCGAGTGCGGCAATTCTGCTTCGGATTCGCCCGTGCTCGCTGCACGGACTGCGGCCAGGCGTTCCTCGTGGCATTCTCCTGCAAGAGCCGCGGCGTCTTTCAAGCCTCGCCCGAAGACCTTCCCGTGATCGGCATCCACAGCCTCTGAGTCCTGCCGGACGAGAGGCATCAACGAAGCCGCCACGCGGCCAGCCTCGGAGAGACTCCGCAAGACCCCAGAAAAACACAACTCCGGGGGGAAGCCAGGCGTTCCGGGTGCCGTATCGACGTCGTAGCCAAACCCTCGCACTGTGACGGCGTCGGGGCCGCTGGTGGGAATCCAGGGGTGATGCATGATTGCCGAAATCCCCCGCCGGACATCGGTCCGCGAACCACAACAGCCCCTGCTCTGCCCGCGAACGCAGCCATGAAGGGTTCACCTAGGCAGCCCATGAAACGCCGGAGGCTCTGATCGACGGGCAGCCAGGAATATTCCGCAGGGCCGCGGGCCACTGCCTTTTTCCGGCAACCTGACAAAAAACACTGAAAATTAGGAAATTTTCGGCGTTAGATTCCGTTCGTGCGCACGAAGTATTAATGGAAAATTGTTCGGATCTCCGTACGGAAAGATTCCATGGCAGTGTCATCAGAGGGGCGACAACCTAACAGTGACGCATTTGTCAAGATGTTTATCAGCCACCAGAGGCAGATCTATGCCTTTATCGGTAGCCTGCTGCCGCACCAGGCTGAACTGGATGATATTTACCAGCAGACCTGCCTCCTGCTCTGGCAGAAGCGGGACCAATATGATCCGAACCGGCCGTTCCTCCCTTGGGCGTACGGCTTTGCCCGAAACGAGATCTTCAGCTTTCTCCGTCGGCAGGGCCGCGACCCCAACCGCCTGAGCCCCGATCTGCTCGCCCAGATTGCAGAGGTTCGCGCAGGAGAAGACGAGCAGGCGGCTGCCCGCCGGGCCGCGTTAGAGGCCTGTCTGCAAAATCTCTCTCCAGCCCAGCAGGAACTCCTGAAGGCTCGGTATGCCAGTTCGACTTCGCTGAAGGAGTTGGCCGGTTCACTTGCGACTACCGCCGCAGCATTAACGATGCGGTTGCAGCGGATCCGGCAGGCCCTGCTGCAGTGTATTGAAGCAACCGTCACGGGAGTCATGCCGTGAGTCATGATCGAACAGACGGAAGGACAACACCTCCGCGGCAGCCTCCTGTCGATGAACTGCTGCCGCTGATAAGCCGGCTCTGTGATGGGCGGCTGACGCGGTCAGAATGCCGGCGGTTGGAGCGGCTGTTGGCGAGTTCTGATGGTGGTGAGGCGATCAATCTCTATCTTGCAGCGATGGAACTGCACGCCTCACTTTCGTGGCGGTGGCATGGCAGTCGCCAGACAGCGACGATCGCAGCAGGAGCCACGCCAGAGCGGCGGCCGGCGGCGACCGCATCCCTGCTCGAATGGTTGGACGCGATTGGTGAACAGGTCGCATCCGCAGTTGGGAACTCCCTGCTGGCGGTCGGCAGGAGGCTGTCTCGCCGAAGGGGTTGGCTCGTTGTTGGGCTGATTGCAGGCAGCCTGCTGATTGTGGCAGGCTGGGCCAGTGGCATTGCCAATGGCCCACTTCAACAGGTTGTGAGCTTCCTTGGGACTTCACCACGGCCGCAGCGGTTGCCCGGCTCAATCGCGTGCGTGACAGCGGCTCACGATGCGGTCTGGGCAGCGTTGAACGAAGTCCGCAAAGATGGAGCCGGCCAATGGCATCCCAACTTGTTCGATAGCCTGTTTGCAGGGCATCGATTTGAGCTTGTCAGTGGGCTTGCCGAGATCAGCTATGACTCGGGAGCGACGATCATCCTGCAGGGACCGGCCCGGTTAACGATCACCCAGCCGACGCAGCTTGAGTTGGAGCGGGGTCGGGCCACGGTCACGCTCGATTCCCGGCATGGAGCGCAGCCAGGCGAGCACGCACGGTTTGCGGTGGTAACCCCGACTGCGACGGTTCATGACCTCGGCACCTCGTTCGGCGTAGCGGTGGCTGATTCCGGGACTACCGATGTTGTGGTGTTTGCCGGCGTCGTCGATCTGTTGCCCCGAGGCAGTGCGGGTGGTCAAGTCGTCCGGTCCCAGCGGCTGACTGCTGGCAGCAGGGCCCGGGTGGATACCGCTCGGCAGGTCAGTGAGCCGCCGGTTGGGGTGGCAGGCCAGTTCGTGCGAACAACGCCACGGTCAGCTGACGGTGTTGTGCCACCCCCTTTCCCCTGGAGTGCCGCTGCTGCTGTCACCATCTTCGACGATCCATTCCATGGCGAAGGGCAGCTCTCCGGTAGCTCGCCTGTGTCCCATGGCGGCCGCGGCACTGCCTCGTGGATTGCCCCCCTCTCAGGCTGGCGGTGTGAGCCGGCAGTTGGCGGGCTGGTTACTGGCGATGGTGCCGTCTTCCTGCCTGTCACGATCGAGCCCGGGCACCTCTACCGCATCACCGTCGATCTGCAGGTGACTGCCGGCGGCCAGGGCTGGGCGGCCGTTGGTCTGACCAACTCACCCGACCCCCGAATCTCTGAGTTCACTTCGGTGTCGGTGCTCCAGCGGCACAACCCAGCTGCGGCCGCGAACGAATGCCGGCTCGGCAGGCGGCGGGACAGTCGCGTGCTGGCAACTGACCGGCTCAGTGGCCGTCGTCGTCGGACGCTGATTCTTGATACGACCGCTCCCGTCTGGCGGGTCTGGGCGACGGCCGACGGTGAAGGATGGATCGGCCCTTTCAGGCTGGTTGATCCATTGCATCGGCAGATCACGCACGTCGGTCTCGCGGCCTTCCCGCACACTCAGGCGATCGTTCATGGGTTGCGGGTGGAAAGCCTCACATTGCCGGTGGAGGTGAGTCGATCCCGCGTGCCTGGTTCGTCAGCACGGTCTTTTTCGTTAGCCAGCCCGTGGCTGCCATTCTCTCCGTTTGGTTCCCATGTTTCACCAAAGTCCATAAGGAGCATCCTATGATCGCTTTAGGCACAACCGTTTGCCCCCAAAGTAGAAAACGGGCATTCACTTTAATCGAGCTTTTGGTGGTGATCGCCATCATCGGCGTGCTCGTAGGGCTCCTGCTGCCCGCAGTACAGCAGGCCCGTGAGGCAGCCCGCCGAGCATCGTGTGTCAACAACATGAAACAGCAGGGGCTGGCGATTCATAACTACGTCGATGCGCAAAAATCGTTCCCCCCGGTGAGCCATCAAGGTAATGCGCACGGTCCGAATGCCTGGGTGTTTCTCTTACCATACCTCGAAGAATTGGCGACTTATCAGCAGCTGAACCTCGATGGTAATTTCTGGTTTGGGACCACTGGCTACACCGATACCCTCAAGAACGCTGATGCACTCGCGGGTTTGCGAGTGCCGGCTCTGGCCTGCCCATCGACGGCCTTTGAGCAGATGGTCACCGCTTCTGGTGGCCATGGCAACGGAAAGCAGTATCAAATGGGCTCCTACGTGGTCATCACCGGCTCGGCGATCTCACCGAAGCGGGACAATGCCGGAGGATACGGCCCAGTCTCGGGTGCCGGGGTTTTCGGCCCGCGGGCCGTCACCGATGCTCGCCTTCCGCGTGGACTGCGTTCCGTCGGCAAGCAATGGAAGGATGCTATCGACGGCCTGAGCAAGTCTCTTTTGACGGGCGAGCAATCTGATGTCGCCACCGATGGTAGCGACAGCATCCGGCCTACAGGGATGAACTTTTTCATGGGTCGGAACTACAACGCCGGAACTGCCGATGCTGATAACCAGTGGGGTGGGGGCAGCGGTGGCGGGAGTCGTTGCTTCGGCACCACCACGGTGCGGTATCGCCTTAACTACAAGACTCGGTCGGCCGGAAACAATTCCGGTGGAAATTGTAACACCGCTATTCAGTCAGCGCACCCGGCCGGTGCCCATGGCCTCTTTGCCGATGGGTCAGTCGCGTTTTTGAATGAAAATCTGGAACTACTCGTTCTGCAGCGTTTAGCTGATGCCAATGACGGCGAAGTGGTTAACTATCCGTGATTTGGTCTTGCAAGGAGGAAAACCCATGAAAGAGTTGCAGGAACATCGGCATGAGACGTTGCTGTCGATCGGCCTCGGAGGCTGGTTGCTGTTGGTGTCGGGCTGTGGGCCATCGGTGCCACAGGGGACGTTGCTGGGAAGTGTGCAGCACCAAGGAACTGCCCTTCGGGAAGGGACAGTGCAACTCTATTCGCCGGGTCTTGGGGAAGGCGGAATGGCTGTGATCGCCGCCGACGGCTCGTTTACGATCGAAGCCCTCAAGCCGGCAAAGTACCAGATAGCGATTGAGCCGCCCGAGGTATTGAACGATTACGGGGGAAAGGCGGCACCAGGCTATGAACCGAAGCGGGTGGAAAACATTCCGAAGAAGTACCGTCGGTTTGATACCAGTGGCCTGGAGGTGACAATCACTGAGGGCGACAACAGCTTTGATGTGGTGATGGAGTGACCCGTGGACACCTGCTCTACAGCTGGCTACGCAAGCGACGGTAGGAGCCGCGTCAGTTCGATGACTACAGGCTGACCGGCCGCATCGACAACATCGGCACAGCAGAGTGATCCGTGTGGCGCGATGCTGGCCTCGGTCACGTAGCCGCCACTGGTCGCCCGAGCAGTCTCACCACTGCCACCCGGCTGGCGAAACACCTGCGTCTGCCGCGTGGCCGCGTCGATCACCCAGACCTCCGGGATACCATGGCGGGCATAGAGCGGCACCTTCGTGCCGAGGTCGTAGGCGAGGCTCGTATCGGCAACCTCGATGACCAGCAGCACATCGGCCGGCCCGGGATGGGCCGTCGTGTAGCAGTCGGCCCGCGGCCGGAGGATCGCGACGTCGGGCTCGGGCTCGCTGAACTCGTCAAGCCGCAGCGGGTTTTGGCAGCGAATGACGGCGGATTCCCCAACCGAACGGCTGAAGTACCTGAGAAGTGCGTCCACGATGGCGGCGTGCATGACTCCAATCGGCGACATGTCAAAGATCTCCCCGTCGATGAGTTCGACCCGATCAGCAGGACCGAGGATGCCCGTCTCACCCATCCGGTGAAACGCATCGACCGAGATCAAATGACGTGACGGGGGGGCGAACGGAACGGTGGCCATGGGAGCGACACCTCGAATGAATTGGCCCGATTGCTGCTGTGGGAAAGTATACAGAAGGCCATCATCAGGTCAATCAGTCAGCCCGTTCGTAGCGGCTACCGCCGAACCACATCACCACCGAGTAGAAGACCGGGGTGAAGAAGATGCCAAAGATGGTCACGCCGAGCATGCCGGAGAAGACCGCCGTGCCGAGGGCGACCCGCATCTCCGCGCCGGCCCCGCGGCCCAGCAGCAGCGGCACCACGCCGAGGATGAAGGCGAGCGAGGTCATCAGGATCGGCCGCAGCCGCTGGACCGCCGCCTCCAGCACCGCTTGGGTTCGGGGTAGCCCGTCAGCCTCCCGCTGCCTGGCAAACTCCACGATCAAGATCGCGTTCTTGGCTGCCAGCCCCACCAGCACCAGCAGGCCGATCTGGGTGAAGATGTTGTTGTCGCTGCCGGCAATCCAGACGCCGGCAATCGCCGCCAGCAGGCACATCGGCACAATCAAAATGACCGCCAGCGGCAACAGCCAGCTTTCGTACTGGGCGGCCAACACCAGGAACACAAACACCGTGCCAAGCACAAACACAAAGCTTGCCGTGTTGCCGGCCAGTACCTGCTGCAGCGACAGATCGGTCCATTCATAGTCCATGCCGGGTGGCAGCAGACCACGGCCGACCGGCGGGGGGCTGGCCAGTGCCCCCACCAGCCCGATCGCCTCGCCCGAACTCGTGCCGGGCAGGGTGCTGCCTGACAGGTCGGCCGACGGGGCGAGGTTATAGCGGGTGACCACGGCCGGCCCACTTGTTTCTTCCATGGTCACCAGCGTGGCGAGCGGCACCATCTCACCGCTGGCGTTTCGCACCTTGAGCTGCCCGACATCCTCGGGCAGCATCCGGAAGGGGGTATCGGCCTGGGCGGTGACCTGCCAGTTGCGGCCAAAGGCGGTGAAGTCGTTGACGTAGGCACTGCCCAGATAGACCTGCAGGGTCTGGTTGATCGCGGCGATCGAGACCCCGGCCGCCTTGGCCTTGGTCCGGTCGATGTCGATGAACAGCTGGGGCTGGTTGGCCTTGAAGGTGGAAAACAGTCCGACCAGGCCGGGCTGGGCCGCCAGCCCACCGGCGAGTTCGGCAGTCGCTTGTTCCAGCACCGCCGGCCCGTGACCGGTGCGATCGCGGACCTGCAGCTTGAAGCCACCGGTGTTGCCCAGGCCATCGATCGGCGGGGCATTGAAGACCACACACTGGGCCTCACGAATCGCCGCAAAGGCCTGCCGTAGCTGGCGGGCAATCGCGAAGGCCGACTTGGCTGGATCGACCACCCGGCTGGCAAAGGGATCGAGGATGACGAACATGCCACCGGTGTTTGAGAGGCTGACGCCCGAGAGCAGCGAATAGCCCGAGACGGCGATCGTGTGGGCCACGCCGGGTGTGTCGGCAGCCAGCCGCTCAAGCTGCCTGACGATGCGGGCGGTCCGCTCCTGGCTGGCCCCTTCCGGCAGCGTGGCGTTGACCAGCAGATAGCCCTTGTCCTGCTCGGGGATGAAGCCGACCGGCACGGTGGTAAAGCCAAAGTAGGTCAGCCCCATCAGGCCAACGTAGAGCCCGATCATGACGATGGCGATCCGCAGCAAGACTCCGACCACCACCCCATAGACCCCGGTGGTGACAGCGAAGAACAGATTGAACAGCCGAAACAGCCCAGCCAGCAGCAGGTTGACCAGCGGCGCGATGAGGCTGGCCACCACCAAGCCAGCAGCAAACACCAAAAGCCGCACACCCCAGAGGGCCAGCGGCGGGGCTGCGTCGGCCAGCCCGGCCCAGACAATCGCCAGGTCTTCGCCCAGCCAGACGGCCGCCAACCCACCCAGCAGGCCGATCACGGTGCGGGGCAGCGGGGTATTGGTGTGTTGGGCGGCCAGCGGCGTGGCGGTCTCTTCGTGGCCGGCAAAGAAGATTGCCGCCAGGGCGGGTGAGAGGGTGAGTGAGTTGACGGCGGAAAAGGCGGTGCTGACGGCGATCGTGATGGCAAACTGGCGGTAGAATTCGCCGCTGATTCCGGTGATGAAGCTGGTCGGCACGAAGACGGCGGCCAGGACGAGGGTCATCGCGACCAACGCACCGCTCACTTCCCGCATCGCCTGCCGGGCCGCCTCGCGGGCGGGCTTGCCCTGACTGATCAGCCGCTCGACGTTCTCCACCACCACGATGGCGTCATCGACCACGATGCCGATGGCCAGCACCAGCCCGAAGAGCGAAAGGTTGTTCAGTGAAAATCCCAGCCCGGCCATCACGGCAAACGTGCCGATCAACGAGACCGGCACCGCCAGCATCGGGATCAGCGTGGCCCGCCAGTTCTGCAGAAACAGCAGCACCACCACGAAGACCAGCACCACCGCTTCGAACAGCGTCTTGATGACTTCTTGGATGCTCTCTTCGACGAAGACGGTGGTGTCGTAAATGATCTGCTGCTCAAGGCCGGGCGGGAAGCTGCCGGCGAGCCGCTCCATCTCCTGCCGCACCCGCTCGGCCGTGGCGATGGCGTTGGAACCGGGTCGCTGGAAGATGGCAATCGTGATCGTCTCGCGGCCGTCGAGGGTGCTGGCGGTGTCTGCGTTCTTGGCCCCGAGTTCCACCCGGCCGATGTCGCGGATCCGCACAATCTCGCGGCCGACGGTCACTGGCCCGGTGGCGGTGGCTGCGTCATAGCCGGTCTTGACGATGATGTCGGCGAAGGCCTCGGGCTCCAGCAGCCGGCCGGTGGTGTTCAGCGGCACCTGGAAGGCGATGCCCGGCTCAGCCGGCGGCTGGCCCAGCCGGCCGGCCGGCACCTGCACGTTCTGTTCGCGGAGAGCCCTGACCACGTCGCCGGCAGCGAGGTTCCGCGTGGCCAGCTTGTCGGGGTCGAGCCAGATCCGCATCGCATAGTCGCGGGCCCCGAGAAAGGCGACATCGCCAACCCCATCGAGCCGGGCCAGAGCATCCTTGACCTGGATCAGGGCATAGTTGCTGAGATAGAGCTGGTCGTAGCGGCCATCGGGGGAGAACAGGTTCACGCACAGCAGGATGCTGGGTGACTTCTTCTTGGTCATCACGCCCTGCCGCTTCACCTCCTCGGGCAGCTTGGCCTCGGCGATGGCCACCCGGTTCTGGGTCAGCACCTGGGCGAGGTCAATGTCGGTGCCAAGCTTGAAGGTGACGTCGATCACCGCCTGGCCGTCACCGGTGCTCTTCGATGAGATGAAGAGCATCTCTTCAACACCGTTGACCTCCTGCTCAATCGGTGTGGTGACGGTGTCGGCCACCACCTGGGCCGAGGCCCCGGGGTAGATCGTCTGAATTGAGATCGTCGGGGGCACCACCTCGGGGTACTGGCCGACCGGCAGGCCGACGGCGGCGATGCCACCCACGATCACAATCACCAGCGAGAGCACCGTGGCAAAGACGGGCCGGTCGATGAAGAACTGGCTGATCACGGGCTGGCCGCTCCCGGCAGGGCAGGAGCCGCGTCGGCCTCGGTCACCGGCAGCACCAGGCTGCCGTCGCGGGCCCGGGCGAGTCCTGAGACCACCAGGCGTTCATCGCCGTCGAGCCCCCGCTCGATCACCCGCAGGATGCCGCCGGGGTCGGCCACGCTGCGGCCGGTCTCGACCGGGCGATGGATGACCCGGTTTTCAGGATCGACCACTGCGACATAACGACGACCCTGGTCGATGCCAATGGCCAGTTCAGGCACCAGCACGGTCGGCTGCGGCTGGCCGATGGTGAGCCGTACCCGGAGGAACATGCCGGGGGTGATCAGGCCATCGGCATTGGGAAACTCACCTCGGCAGCGGACCGTCCCGGTGGTCGGCTTCACGCCAATATCGACAAAGTCGAGGATGCCCTGATGCGGAAAGCCGGTTTCAGTCACCAGCTGGGCCGTCACGGGAATTTTCAGTTCCTTGACGTTTCGCCATTCAACCGCCCCGCCGTCACGGTCAGCGATGGCCTGCTGCCGGGCCCGCAGCAGCGCCCGTTCATCGGCATCGAAATAGACCCTGATCGGGGTAGTCGTCACAGCCGTGGTCAGCCGGGTGGCACTGCTGCCGCTGCCCGAGACCAGGTCACCGACGTCGACCTCGCGGGTGCTGACCCGGCCGGAGAGCGGCGAGATGATGCGGCAGAACTCCAGATCGAGTTCTGCCTGGGCGACCGCCGCGGTCGCCTTCTCGAGCATCGCCTTGGCCACATCCCGTTTGGCAACGAGGATTTCATACTGCTCCTGGGTGACCACCGCCTTGGGCAACAACGCCCGATACCGAGTGACCTCGCTTTCGAGTTCCTTCAGTTCGGCCACCGCCTTGGCCACCTCGGCCTTGGCCTGATCCCGCACGACTGCGTAGGGCCGTTCATCGATGGTGAACAGCGGGGCCCCCGCCTCGACCCGCTGGCCATCTTCGAAGTGGACCTGAGTGATGAAGCCGGAGACGCGGGCCTTGATCTCGACCGTTTCGACTGCTGCGGCGTTGCCGGTGAACTCGAGGGTTTCGGCCAGCTCACGGGTCAGCGGCAAGGCGACGACCACTTCCGCTGGTGGCGGCTCGACCAGCGGTGGGGCCGGTCGCTGGCAGCCAGCTGCCAGGGCCAGTGGTAGCAGCAGTAGGCTGTGCGCATGCAGGAATCGGACCAATGAGCAAGACCGCTGCGGTAGATCGAGAGAAAAGCAGTGCATGCGATCCCATCAAATAAAGGTCCACTCACGTGGGAGGCCCGCGTCAGACCATAGCCTATCAGCGGCAGTTCTGGCGTTCATCAGTGGGTGTTGCCATCACGATCGCCGACTGCCAAAAGCTGTGGCGGGTGCTTGGCAACGTGCCGTTGCCCTCGACCCGTGCAACGGCCGAGGTGTTCCCAGCGCTGGCTGCCGCGATCACCAGACTGACGACTGAGCCGGGTGTTCGCCGCTGTGTTGTCGAACACGGCCTGGCGGGCGTCGCCCACGACGAGCCAGAGGACACCTATCGCTCACGGCGCCTGTCACTCTCTCGCGACTGATTGCCGCGCAGCGGCTCACGCGCTGAGGCGACCTTGATCAGGCTCAGGTGGGCCTCGGGCTGGCAGTCATGCCGGCCCCTGGCGGCAGTGGACTGTCGGTCTCGGGGCCTGGAAAAGCCAGTCACGGCCTTTTTTTCGTGTGGGCACCCCGGAAACCCCGCCCGCCGGGGCGTGCTCGACCAGCTGACCGCCGGCACACCGAATTTTTCAGATTTGCAAAAAACCCCACACCCGCTGGGTGGACGAGTGTAGGCTATGCGCATAGTAAGGGTTGGGACGCCGCAACAGATTGTCTGGCGGCGGCGAACATTCACACACCCACCGATAAAGGTGAAGCAATGACAGACGGTTTTTTTGTGTTGGGCGCTGCAATGCCCGACCTCTCGATTTTTCAGTACAACGCGGTCGACAACATCTTTTCGATGACGGTCGCCACGATGGGCGCCGCGGCGTTGTTCCTGTTCATGTCGCGGTCACAGGTTGATGCGGAATACCGGCCAGCCTTGATGGTGTCTGGGTTGGTGGTGTCGATCGCCTGCTACCACTACTTCATGATTCGGCACAGCTGGAACGACGCCTACACGCTGGCGGAAGCAGGTGGCGGCTACGTGGGCACAGGAGCGGCTTTCAACGACTTCTACCGCTATGCCGACTGGATTCTGACCGTGCCACTGCTGATGGTTGAACTTGTGGCCGTTCTCCGCCTGCCGGCAAGCAAGGCGACGAGCCTGCTCACCCGGCTGGTGATCGCGGCGGCGGCGATGATCGCCCTGGGCTATCCGGGCGAGGTCATTGCCGATCCGGCGCGTTGGACTGAGCGGGTTATCTGGGGTGGTCTCTCCTCCATTCCGTTCTTCTACATCCTCTACGTCTTGTGGGGTGAGCTGACAAAGTCACTCGAAACACAGCCACCCGCTGCCCGCAAGCTCATCGAGGTCTGCCGCCTGGTCTTGTTGATCACCTGGGCGGTCTATCCGATTGCCTATGCCCTGGGCGGTACCCCGGAGGCCCTCACGGCGAAGGCTGGTGGTGAGGTCGGTGCCGGTGGCATTGTTGGCCTGCAGATCGGCTATGCGATCGCCGACATGACGGCCAAGGCCGGTTTTGGTGTGCTGATCTACTTCATCGCCCGGGCGAAGAGCAGCAAAACTGCCACGGCGGGTGAGGCGGCTGTGGCCTCGGCCTGATCGCGCCACTTCTGCTTGTAGGAAACCATGACATGCACGCGGCCTCGGTAATCTTGCTCACTTGGGCAATGATCGGGGCCGCGTGCTTGGTTTCTCCAGTCGGCACTACTGCTTTGGGCGGCGTCTTGGCGGTACTGGTTGCGGTGGTGGGCCTGCCCCACGGCGCAGCTGACCACCGGTTTGCCCGGCCGCGGCTCGAACCGATCTTCGGGCCAGCATGGGCGGGTCTGTTTCTAGTGGGTTACGTGGCGATCGCAGCGGCGGTTGTCGTCGGCTGGTTTCTGGCCCCGGCTGCCACGATCGTGGTGTTTTTTCTAACTTCCGCATGGCACTTCGGCCAGGAAGAACCCCGGCTGCTGGTTGGGCCGCCGGTTCTGCAGCCGATCTTCCGGTTTGCCCGTGGCGGATTGGTGATCTGGACGCCAATGGTGTTTCAGGCTGATGAGGTGGTCCGCATCCTCTCGGTGACCGCCCCAGCAGGACTCGGAAGTGACATTCAGCTTGCTGCCCGCGCCCTGACGGCCTGCTCGTGGCCGCTGTTGGTCATTGCGGCGGTTGCCTGGGGCCTGCAGGGACTGGCGGCCATTCAGGGCCGGGGCCGGAGGCGTCGGATCCTGCTTGTCGACAATGCGATGACCCTGACCTTCGCTGTGGTGTTTGCCGTGGCAAGTCCCATCGTGGGCTTTCTCCTCTACTTTTGTGCGTGGCATTCCGCCCGCGGCCTCCGCCGGCTGCGGCGTGAACTTGGTGAGAGTTGGTCGCAACTGGCGGCCAGCTTGGCGCCGTTGACGGTGGCCACCATCGCCCTGGTGGCCGTGATGACGGGCGTTGTGTTACGGACGCCCAGTTGGAACGACACCCTCATCCGGGCGACCTTCATTGGCCTCAGCGCAGTGGCTGTTCCGCATCTGCTGCTGCACGGAGCCGGGCCGTTCATCGAGAAGGTGGCCACGCAGCGGACAACCCGGACGCTTCAGTTGGGGAGTCCTGCATGAGGCCTGTCCATGCGTTCGATCACGCAATCGTCGGCGGCGGCCTGCAGGGCTGCCTGCTGGCCCATGCCCTGGCGGAGCACCGCCCGGAGGCACGTGTGCTGCTCATCGAACAGGCCGATGTGCTCTGCGGGAATCACACCTGGTCGTTTCACGAATCCGACATCCCCCAGCCGGCTCGCCGCTGGTTCGATCCGCTCGTCAGCCACCGCTGGCCGGGCTACCTCGTCCGGTTTCCCGGACTGTTGCGCCGGGTGGGCATCCCCTACGCGACGATCACTTCTGACAGCCTCCGTGAGGCGACGCATCGGTTGGCAGCCGAGGTGGATGGCAGGGCCGGTCGGACGCCCCTCGTGATTCGTCGGAGTGAGGCCTGTGAGATCATCTCCCCGACCCGGGTGCAGCTGAGTGGAAGTATCGCTGTCGAATGCAAGACCGTGATCGATTGCCGGGGACGAGCGGCATCGGTTCAGTCTCCGAGTGGGGCGGGCTATCAGTCGTTCATCGGGCATGAGTACCAGACAACTCAGCGCTGGCCGGTTGCGGAGCCGACGGTTATGGATGTCCGGGCGGATCAGACCTGTGGCTTCGAGTTCCTCTACGAACTTCCGTTGGGCCCCCATCGGGTTTTGCTGGAATACACCCGCTTCAACGAAGAGCCGACCTGCGACCAGGCCCGCGCCGACGACCTCATCTCAGGGCGGCTGGCCGAAGCAGGTGTCGACTCGGCGGAACTGGTCCGCACGGAAAGCGGCTGCCTCCCGATGCCCTATGCGACGCCGGCCAGAAGCCATCCCGGTGCGATCGCCGGTGGCTACGCCGGTGGGTGGTACCATGCCGCCACTGGATACTCGATGCCGCTGGCGGTCCGCTTTGCCGAGATTGTTGCCCAGGCAGATCCCGACAGCATCGCCAAAAACCTCGCTGCGGCATCGTCGCAGGACTCATTGCGGCGGGGATTCGCCCGCTTCCTCAACCGGCTGCTGTTCTGCCTCGTCAGGCCAGAAGACCGTTGGAAAATCTTCCGGCGGTTTTATGGCGTGCTCTCCGAGGAGCGAATAGCCCGCTTTTACGGCCATCGCTTCAATGTCGCCGACGCGGCGCGGATCGTCATCGGTCGGCCACCGACTGGGCTGGCACCGATTCGCTTTGCCAGGTCTTTCCTCTCTCGCCCAGGCCCGGGACTGACATGATTACAAATCCGCTCGGCTTTGCCGGGCATTCACACCAGACTGCAAGCACACGCCACGGTTGGTCCAAGGCGCTCCAACTGGCCCCCGATCTCTACCCCGGTGTGGGTGGCAAGCGATTCCGGGCTACCCTGCTGCAGCGGGCCTTCGAGTTTGCCGGCGGTCAGGGTGAAGCCCCGGCGGCAATCATCGATGCGGTCGAAATGCTCCACACCGGCTCACTCGTGCTCGATGACGTTGAGGACGATTCGGTGACCCGGCGGAAGCAGCCGGCGCTGCACCGGGTGATCGGCTCTGCACGAGCAATCAACGCGGGCAACTGGATGTATTTCAGGGCGCTGGAGCTTGCGGCGGCTGCCTCTGAGGATCCTCTGAAGTCCGTCGCAGTGCTGAAAAAGTTCATCGAGGTGGCGAGGCAGTGTCACGAGGGGCAGGCGATCGATCTCTCAACCCGGATTGATGAAGTCACGCCGCGGCAGGCCCAGGCCACGGCCCTCTCGATTTCGCGCTGGAAGACAGGCCGGCTCGTCTCACTCGCTGCCTGGTGCGGAGCACAAGCCGCGGCGGGAGACGCACAAACCCTGCGTGCCGTCGCTGCATTCGGCTGCCAGGTCGGGATCTGCCTGCAGATGAAGAATGACCTCGACGAACTGACGGACTTCATTGGCGGAGCGGAACGCTGTGACGACCTGAGGAACCGACGAGTCACCTGGCCCTGGGCCTGGGCTGCGGGTCGACTGTCCGGCAAACGATTTGCCTCGCTGCAGCGACGGCTGGGACAATTACATCACGATCAGGATTCGCTCCGGGTAATCGCCACGACGCTTGTCGCCGCCACCCGGGATCGTGCTGCAGCTGCAATCAATGCCAGGCTTGACCGGGCGGCCGGCAGGCTGCTCGCCGTGACCGCTGGTGTCCGGCGGGCCCGTCTCCTTGCTGAAGTCACCGATGCCCTGCGGATCACCGACCAGCCGGCCGTGGTCGAGGCGGTCCAATGAGCCTGGCTCCTGCTGCAGGGCTGCCGGCCGACCGCTCGACGGCACCGCCGCGCCGCCGGGCTGCGGTGATCGGGAGTGGCTTCGGTGGCCTGGCGTCAGCCATCCGCCTGCAGTCGATGGGCTTCGACACTGTCTGCTACGAGGCTCACGACAAGCCGGGCGGTCGTGCCTATGTCTACGAAGACCAGGGATACATCTTCGATGCCGGTCCGACGGTGATCACCGCACCGCATTGCCTGGAGGAGCTTTTCGAACTGTCTGGACGGCGGATGGCCGACTACGTCCGCCTGTTGCCGGTCAGTCCACTCTATCGCCTGCAGTGGAGCGACGGTGTCTCGTTTGATTATGTCGCTGACGAGCAGGGCCTGATCGAGCAGGTCCACCGGGTGAGCCCTGCCGATGTCGATGGCTACCGTCGCTTTGCCGACTACGCCCGGCGGGTGTTTGAGAAAGGATACGAAGAGCTTGGTGCCGTCCCATTTTTGAATTTTACCGACATGCTCAGGGCGGCCCCGCACCTCGCCCGCCTGCGGGCTGATCGGAGCGTCTACGCGCTGGTGTCGCGGTTTGTCAAAGACGAGCATCTCCGGCAGGCGTTCAGCTTCCACCCGCTGCTCGTCGGCGGCAATCCGCTGGACACCAGCTGCATCTACACGCTGATTCATTGGATCGAGCGGAAGTGGGGTGTGTCCTTCCCGGAGGGCGGCACCGGAGCACTTGTTCGCGGGCTCGTGCGTCTCTTTGAGGAACTTGGCGGCAGCCTCCGGCTGAATGACCCGGTGAATCGGGTGACCCTCCAGCCCGGCGGCAAGACCCCGCAGCATCTGGTGCACGCCACCGGTCTGCCCGCCGCCCCATTCGATCTGGTGGTCTCAAATGCCGATGTGCACCATACGTTTGCCAATCTCTATCGCGGGGTGCCCGGCGCTCAGCGGCGTCAGCAACGGCTTGAGCGAATGGCATGGTCGATGTCGTTGTTCGTACTCTATTTTGGCACCAACCGGCGTTTCCCCAACCTTGCTCACCACACGATTCTTTTCGGGCCGCGATTCAAGGGGCTGCTGCGGGACATCTTTCGTGGTGACCGGCTCCCTGATGACTTCAGTCTCTACCTTCATGCGCCAACCGTCACCGATCCAGGGATGGCACCCGCTGGCGGCGAGTCGTTCTATGTGCTCAGCCCCGTGCCGCACCTCGGGAACGCGGCGATTGACTGGGAAGCACGGGCCGACGGATATGGCGACGCGATTCTCGCATCGCTTGAAGAGCACCTGCCGGGTGTCCGGGAATCGATCGTGACCCGCCGCCACTTCACGCCCACCGATTTCGCCGCGAAATTCGGGGCCCATCATGGTTCTGCCTTCTCCGTCGCCCCCACACTCACGCAGAGCGCCTACTTTCGCCCGCACAACCGCGATCCGGACATCCCCGGTCTCTACCTTGCCGGAGCTGGAACCCACCCGGGTGCCGGTGTACCCGGGGTCGTCAACTCGGCCAAGGCGACGTGCGACACAATTGCCAGGGATTTCCATGTCGTCGTCAGATAGCGGCAGGGATAACCAGACTGCCGCTGGAGGCTGTGGTGAGCGACAGTTGCGGAATCCCCCGGTGCTCTCCGGAATAGCTCACGTGGATGATTCCGCGATCTCAGGTGCAGGTGGAGGTTGGCCCGGAATCGTTTCCAGAACGGCCAGTCGCGAGCCTTGTGAGTCGATCCAGCAGCACAGCCGGTCGTTTTCGTTTGCGAGCCGGTTGCTGCCCGCTGACAGACGGGCCGACGTTGAGCGTCTTTATGCATGGTGTCGCTGGTGCGATGATGGTGTCGATGCCGCCTCATCACCGGCAGCGGCGGCGGAGTTTGTCGACCTCGCCACCGATGACCTACGGCTGATCGCAGCCGGAAAGGAGCCGTCCACTACCGAAAGCCGCTGGTTTGCTTCGATTGTCCGCAGGTACAACCTCCCCATTGAGGCGGCTGCGGCGTTGCTACAGGGCATGCAGTCCGACCTGACGCCGGCCGTCGATTTCAACGAGGACGACCTGATGCGGTACTGCTTCCGGGTGGCTGGAACGGTAGGTGTGCTGATGTGTCCGATCCTTGGGCTTCAAGATCGCCGCTTTCTTCCCCACGCTGCGGCGCTTGGCATGGGGATGCAACTCACCAACATTGCTCGCGATGTTGCCGAAGATTGGCGACGGGAACGGTGCTACCTCCCGGTTGAATGGACTGAGGGATTGCGTCCGAGCAGCACGCCCCCGGATCATCCGCGGGTCGAAACGGGTGTCTGGACAATCCTCAACGTGGCGGACGGCTATTACGCTGCCGGCAGGATGGGCATCAATGCCTTGGACAGCCGCTGCCAGCTGGCTGTGCGGGCAGCCGCCAGTATCTACCATGCGATCGGAACGAAGATCAGGAGGAAGGGTTTCCGGGTTCTTGAAGAACGAGCCCGGGTCTCGGTGATCGAGAAGCTGAGGCTCTTTGTTTTTGTAGCGGTTGAAAATGCCAGCAGGAACAGTTCTCTGAATCCCAATGAAGCGAGCACGCGCAGCCTCACCACTGCGGCAGATTTGTTACTCGAACACGGAGTGTCGTTATGAAGTCGGATGCCTGGAGCATTGTTTTCACAGGTTTGTCGCTGACGTGCATTACGTCGACCGCCCTTTTCGTGTTGGTGGCGATTAATCCGAAAGATGCGGCCTACGGCGCGACGCCGTTCATCTACGCTGGTTGCTCCGCGGTTCTGGCCTTCGCCTTCAACCGTGCCTCAGCCTGGGCAGCGCGGCGGACTGACGCTGCCTAAAAAGTCAGTGGCGCCGACGTCATTGGCCGTGCCGGAAAGATTTAACCTGCGCAGAAGCCGCAAGCAGTGCAGGCCTTGGCCGGTTCCCGTCGCGGAATTCAGCACAGAGGACCGCTCGTGTCCCGTAACGGAATTCAGCACAGAGAACCGCTCGTGTCCCGTCGCGGAATTCAGCACAGAGAACCGCTCGTGTCCCGTAGCGGAATTCGCCAGAATTCCGAAAGGGGCGTTGGAGTAGCGTAAGACACGGAAGTCTGGCGACTTCCGCTACGGAGGAAGAGAGGCTGGGCGTTGCCGTAGCGTGCGATCCGGCGGCTGTTTTGTACAGGGGGGAAGATAGTATGCGGATCGCTCGTTTTCCGGAGCGGAATTCAGCACGAGAACCGCTCGTGTCCCGTAACGGAATTCGCCAGAATTCCGAAAGGGGCGTTGGAGTAGCGTAAGGCACGGAAGTCTGGCGACTTCCGCTACGGAGGAAGGATGGACGACTTCACGCAACCACATGGTTGGCTTCGACGTCTGGACCCGGGGGAGTACCGTGGATCTGCATGTGTTCATTGGTCGTTGACAACAAAGGGGCGGGCAACGGGCTGGTTGAATCCGACTCTCGGCTCCTCGTTCCGTGAGTTGCTGACCCACGCGATGTTTCGTTACGGGCTGTGTTGTCCGATCTATTGCTGTATGCCAGACCACTTTCATCTATTGTGGCTGGGGGTGAATGAGGGCTCAGACCAACAAAATGCCATGAGGTATTTTCGCAGTCGGCTCAATCTCTTGTTACAGAAGCAGGGAGCTGCCTTGCAAAAGCAGGCATTTGATCATGTCTTGCGGCCTGATGAGCGTCAGCAAAAGGCGTTGGCCGCGGTTGTCGAATACATCGCACGCAACCCCGAGCGTGCCGGCCTGGTCGGCCCGGAACGATTTCGTGAATACCCGCACACGAATTGCCTGTTGCCGGGTTTCCCTGAAGTGACGCTCTGGCAGCCCGATTTCTGGGAGCGTTTCGAACGCATCGTATCCAGTCTGCGGAGGGAAGGCTTTCAGCGTTTACGAGCCTGAAGGGATTGTGCTCCGCGCCGGTTCCTGTAGCGGAATTCGCCAGAATTCCGAAATGGGCGTGATGACGGCGTGAGGCACGGAAGTCTGGCGACTTCCGCTACAGGGAGAAATGGGCGTGATGACGGCGTGAGGCACGGAAGTCTGGCGACTTCCGCTACAGGGAGAAATGGGCGTGATGACGGCGTGAGGCACGGAAGTCTGGCGACTTCCGCTACAGGGAGAAATAGGCGTGATGACGGCGTGAGGCACGGAAGTCTGGCGACTTCCGCTACAGGGAGAAATAGGCGTGATGACGGCGTGAGGCACGGAAGTCTGGCGACTTCCGCTACAGGGAGAAATAGGCGTGATGACGGCGTGAGGCACGGAAGTCTGGCGACTTCCGCTACAGGGAGAAAT
>Ga0209986_10001021_pt1 | contig 27297 bp, 26 predicted proteins | sample BlataG_FD_183168 | JGI IMG/M metagenome (GOLD analysis project Ga0209986, IMG submission 183168) | Deep subsurface microbial communities from Black Sea to uncover new lineages of life (NeLLi) - Black_00105 metaG (SPAdes) (version 2) | ecosystem: Environmental > Aquatic > Marine > Oceanic >... | reverse complement strand
GTTTCGCCTGTTATCGGTACTATTCTGATGGTTGCAATTACCGTAGTGATAGCGGCAGTCGTAGCTTCTTTTGCTTACGGCATCATCGGTGGCGTGACAAAAGCGCCGAGCCCTGCATTAGTCGTTGACGATGCCCGTGTAGGTAATTATAACGTAACTGTGATTCATCACGGTGGAGATACGATAGTTGATGCGTTTACAACCGACGCTGCCGGCTGGAGGAATCTAAAAATAAAGTATAACGGTGTGGATATTCCCTGGGCGAACGTAACGGCAGGTGGCAATGGGGACAAGAACTTTGAGAGTGGCGAGCAACTGAAAATCAGCGTTACAACGGCGCTTGTATCCGGCGATGCAATCACAGTGGTCTATCTTCCAACGGGTAACATAATGCAAAGAGTGAAGGTGACGTAGTAACTGGTTTAGCGGTTTAGCGGTTTGGAGGTTTAGCTAACGAGCTGAACCGCTAATAAACTAAACCTCTAATTTATAACCCCCCAGATTACACGGATTTACGCAGATTTATTTTTGTTTCTGTATATGAAGTATAACTTCTACATATTTAGGACGCAGATTTACACGGATTTACGCAGATTTTCTAAATTTAAGTTTAGCATTGTTGATTCTTATTATCTGTCTGTGTTAATCTGCGTTAATCTGTGTCTATAATTTATTTTTTCTTGTACCGTGCTGATTCTTATCATCTATCTGCGTTAATCTGCGTTAATCTGTGTCTATAATTTTTTATCTTTCGATAGAAATATAACAGTCACTTATATTTTTTTAATAAACGTTTGTTATTTTTTTAATAGTTATGGAAAAACATAAATAGGGTATGCCGCAATTATTATGATGGTGAGAAACAGTGAGCGAGGACAATACAGTGGTGTTTGCGCAGACGCCTATGCTGAAGACACAGTTAGAAGCGCTCAAACTACTCGCAGGCACGACAAACACAAAAGACGCACTGCAAGCAGCAGTGAACCACTACCTCAATTGCCCCGCGATACGCGAAAGAAGGAACGAGGAGAAAAAACTTCCTTAAATCAAATTAAATTTTAAAACGTTTAGGAGGTGATATGAATGAAAAAAATGAAAACGACAAAAAGCAAGATAAAGGAATTGGTAAAGAACGAAGAAGCGGTTTCGCCTGTTATCGGTGTTATCCTGATGATTGCCATTACCGTTGTGATTGCAGCAGTCGTCGCTTCTTTTGCCTACGGCATCATCGGTGGCGTGGCAAAAGCGCCGAACTCTGCATTGGTCGTTGAAGATGCCCGTGTTGGTAATACAAACATAACTGTGATTCACCACGGTGGAGATACGATAGTCGATGCGTTTACAGTCAGCGCTGGCAACTGGAGTAATCTATTGGTAAAGCACAATGGTAAGGATATTCCAGATGCCAATATGACAGTAAGTGACACTACGAACGATAACTTTGAGAGTGGTGAGGAAATAAGAATCACCGTTGCAACGCTTCAATCTACCGATACAGTCACCGTGGTCTACACTGTAACGGGGGACATAATGCAAAGAGTGAAGGTGGCGTAGATGCAAAGTTTGAGCGGTGATAGAGCTGGTGCGTCGGTAATTGGAGCGGTGCTGCAGGTTGCAGTGGTGGTGGTAGTGGCAGGGAGGAAGTAAAAAATGCTTTTGCACCTTCTTCGCCACCCTCTTATTTTTTGAATGTCTCGATGTTTGAAAATATGGAGGGAAGAATAAAATAAAATCATAGACACAGATTAACGCAGATTAACACGGATGATGAAAATCATAAACTAAAATAAATCTGCGTAAATCCGTGTAAATCCGCGTCTTAAATAGAAGGCGGTTACAAAAGGGAAACGGAAATGGAAGATGAACTTGCTATAGAACAGACGTTGAAGAAATTCGCCAAACCGGTTATACCGGCAGAAATAATAAATTTCTTCGCGGACGAGCAGGGGAAAACGTTAGTGGTTAAGGGACCGCCCGGGTCCGGGAAGACCGCGTTCGCTCTTTCGCTTTTACGTGGCATGAAAGGCACTGGTGTTTACCTTTCCACCAGGGTTGACCCTGCGGCTCTGCATGAGCAATACCCGTGGATAAAAGAAGAAATCCTCGCGGAAAATATCATTGATGCTACACAATCGGAAAGACATTCCTCTTCTGGTTCATCTATAAATACTAAAAAACCCAAAGGCATTGTTATAAAAGCGCTCAAATATACTGACGTCCCGGAATTTCTTAAAGCGGTTTATACAAAGACAGAGGATTTAAAAAACCCCATTGTTATAATTGACTCCTGGGATGCGGTTGTTTCTCACACTGGATATTATGACCCAAAGGATAGAGTGAAATTGGAGCACAACGTATGTGATTTCGCAAGGAGGACAAAGACAAGGGTAATATTTCTCGTTGAGTATGCGGACCTGAAGCCACTTGACTACCTCGTTGACGGTGTCATTGCTACAAAATGCGCAATAGAAGAAGGGCGGCGAATAAGGACGTTGTCATTGCAAAAACTGCGTGGATGTGCAATAAAACGTCCGGTTTATCTCTTTTCTCTACACAATGGGATGTTCAAATGCTTTTCTGACTCCGTGCACGTAGAAATAGAGAACCCAAAGGTGCCAGAGCCTATACCTGACGTGAACGAATCAAGAGTAACAACCGGAATAGAAGACCTCGATGCGCGTATCAAAGGTTATGGTAGTTTTAATCTCTTTAAAGGTGATTATGCGCCCTATGAACTTTTAATGCAGGCAGTTTCTATAAATTCGTTGAATCTTGGCAGAACTGTCGTATTCACTTCTTCTAAACAATCGGAACTGATAAATAAAATGCTGCCTTTCGTAGAACCCCAGTATCAAGAAAACGTCGCGGTTATTGACGTCCGGGACGTTAATGAATTCAATAAAGAGGTATCGGATTTTAACGACCGAATGGGAGCGGAGAAGAAACTGGTATTTTTTCATTTCGATGAGATAGAAATAGAAAGGGATAAGAAGGAAGTAATGGTTAAAGAGATAATCCTGTCGCTAATGAAAGATGGATTTGCCGTCTTTGGCTATACGAGTGAAGAAAAGGGTATGGGACGCGAAATGGAACCCATTGCTTCCGTATTCATTGTGCTGAAGCTGATTTCCGGCATTCCCTGTATGTATGGAAAAACGCCCGGGACTGAAATATACGTTATGCAGCTAAACACTGCAAACCGATTTCCCGAATTGAAACTCACTCCGATGGAGTGATTGCTCAAAATCCGGTGGACGGAAATCCCAAATCTCAAGCACCAAAACACAAACAAATCTCAAGCACCAAATTCAAAATTATAAACTCATTTTGATTTCTCCACTATTGAACTAAAGATTATAGCACTTAAATAAATATCAAAATCTCAATGTCCAAAATTAGAAAGGGAAAAAGACTTGCTTCTTTGGTTTTGAATTTTGGAATTAGGATTTGTAATTTGTTTGTAATTTGGTGCTTGTAATTTGGGATTTGTAAGCAGTTACTTACAGTTCTTCCTCCACCATTTACTCCTTCGCTAACCCTCGTATTGTTCGTGCCAATTCACTGCACTGACTGGTTGGACCGCCGTCTTTTGTAACGTATCTGTCTGCGCCCTTGTCAAAAGCCTCTTTTGCTATCCCTTCTCCGCCTTTTCCGGTGAATAGAATAAATGGGACTGCGTTTCCGTTACTCCTCAGTTCTTCTAAGAGTTCCAGCCCACTCATCCCCGGCATCTTGTAATCAGAAACAATGACGTCAAAACGCTCCTCTTTCAGTTTTTTCAACGCTTCTTCGGCAGAAAGCACACCTACAATTTCAAAATCATCGTTCTTGTCCCTTCTCAGGAATATTCTCGTTATCTCCAAATCCGTTGGTTCGTCATCCACGTGCAAAATCCGTATCCGCTTTGACGTCGAGTTTGCAGCCGAAGGTTGAGTATCCTTTACCATATTATCACCACTAATTATAATTTCCAAAGATACATAAAAACTTTACTGATGCCCCATTTTTTTGCTAATATTAGCAATTTTTTTTACCACTATTTGCAACAATTGTATTTGCTTATCGCCGAGAGCACGGAGAGCGCTGAGGTGCTAAAAACCACGAGATTTCACAACAAACCGTTTCTTAGAAAGAAAAGGTTTATCAAAAGAACTGCATCTTTTTTTCTTTTCCGTAAACGCTTTTCTTTTCTAAAAGAAAAGGGTTTATTTATGAGCGAGCTGCGGCTAAAGATAAGGAAGGCAATAGAGACGGATTTGTCCGACATTATAAGCGTATGGAAGAGGAACATAAAAACGATAAACACAGCTTCAGATATCGCTGATTTGTTCCATTCTTTCGAGAAATATTTCTTTGTCGCTGTTTATACTGATACTGCGGACACGAAGCGGTTTGAGGACAAGGAAAAGGTCATTGGTTTCGTGGGTGGTGCCATAAGAAGTGGGCAGGGGCATATATCGGGTATTGCCGTGGATAAAGAATATAGAATGAAGGGGGTGGGGAAGTTGTTATTAAAAGTTGTGAGTGCGGAATTCCTCGCGGATGGTCTCGATATAGTTACGCTGGAGGCAAGGAAAAGCGATACGAGTGCAATAAGATTTTACGAAAAACAGGGCTATAAACGGTTATATATTGTTAAAAAATATTATGCGGATGGTGAGGATGCAATAGTGCATGAGAAGAAGATTTGAGTTTTGCTATTTGTACAACTGATGTAAAAAACCACGAGATTTCACAAGAAACCTTTTCTTAGAAAGAAAAGCTTTACCAACAACTTTTTTACCTTCGGTAAAAACCTTGACTAAAAAGAACATATTTGTTTTTCTTTTAGCACTGTGGGGCTCTGCCCCACGACCCCGCAAGCCCTGTAAGGGCTTAGTTTTCTTTTTGTAAAAAAGAAAAAGTGTTGTGTAATCTTGTGGTTACAACTCCTGTTCCTGCTCCAACGCACCCACCGGGCAGATATTCACACAGGCTTTACAGCTATTGCATTCATCATCCTTCATCTCTATCCACATTCCTATCAAACCTATTGCCTCCGTTGGACAGACCGTAACGCATGCACCACAATATCCACATCGGTATCTATCTATTTTTATCATCTTACTCCCTAAATATCTGCCCCTCAAGCGTGCTGACCTCGGTATCTTTCTCCAGCCATGCATCCTGTGGCAAGCCTGCTTTCCAGCACGTCTGGCATAGAAACTCCTCAGACGACCAGTTATTCTCGATAGCCACTTGAGGGAGCAAAAGCCCTTGATATATCCCCCTCTTTACGATTAATCCATGCCTGCCCACTTCTATTTGCCCCGGCAAGTCCTTTGGCTTCACTTTTAACGCCTGTGGCGTCGTGAGTATTGTGAGTTCGATAGTTATATCCGCAAACTCCGCTTTTGTTACCGCCGGAAATCTGGGGTCGCTAACCGCCGCGGATATCGCGGCATCTATAATCGCTTCTTTTAGCTTAAATACCGGATACGGATAGCCAATACAGCCACGTAGATTTTCGTATTTATTCAGTGTGACAAAGACACCTCTTTTTTCCTCGAAGCACGAAGGTAAGTCATCAGGCGCTTTTAACCTCGTGTTATCTCTCAAATATTTCTCTATTTGCCGCGCGTGCAAGCTTAACCCCTCTTTTCCTTCTTCTTCCGTTAGCATTGACATAACATCTATTAGACTTTATTGTAGGAGTCTATAAAAAGTTTCTTTAAATCCTAGCAAAAACTTAGGCGCCTCTCTTAAATTTTATACGCTGTGACTCATATCGCAGATATTCACGCCAGGGAAGCGAAGGCGGATTGCTCTCAATAGCCTTTCTGAAATGTTCCTGAGTAACCCCGGAGGTCTCAGCACCTACACCTTTTTCTATCATCGGTTGGAAAAGAACCGATGACAAGAATTTTTGGTAATACTGCGGTGGAAGTAGCGGAAAAAGTGAAGATGATTGGGTGCTCCCCCCTTATAGTTGGAGTATTTATTTCATTCCTTTTTATCTTTTACCTTCAATGCGATAATAACAAAATGATCGAAGAACCTAAAAAAAGCGAGGGCGCAAACGGAAGGATCATGATCAGGCATGTCCCAATCTCCGAATTGCGACATTCATGGAATAGTCAACCACGAAGATGTAATCAGGAATGGACATCAGAAGAACGGCGAACAGGAATACCAGTGTAAACGGTGTGGAAAGCGATTCAATAGAAGAAAAGGGACGCCATTAGAGGGTTTTCGCACTCCTATCTACGTTATCGTGATGGCAATGGCCATGTATATGTGTGGTGTGAGTGTGGCGATGATCGCAAATGTTACAGGAAAACAGGAAAAGACGGTGGAGCGAGGGATACGAAGGATAGCGCCGCATTGCAGTGAACTGATAAAGCAGGAGTTGCGTAAGAGAAACCACAGCTTCACTTCCGTGTATTTACAAATGGACGAATTGTGGAGCTATCTGTGGAGAAAGAAGACAAAAGTGTGGATTTGGACGGGGATCGATGTGGCGACGAGGTTGTTCATTGCTTTTCACATCGGTGATCGGAGTGGTGATTCAGCAAAAGCTTTATTAGGGACGATAAAAGCGAGGATACATGGTGTGCCGGGATTGATTACAACCGACGGTCTGGAGGCGTACGTCGAGAAAATAAAGACATACTTCGGGGGAAGCATGTATGCACAAGTGGTGAAAGAAGGGAAAGGCGGACGCATCGTAAAAGTTTATAAAAAGGTGATAAGCAGTCATTCTATGGAGCAGGTCGTAGAATTTATCAAAACACCGAAGAACGTCGGTAAAACGGTAAATACGTCCTACGTCGAGCGGTTCAACCTCACGTTGAGGTGCTGCTTATGCTCGCTGATAAGGAGAACACTGGCAGCAGCGAAGGTAAAAGAGGAACTCGAAGGACAGATGTTCCTCTTTCAAGTGTTCTATAATTTCGTCAGACCACACATGAGCTTGACGATCGGAAAGGGCAGAGGGAAGCAAAAACGCACGCCTGCAATCGCCGCTGGATTGACTGACCATATCTGGAACTGGGAGGAAGTGCTTCTTTATCATCCAGACTACCACGATTAAATCAACGAAGGGGTAGAAGGGTGAAGAAGAGGGGTAGTTGTTAGTATGAACTCCGCCAAAATTTTCCATTTTTAGCCTTTGTATCCATCTATGGCTTGTGGAATACCGATTAATGCCAAAAAAATCAAGGAATTTTTATCTGCTCAATTCTGATGGATTTATATTCATCCCGCTTTTCGGTGAAATACGAAATACCGCCCAAAAGGTGTCCATAAATCCCAATGTCAAATACTACCAAATCCCAAGTAAATCCCAAATTTCAAATCCCAAAAAGAAAAAAAACAAGATGGAAAGAAATAAAAATAAATTATAGACACAGATTAACGCAGATTAACACAGATGATAAAAATCGACAACGTTAAACTTAAATAAATCCGCGTAAATCCGTGTTAATCCGCGTCTTAAATAGAAGGAGGTTATACTTTATGTACAAAAATAAAGCAAAAATAGACTGTAAAATTGGTAGTATTGGGATTTGGGATTTGTTTGGTAGTATTGGTATTATTTGGATTTGGGATTTGTGACGGTAAAAGGAATGCTCGTTTCAATTTACCGAAAATCGGGTGATAATGGTATTCGATAGTTCAACACTGATATTATTGGCAAAGAAAGAGCTACGTGATATGTTTCTTGACGGTTTTGAGGGTGATGTTGCAGTTCCAAAAGCGGTAAGAGAAGAAACTTGCATTAAAGGTAGTGGGCAGGTATAAAGAAGAGATAATAGAGGATGCTGCGAGGAGAGTGAGTGGATTATAAAAATGAACGTAGGAATTGAAGAAAAGGAATATGATATCATAGAGGAGTTGAGCAAAATAGAAGGGGAAGAAAAGTCGAAGGTATTGAAAGAGCTTATGGAATTAGGAAGGATAATGCTTGCTATAAGACGATACGAAGAGGGGAAGTTTTCCTTAGGGAAAGCGGCAGAGATAGCCGGGGTGTCTTTAAGCGAGTTCATGGATTTGTTGAGCGAGTTTGGAATAAAGAGCAGGATAAGTTACGAGGAGTATCTCGAAGGCTTTGAGAATTTAAAAGAGGTTTGGTATCTATCTTTTCAATGCGGACTACAATAATATTATCCGCAACGACATACTGGGTAACGACGGCGGATTCACTACTGAGGCCACAGCCCATAGCATTAGTCGCAACACCCAGGATGGTAGTGCAATAAAGAACCATGAGGACGAATGGTTTTCAGCAATCCTCTCAAAGATTCGCAGCTATGCATCTCGATTCCAGAGGTAGTTAATTTAAGCCAAGCGATTTTGCGGGTGCCCGGGTAATGAGTGACGAAGAAGAGATTAAGAAGAGTCTTAAGGAGTTGGGGAACGTGGAAGAAGGATTAATTGTGGATACGGACATTTTGACAAACAATGCAGGACATTTTAATAAGTTTTAAAATGAGAATATATCTCGATGTTTGTTGCCTGAATCGTCCATTCGATGACCAGACACAGGATAGAATCCATCTTGAGTCAGAAGCTGTTCTCACAATTTTAAAATGATGAGCCTCAATCAAATTAGGAAAGAGGGTATAGAAGCTTTGTCCCGAACTTTAGGACCCGTGGATATGGTGCGGTTTTTACATCAGTTTGATACCGGGAGGGACAATTATACCAAAGAAAAAGATCGATGGCTCGGTGGAATGAGCATTACAGACATCGTGAAAGGCATAGAAAAAGAACGTAGCAAAAAATGAAAAATCTTTTTAATGTTGAAAGGGAATAAATCCCGCTTTTCGGTGAAATGTGAAATACCACTCAAAAGATGTCACGAAGGTGCGGCATATTTGCATTCGCTCAATAAAGTGTGAAAAATCCTAAATTCTAATTCCTAAATCCTAAACAATTTCAAAATTCAAAATTCTAATATCAAAACAGCTACACGACACACCGAGCCTGTAAGACCCTGTAAATGGTTCAGTTTTGAATTTGTAATTTTTGTCATTCGGATTTGTTTAGGATTTAGAGTTTAGTGTTTAGAATTTATTTTGTGGCAGTAAAAGGGAGGTTCGTTTTTATTTACCGAAAATCGGGTTGTATATCTTTTTACCGTTTTCACAGTCATACTCTTGCACATGCAAAAATATAGCAAATCTTTTAAAGAGTTATTTCAAAAGTTACACAGAGCAGAAAAGATTATAATAGGGGCAAGGATAAGGGACGGCAAAAGGATGTGAAAGCGGAAGCATGGAAGCATACCTGAGCAAGAGGGAAAAAATACAAATGCTTAATGTACGCAGAAAGAAAACCTCAGTAACGTATCCGCAGGTGTGCGTATTCATTATAATACTTTTATTTCTATTATATTCGTTTTCTCCGGTACTTGGAGATGAAAATAGAAAGAGGTATTTATACGAAAATACCTATCACTACAAAATCGTAAGTAAGTATGATGAAATCGAACAGATGAAAGTCCTTACTTACTCAATACTGGGAGCAATGCAACCTGCTGAAGTGACTTCTGAAACTGAAAGCTGGGTTCGTTTGGTATGGCAAACATTAGACAGTTTCAACAAAATTCAAAACTTATCAAATAGCCAAAGTCCGGGAGACCACATAAATGCCCTGTCTGAGGCTTACTCGTTAAGACAGACTATTGAGGAGTTGGAAGATAAAGTGCCGGAGAGTGCAATCGTTTTATTGCCGGGAATAGCATTAGGCAGAGCCCTTACTGAACAGGCTGAGTATTTGGAAGATGCCGCAACTTATGAGAAGCAAACAAAGAAAAGGATAGAATATCTGAGGGAAAGTGCAAAAGCGTTCCACGAAAGCGGAGACATAAGCAATTTCGCAAGATTGGACTATGAGGTAAAGGAGCTTTCTGCAAGATATGAAGCAGATATGCGGATTGCAAACGATATGTTTAGCACCGCTGAGCGCCTATTTTCAGGAGGTACGCAGACACAGACCTCTATACCTCTTCTCCCGCTTGACCCTTTCTTAAAACTTAAAGAATCAAAAAAGCTTGTCAACCGTGCGATTGTGATTTATGAGAAGCACAGTGATGACAAAACAAAAGAAGCATATCCGCTAAAAAATTCAGTGGAGACAGAGTTCACGGATGTGCTCGTCGAAATGCTTTGGAAACTCATGTTGTATGCCCTAATTCTATTCGTAATCGGAACCTATGTCTTGCGCTCTCTCTCGAAGTGGCGGGACGACCTCTTCAACTCACGCCTGGGTAATGTGCTTGTAAGATAAAAAATGAGAACAGGACTGCTCGTACTCGGACTCGTAATCCTCGTATGCGTGCTTGCTCAGTGTGAATGCGCTTCTGCTCTGGATGTGCCGAGCAGTCTCTCGCTCAGTTTCACATTCGACAAGCCGAAACCGACAACCTTCTCAGAAACTACTTCCTTTACGATTTCAAATCCAGAAAATGCCACGATAAGTTTCACTGTCAGTGATGTCACCACCGAAACAGGCATAGACATTTATCCTTCTCCCACTTCAGGAATAATAAATCCGTTCAGCTCCGCTGCCATAACTTTAAACGTCAAAGTAAGTAGTGATTTGAGTGAGGGAAGTCACACTGGCAAAGTCAAGATTGAATATGATGGGAGTTCCCGTACAATTCCAGTTTACATAGATGTAAAGCACAAGACACAGCTTGAAGTCTCGCCTTTGACGATAGATTTTGGCAGTGTTGATGTTGATGAAACGAAGGAGAAACAAGTCACATTCAAGGAGAAATTCGGCTATAAGTCTCTGAGTGTCTCGCTTTCGAGAGAAAAGGGCAATGACTGGGTCACACCAAGTGATTACAGCTTTTCTGTCCCGGAAGGTGGCTCTAAAACAATTTACTTCACTCTTTCAAAGAACAAACCGGGCTGGGTATCTTACAAAAAGTCGTATTCCTGGCGCTACCGCGTGAGCAGCGAAGGGGGCAACTACGAAATAAGTCTTCGCGCAGACCTGAAACTCCCCCCTAAGCTATCGCTCGACAGCAGCGCTTACGAAAAGATTATCTTCGACCGACCAAAATCAGGGAAACCTACATTCTACCGGGATGTGAAAATCGGGGTGGAAAACAAAGGATACTATTCTATGAGTGTAGAAAGAGTATCTATAAGTGGCTTTGGAGACTTAAAAGTCAGGGTTAAGAGTAAACCTTCCAGCGTTGGAGGATATAGCCGCAGTAACATCATCCTTTCGGTTGAGGCGCCTTACGACACCAAAGAACGCTCTTACGCAGGAAAAGTTCATGTGGACTGTGGAGAAGCAGGCTCGGACTACGCCAGCGTAACGATAAAAGTTGAACACGGTGTCGCGCTCTCTGTCAGTCCTGCAAGCATAAACTTCGGCGGTGTTGAAATCCTCACTGAGGAGAAGGAGCAGAAAGTAACACTGAGCGAAACCTTCGGATACAAATCCGTAAGGGACGTAACAATCAGTAAAATCAGCGGTCCCGCTTGGATCAGTGTCTCTCCAACAAGTTTCTACGGCATACCTCCCGAAGAATCTGACACTGCCACCTTCATCCTTCTCTTCAGGGGCGAAGCAATGGTGGGTAAGGTATATAATTGGGAATATGTTGTCGAGACTGCAAACGCAGGAACGCACAAGATAACCATTTCGGCAGAGGCGCTACCTCCTGACCTCTCTGCAATTTACAATGATTTGGGTTCAATAAACCAAAAGGATATTTACAAGCGGTCAGAAGCAAAGGAGATAGTCTCGGAAAGTATAACAGTGCTTGACATCGCAAAAGCGAAAGAGCTGAGCGGCGAGGATTGGGGGCATGTAATATCCGTGGCAACACAAACGGCAAGTGCGTTGAAAAGTATGGATGAATTTACTGAGGCGAAAGGAGAAGCGAAAGGGGAGCTCTTCCCAAAGCTGGTGGTCGCAACTACTCTGAGTCAACTCGTGAAAGGTAGTGCGGTGAGCATATCTGACTTCGAGATACGCTCACATGCAACGAAAGGTTCATCTGCTTTAGAGAGCTTGATAAAAGGGGTTTTAACAGAAGCGGCGTCTTATTTCGTGGGCATTGGAAGAGATTCAGAAGCGTCAAACTGCTTGGAATCTGCGAAAGCATATTCAAGCGCCGCTGAAGCCTACGAACTGCTCGGAGATTCTCAAAAAGCAGATGAATATGGCGAAAAAACCTCTGAATTCTCTGAAATGCATGATAACCTCGTAACTGCTGCAAATGACGACAGAGTAAAGGCAGAAATGGAAATCACCCATATCAGAAGTAAACTATCAGAAATCGCTGGAAGCACAGTTCTGCTTAACCTCTTCGCCTACGAAAAGGCCTCTACGGGTTACGACTTCGCGAAATCAAAATATTCTGAAGCAATCGAAAGGTATGAACTTGCAGGGGAGAAAAGAATGGCTGAAGATTCCTCAACGCGGCTTACAGAGCTCAAGGATGAGTGGGAATTTTTATGGATGGCTTTTTGCATCTACATGATTATTCTTATCATTCTCTTCTCGTTTATCGTCTTCAGATTAACGAAAGGCACTGCAGACCTATTGAGAGATTCCGCCGAGGAGAGGCTTGGCGATGTCGTTAGCTGACTATTCTCTATGAGGAGATAGGAGATGAGATAAGAAATCATGCAAGAGAAGAAGTCGGGAGAAGTAGCATCAGTATCCTCAGGTAAGGATTGGCACGAATCTATAAGGATTTATGTCAACAATAGCACAAATCATATCCAACTACTTAGAGTTGCAGCATCTTATGGTATTAAGAGGGTTGAGAACCCTTCTCCTGATGACTTCAACTTCCTCTACGAGCCTACAAGAGAAGAGATCAACGAGGTAACGGAGGTGATTAAAGGTGGAGGTGTATGTCTGATGACCATTACAAATCAAAAATTGCTTTCTAACTCTTTTAAGATAAAAGCCGCTGAATCTCAAGGTGAGATGTTCTCACTTCTTCCTACGGACTTTATTCCAAACGAGATAGAAAAGATAGAGGCGCATGGACTTAAAGTCAATGAAGCGCCGCCAGAATGGTCTTTTCCACGAGGAAACAATCAAAAGTACTTCCTCTATCGCACTTTTGGAAGTGATCATCTTTACATCACAACCGCAGACCTGTTTTCTGATAGATATATAAACGACTGTGGCAACTTCAGACTCATCTCTCGTATCATCTCGCGTTATGCCCCGAAGAGAGAACTACCGAATAATGCGATCAGGGTAATTCCCGGGGACTTATGTGTTTACTTCGATTTGATGGATGAGGGCTATCGCCTGGATGAGGAGTTCGACATTTGCATCATAGCGGACAATATCGAAAAATGGAGAGAAATACTTGAGAAGGTTAAAGAGGGCAAAGGCGCTATTTTGGTACACTCGCCGAATCTCGTCGAGAAGGTGAATGAGGTTCTGGCGGATTATGGAATTGAAGTCAGCAAAAGGCGTGTTGATGGTGGCTGGAGAAATCTAAAGCATCCATTGGGACAGAGTTTAACCCTCGATACACATTTATGGGGACCACATATAATCTCTGGCGGTGATGAACCTGTCTTGATGTCGAGAGAGAGGTCAGAAGCAGTGGCTGTGAGTTTTACAGCCGGAAATGGCGTTGTTGTATTGATACCCGATTATACAGCGCTCGGATTACGGTATTCGATGGCTCGTGAGCTGATAGTAAAGTGTATAAAGTGGATTAGTGAAAATATTACGTAAGCTTTATATGTTGTAAACATATGTAAAAGAGATATAATAATAGAAATAATGGAGGAGAAAAATGGATAAGAGAATCGCCATCTGCCTATCCCTCATTATAGTGCTGTACATTTTGGTTTGTGTAGCTGCCGGAGCCGATGTGCTTAGAGTGGACGCAAAGGGGAGCACTGTACTTGACAAAAATACAATGGAGAAGTGGACCTTAGAGGAGTTCGAGAGGGACAAGGTGAAGTTGTTAGTAGGTCATGAAATAGAAGTTAATTTAGTCTTGCACAGAGAAGTGAGCAATATTCCCGATTCCTACTACTTAGAACTTAGAACTGATGTGGACAACCCCGACTGGAATTATGAGGGGAGCCATTACAAAGGTAGCCCAGTTACAGTCTGGGACTCCAGTTTTGAACATGCGAAATCCGCTATCATGGTCAGTTTAACTGCAAAGGTGCCAGACACTTTGACAATCTCTGATATCAAAGAACCATATTTTCAGGAGTGTCTACTAACTGGGATAGACGAAAAGAAACACCACTTCGAGTTAACGGTATATAATAGAGGATCTTTTGTAGGAACTGCAAAAAGAACTGAATTCTTCGCTACTTCTTCAAAACTTATGGATATGACTAAAGAGATCAAAGAAGGTTTGGAGGCTGCACTTAATGCAGGCGTAGATTATCCAGAGTCAGAACTTATCTATAATCTCTTGGAAGGAGGTCATCCCGGATGGGCATACTCGTTATACGAAAGTTTGAACGTTCCTTCAAATCAACAACTGCTTGAGATGAAAAAGACGATGGAAGAGAATATCGAAAAAGCGCATAAAAAGGGCTTAAATTACCCATCGTTAGAAATGCGCATCAAAAATCTATTCAAAAATGGAAATCCGAAAGAGGCATTAGATTTATCGGCAGAATATACAAAGGTAGAATCTGTATCTGCTTCACCGCCTTTGGGGAAATATGCCATTTTATTTATCGTCGGTTTGATAGGCGGCATTGTATCGAGTTTTTTCATATTTAAAATAGGGGAAAAAGAAAGAGATAAGAGGCTTCAAAAATTAGAAAAACTACCGGAAAAGGTAGCACAAACTACGGAAAAAATCAGGAACATGGAAACGAACGTGGTAGATCCCAGCGAAAAGCGAGAATTACAGCACATCCGTGAGGGCTTGGAGGAATTGGAAAGCAAGATAAAGAAGGCACTGAAGCGATAATTGCCTTCAATCAAACCTTGCTCTTGATAACATTTGTTATAGAATCTAACGTTTCTGAAAGGTCCGCGATGATTACATCGAGGTCCTGGATATCTGACTTTACCTTCGTCCTTCTCTCTTTTAAATGCCCTATTTCGCTTTGTGCCTCTACGATATTATCAATAATGAATCTCGTGGTCTGCTTCTCTGTAGGAATATCACTCACGAAGTTCTCTGCGTCTTTGAGGTATGTTCCAAAATTTGTTTCGTAAGTGTCTGAAATCAATTGTAACTGATTCCTGATGCCGCGTAAATACTTGTTATATTGCATTACCAGATTGACCGTACTCTCTCCTTTAGTAGTACTTGCGTCCTCGATGAATGTAGCCATCTGACTTACCTCCTTCTTCAGGGAAGCGAACTCTTCTCTAAAGCTTCCTATGCTGCCCTCAAATTTTATAATATCTGATTCAAATCCGCCTAAGTTTCCGGTTAGAGACATAAGCAGTGCCGGACTGAAGGCATTTGGGTTCTTGTATGCCTCTGGCAAGGCTACGCTGCTTATTCTCGTATTCATCCTCTCCAGTTCTTTACCTATCTCTTCGACCCTTATGACACTTTCCGCGATTGTGAGTGGCATCTGGTTCCAGAGAACTGTTTCATCCATGATTTCATACTGTTTCCAGAATTTTGTTACTGCTTCCCTCCTACTGTCTGCGTCTTTTAAGATAATCTCTGCTCCTGTTAGCTTCTTGAATGCCTCAGATTCTCCATACAGGAAGGAATGCCGTATCTCCAACTCGGCATCTGACGTATTTTTATATGCATCTTCAGTCCACATGAGTTCTCTAAGTTGAGGAATTTTACCCCTTGACGAAGCCCATGGATGTATTCCCAGGAGGAAAGAATAAATAGCAAAACTATGAGGTCCGGTTTTGGGCTCTACCCTTTTCACATCCATGTTTTTTGCTATTTTACCTCTGATTCTGGTGATAAAATCTGCTTCGCTCAGTTGTGCCTCTATTATATTTCTCTCATCCGTGCTTATAACAATGAGGATATTGCCAAGCATGTCCTCTCTATTAATAATGGCGTCACCTACACGCGTCAGGAAATCAAAACCCGCATTGTTCAAAATCTCGAATACTTTAGGATCGTATTGCTCACTGACTAAACGATAATTTATGAGTGAGTTTTCCAATATTGATGGTAGCATTGCACCAGTAATTCTGTTGTATTCATCCTCTCTCTTAAGCTCACTCATTATATCTCTGAAACTCATTTCGCTCAAGTTACCTCGTATTCCTTCCAAGAAGTTGATTTCCTCTTCGGAAATCGGAACATTATGCAATGTCGTGGTGTTATCAGGGCTCTTCAATCTTCTGAGGATTTCGTTTTTGTTCGCCTCTAATTGAGCAACAATTCTTTTTGTATCTCTCAGCACCCTCTCGAGGGCATCCTTTTCCTTCAATAGATTTTCTATTTCACTACGAGTGTCACTTATCGTTCTTCTGATGGCTTCTGCGTATTCCTCGGCATCTCTTAATTTTCTACTTTTTCGCTCTAACAAATAGTCCTCGGTCATATCGTCAATAGATTTCTTTATTGAATTCAGGTCTTCTTTAATCTCGGCAAGCTCATCTTCTCTTGCTTTTATCTTACTCGAAATGTCGGCCAGGTTATCTGATATTTCCCCTATCTTTCTGTCATATTCAGGAATTTGGTCCTTCAAATCGTAATACAGAAGCAGTTCATCTACCGGGAATCGAGCTTCGTAATAGCCAATTGTGGAAAATTTGTTCATGCTTGATCTCGCGTGTGACGCTAAGTCAGCCATATCCAGCCATTTCTTTTCTGGTCTTAACTTTTCTACGGGTACAAATCCCAGATCTATCAAGACGTGCGACAATGCTTCTCTTATCTCCTTATCCCGTGTTACACCTTCCCCCTGCCTTCCGAGGAGCAGATACATGAGATATGGATTGGAATAGTTTTTACCGCCAATTTCGTTATATTCAGTCGTCGAGAGAATGTAATGGAGCTCCTTCATTGCTCCGAACGCATTTGCGCGGTGTTCCCCTGCTTCATCCTCCGCAGGCAGGATACCTATCCCCGTTATTATCGGATCTTTACCATAATTATTATTTATCACAGCTCGTGCATCCATTGCCAGCTCCATCGGCATACTGGAGCCCGTCCCTCCACCAAAGGCATTCACGAGGATAATCATGAAATCGTTGGTTCGTGTGCGTGTGTTGAGCTCTCTCGCAGCACTTTCGACAGCACCCGTAATTCTGCTCTTGTTGCACAAGTATAATGCCCTTCCATATATCCGCTGGAACCCTGCCCCGGCACCATCCGCGCGGTAGTAATCATCCTTCAGGAAGGGTGCGCAATGCTTCATGACTGCACGCTCTGTTACGGTTAGTTTAATCTTATACGCCTCCTTTATATGTTTCAGCTTTTTCAGGTCATCATCGTAGGAGTCAAAGACGATGAAGTCCTTATCCTCCATCTCTTTTGGCATGGATTTTTCTTTGATACGGCGTGAGATTTCGTTTACGAGACCACCACCGACGCCGCCGACACCTATAATTATTCTGTTCATATCTACATCACCACCTCGACTTTATTTCTTCATGCCTTTTTATATACTCTTCCGACTCATCCTTGACATCTTTTATCGTTTTGGAATCACTTTGCACTCGCCCTCTTCTCGCTATGACATCGCTTTTTACCTCTTCCGCCCTTGATTTTCCATCTTCCGCTTTTCTAAATAACCTGATCTCTTCCATATATCTTCTAATGATAAGCATAGCGGTGACCAGGCACATTATCAAACCGAATAGGATGAGGATAAGGAACGCTGCGAAGGCAGGGTCGATTACCATTTTTGTTACTTCACCGCCACCTTCAATAGGAATGGTTTCCAGATGGGTGTATATAGTGGCGCCCCAGTTTACCAGCATAACCCCAATTACCATTATTATGAAGCCGACCATCCAATATAACGTGAGGCGTTTACTAAAACCGAGTTCTACGGCGATAATCGCAATCTCTGCAACGTAAACCGCTATGAATATTGCTATGCACAAATATGTCGAACTCATCATATTTGCGAATACTTCCGGGTCAACCATCCAGGGACTCATTTCGAGACTCCCACCCCCTTAGTAATTAAGTCTCGACACCCTTTACTTGCAGGTGCCAGCATCGCCTCTTTATTTCCTCCCCTTCTTATCGCGCCTTTCATTTCTATCTCCCTATTTGTTATACTCTGACTTTTGTATTAAATACTTATCGAAATAATCCTTCACTTTCGTTTCTTCTTTTTCTTCCGATTAATCAAATACACCACACTTAACAATCCAATAATTGTGGATATTACTTCAAATCCAGGTGTTGTAACCACTTCGTAATTCCCTGTTAGTCCCTCAACGGTAACGCTATGGTCTCCTTCTGCTGATTGGATTTGAGTAAATTCCAGAGTTATTATCTCATCAGGTGCTAATGTAACCTCTTTAGAGCCCGTAATCTCATCGTCAATCTCAATATTTATAGTTTTCGTGTCTTCCATCTCACCAGCATTCTTAACAACAACTTTAATCGTTACTGGTTTGCCTACTTTAACAATAGCTGGACTGATTATAAGTTTGCGGATTTCGAATGTCGCTTTTTCTAAACCCTCGTAAAATACATACAGCCCATCACCAAAGTAGTAATCGTTGTCCTCTTTTGCGAATACAGAATATACCGCTTCCGACGTCAAATCTCTTAAATCGGATGGCATATCCCCAACAATACTTGTTTCTATATCGCCAAAATCAACGCCACCACTTGAATAATGTTTAGTGCTGGTAATTATATAATCACCCTCCTGATAAGTTTCGTTCTTCCAACAGTGAAATTCACCTTCCTCAAATGATTTGACATAATCACTCCATATATCTTCAGCATTCCATGTAGATTTTGATTCCAAACCCATTAAATCTTTTGAATCTATGAAATCAGTGAATATCGAAGGAGAATACCGATATTTATCCTTATACCATTGTGCAAGCGCCAACGAATTGTAAACGCATCGCAAATCAGAATAATTTTCACCATGATTTACTTCATGCACAACTAAAGAAAGTATCATCTCTTCTTCCAATTCCTTAGCATAGCGACCATACTCCTTTACAGCTCCACTTAAATCATCTTTGCACGGTCTTGATACGAAAAAAGCATCCTGATTCACAATCTCATAAGTTGAATCCTCATACACCGGCTCCGAATATATATTCAGAGTTGCATTGACAATGTAAATTTCGTTATCTGTTTCATAGACTTCAACCCTGTCTGGAACGATCCAATGCCTTGTTACAGGAGCGAACTGGACATTATTAATATCTTTTATCTCGCCTAAATGATTATTCATGCATTCCTTTATTAATTCCTCTCCTTTTTCATCTAAAAGCTTCCAGTATTCCTCTCCAATTTCACTTTCACATGGATTTTTGTATTTACAGAAGTCTTTTTTCATTTGAAGGTCGGCTTCAAGCATTATTCGACCTACATCAGTCTCTTCTAAATCTTTCTCTATTATCCTATCTGGTTCCCAGGGGTTTAGATTTACCCAAAATTCAGATTCTGGAAGTGTTAAGCCTGTTAAGAAGGAGACTAAGGATAGTTCTGTTGTATCTCCAATGTCTATAATTTCATCGCCTTCTTCTGCTTTTTGGGCTCTTAATGCGTAGCTAAAATTATGTTCGCTAAAAGATGGAGAGTGCGCCGAAATATAATTCAATCTAATCGATGTGAAATTAATACCACCCGGTTCTTCCTCCTTGAGGTACTCTTTAAACTTGTGCCCTTTGCCTGGGCCTCTTTTAATTTGAGATGATGTTCCGGCAGGTTCGGGCAAAGGCCAAGTCCATACAGCCATCGCACTCCATTCAGTCTTACCACCGTCTGCTTTTACACTTGCCTTTATTTTAGGAGAGTATGCCCACGGATCTCCCTTATTCACTTCATACGTGATTCTTGGTAGTAAGTCACCGGAGAAAGTTCCGGGCACTCCACCTGCAGTTCCCGATTCATAATCTATTGTACCTAACTTCCATTGATTAGCGAATGCAGGTTCGGCGCCGCTATGTAATGCTACTTCTTTAAAAAATGCACCTTTGTAAGGTGCAAACGCTTTAATTGATCCAACAGTGGGTAATCCAAAGTCCTGTTCTATCTTAGAAAGAAGACAATCTACCACAAAATTACCTGTATATGGGGCTATAGCAGCGTCATACTCTTTTCCTTCATATCTCCATTTTCCATTAATTTTATATTTTTCGTCGATTTCTTTTTGATTATGACCACTACCAAAGAATATAGCATTATCATATATCTTTGTGTATTTTGATAGGTCTTTTGGTGCCTCCCCGTTTATAAATCTAATAAAATCTTCCTCTGAAGCACTACCCGTTGACACAGCTATCACCATCAGACACATCAATACAACCATCCCAGCTAAGATTTTTCTTTTCATCAAAATTTATATAGTTATCTCTCACTTTAAAAATTTTTCGATATATTTCTTGCATAAAGAACACAAGAAGAGAAGATGTAAAGGGCGGGATGGGGGAAGGGAGAAAGATAAAGGCAAAACCTTAAAATCGGAAAAGAAGGAAGGTAATCGAAGTGATGAAAGAAGGGGTGAAGAAGATAGGGTGTAAGGAATTTAATAATGTAAGTGCGAAGCGAAAGATGAGCGGTAAAAAGAACTTCAAATTTCTAATGATTTTTCTCCGGCGGAACCAGACTTTTCAACGTCTCCAGCAGCATTCGGTGCTCCATCACATCATACAGCGCATTGACATAAGATATCAATTTCCGAGCACTGCCCGTCCTGTCTATCGCACGTTTGTAATCGCCTTTCTCAAGCATTTGCTTTGCAAATTCAATTTCTTCTTTTGCGAGGTTTAAGAAGTGCCTTGGAATATCAGGGTGGTATCGCATGTAGTTCTCCTCAACAGTTCTTTTCATCTCCGAAAATTCTTTTTCCGCGCTGCCTAGCTCATTCGCAACCTCTCGCTTAGCCGCACTCGGCGAAGCCTGCTCCATCGCCTGTATTTTATGCTTTATTTGCTTCTCTATTCTTTCTACTGCTTTCCATATACCTACGACCGGAGAATTCGCTTTCTCTGACTTAGCCATATTTTCGATTTCTTCTTGTAAAATCTTGATTATATCTTCTGTAAGACCATACCTGTCAATCCCTTTCAATCCTCGCATGAGATTACGGAGGTCTTCTGCTCTCTCTTTTGCGAGACCCAAATATTTCTCTGCTTCTCCTTCGTATCTCTTTATCTCTTCGCTTCTGACACCTGATTCGCCTCTGGAATAAACATCTTTCCCGCTCATAACTTTAATTGTTCTTATTATCGCCTTGTAATAATCTATGGACTCTTTGTGGTGCCGGTTTAAATTTACCAGCACTGCTGCACAAATCGCTATTACAGCAATGATTAGCAGGAAGAGGTAATCATTAAGGTTAAAGGGTTTAGCCGCAGGTGGCGACATTTTCGTTACGAAACTGCCGCTTTCGTTAGCGTATTCTTCGTCACTTCTACACACAATCAGATAATGGTAGGTCGTATTCTCGCTTAATCCTGAGATAATTTTGCTGTGTGCAGTCGAGTTCTCTTCACCGAAGGTGAGATTATGGGGACCTGGATAGGAGATTATTGGTTTTGTATCCCACATCAGATTGTAAACAGTGGGGTCATCTGTGGACCAGTTAATCGTGGCTGAGTTGTTTGTTGTTGTGACGTCGGCGGGAGAGATACTAAATCCAGTTGTAAGAGGCATTAAAAGAGAGACTGAAAGAAAGACCAGTAAAGCGACAAAACACGATCTGTCCATTTTTCATACACCGCCTATCCCCAGGTAGTTCAAAATTGGCTTTGCTTTCGCTTTAATCTCGTCACTCTTTACTCTTTCCAGCATAATTTTTAAATCTTCTATTTCTGGATTAATCAGCAACGTTAAGAGGTGCAACTCTTTTTGTGCTGGCATTTCCACATACCAAGGATATAATGGGATATTTGGATATAAAATGTCTCTTTGAACGGTCTTGAAGAATATGCTATCCTCCTTCTTTTTGTTTGTATCGTCCATTATTTCTTTTATCCTTTGATGTGGTCCCACAAATAAGAAAATCGCTGCTTTGGCGGTCCTCAAGTTACAATCGGCGAGCATACCAGCCTCCGGTAGCGTGACCAATAAAAAAAACAAGTCGCCTGACCGTGTTTTCCCGATGAAAGGGGCTATAATACCTGCATTTTTGCCATTTGCTTCGTAGCCGTGCTTTTTCAGCAATTCTACTATATCGTTCAAGTCGTGGTCAACGAGGCTGTAAAAGTCACTTATAGACGAAACTAGCAGAAGCTCTATCAACTTCACTAAAAGTAAATTTATTTCCTCTTTTATATCTTCTATACTCCCCGAACCTCTTTCGTATTGTTGCAATCGGTCGAATAAGATTCGGTTCGAGATTGCCATGACGACGTCCGCGCTCTCTACGATCTTCGTGAAGCCTACTATCCCATTATCTGCATGACCCCCCCCTATTTCATCCCTGAAGGGGAGCACAGTTAAGGTAAATATCGCCTTTCTGGGAAATTGTTCTTTCAAAAATCTTGCTATTACAGGAGCTGCACCACTTCCAGTCCCCTTTCCGACACCGTGAATTATCAGTACCGCCTGTGCATCATCTATCTTTGTTTTGTCCACTATTTCAAAAATCCGGGGTATAGCAGCGTTTTCCGGGATCGTCGTATCGTGTTCCATCCATTTTTTTGCTTTTTCGCAGTTCATTCCAGCACCTGTGTAATCATGCAACCCCTTACCAATCATATTATTATCTGTGATAATAGCCCTATCCCAGCCTCTCTTTTTTGATATCCATAATTTTTGGACATCATCTATTGCCGTGTTCAGAATTGTCCAACCCTCAATTCCCGACTCCAATATTACACCATCTTCGTCGTTGTTTCTCTTTAACTCGTCCACATATTTTAGAAAGGCGGAGAGAATAGCACCGCCGGCTCCGCCTATTCCCAGGACATACAATTTCCTCCTTACCTCTCCATGCCCTTTCATTTTTGCTTCCTCAGTTTCCGCACTAAATCGTTCACTACCTCGTTGACATCCTCAGTTCTGAAATCAATAAAAATTTTATTTTCTCTTATTTCTATTATTACACTATCACCGAGCTCGTTTATAAATAAGTCTTTTAATTCACCGAACACCTCTTCGGTGGCTGTGGGGTGAAGGGTATTTTTAGGTTCTTCAAGTATGTTTCCCTCGATCTTCCTCCTGATCAAGGTTAGCATTGCGATCAAAGCTTCTTTGTGCCGATATTTCTCTATATGCACGATTTCTATTCCCCCTTCGCCCTTCTTTAGCTTAGCTTCTACGTGGTTTGCATTGAACTCCTCAATCACGTGGTCCAAAAAATCAGATAGGCTCTCCAAACGGCTCTTTGTCATTGGGTATTCATTTCGCTTCCTGCTTATGACTGTGACAAGTCCGTATAAAAACTCAATCTTATCTTTTGCTGATGCCAACTTATCTTCCGCAGCATTCAAATGGCGCTCAGACCTAGCCAAATTCAAACTTTCGAGACCTTTCAAGGCGTTCTCAATACACCAGCTCGCACCTTCTAAGCGGTTCCGAACTTCTTCCGCCGACATCATAAGCCCACTCAAAGCATTTTTTAATCTCAGTTCCTCGTGGTTTACGTCATCTTTTAACCTATTCGCCCGCTCCTTTATCTTATTCTTTCTCTCTTCTACATAAGTATAAATTTTGTTTAAATGCTCCGCGACATCGTGCAGAACCTTTTCAAATGCCGATAACTCGTCAAAATCGAGGTGCTCAACGCTCCAGTTTTTGATCTTCCCGAAGATGTAATCCAACCGCTCTTGATTGCTCGAGATCTCTACTTCCATTAATTCAGGTGGGAGTAGTGGCATTACATCTTCCAATCCATTCAGCCTCTCTATTAGGGTATTCTTCTCCTCTTCGCACTTTGACATTATAGCTTTGAATTTGAGTATATCTTTTTTGGTTTTGTCAATTTCATCTTTTAGCTCAAATATCTCGGATTCTTTAACTCTTTTCGATTTCTTTTTGTTATATCTCACCACAAATTCATCATTAATTATACATCCCCAATCGAGGAGCTTTTTTCTCATTTCTTTAAATTCATTTGCCCTCTTAGCATTCTCTCCAGATAGCTTTAATAACTCCAGGAAGTCATTAGCGGCTTTTTCAATCCATCTCTTCTTTTCATCAACCGGTGGAATGACAAGTGCAACTATTACACAACCAAAAGCGATAACCACTCCTATAAGTACAAACGGTAGCCATTCAGGCTTAAGTACCAGGCATAACAATGCCATTCCTATGAACACCACAGCAACTAAAGCTGCTATTTTCATAATATTTTCATGGTATTTATTTACCGCCGAGATTGCGGAGAGCGCTGGGAGGGGGGTAAATGATTTCCCTGACACTCTGTGTCATCTGCGGGCTCCGCGGTAAACAAGTACTTTTCATATAATAGTTGTTATCTCTATTTAAAAATAGCCGAAAACTCGCCAGCTCTCAAAAACCACATATAGCGAAACTACGGCTACGACAAGACTTGCAACAGCGACATACACCAAAGTACTTCTCTTTACCTTTGTGAAAAGACCCATGAAATCTTCATGTTTTCTGCGCTTTTGGTAAAGCGCTACACCCAGGATAGCTCCGACGAGGAAAGGGACAGAAAAGTATAGCACAATTTTTCTTTTGAGTATCTGTGCAGATTCGTCATATAACGCTTCAAGTCCACTTCTACTTTTCAACGCTGCAGTGTAGTTTTCAACTAATGAGAGATTCTCTGTCAAGTTGGCACGCGCGGTTTCCAGTGAAAATCGCTGATATTCCGACTTTGCCCTATTTGTCTTCAACTCTTCCACTTTCGAGAATAGAGAGTTATTTATTTCTCTCATAACATTTTCAGTAGCATTCTCTATCTCCTCTCCTCTTTGATTTTCGCTCAGGTCTACTTTCAGCCGTCGAAATTCTTCTACCAGTAAATCTGTGTCAATCTTCTCCACCTCTACTGCTTCACTTGTCTCGTTTAGTACCGCTATCTGAGAATAGACCTTCTCGCTCACGTTTACAAACTCGTTCAGTCTTTCCACAATGTAAGGTTCTTCGATTACGGTCGTAAAGTTCTCAAGGTCCATCAGCGACGTTTGACCTGCAACCACACTTGAACTTGCAATTACCATCACTAGCACTAAAGCCAAAACAACCGCACCTCTCATTGTCTCACCCTCCAAAGAATGTTAGCTATGAAGAAGCAAGCCCAGAAGCCGACAAAGAAACCAAGAATAGCAAAAGAAGCAAATAAAACCTTTTTACTCCCCAAATCACTTACATCTGCGATTTTTTGCTCCAAAACGATTGAAACATTCCTTTCAGCCCCTATTTTATGCATGATTTCACTGGTATTCGTTGCATTTAATTCCTCCAGGCTTGAAACAGTTGCATTCAGTTCAGTGATGTCCTGCCTCAGACTTTTTAAGTCGTTGTATATCTCTTTGAGTTCGCTTTTCGCTATCTCGAATTCCTCTCTGTATTCTTCGCTCCCTATTTCTCCAGATGCCAAAGAGATTAACAAAAGGAAGAGCACAAAGACAACTAAATATCTCATCCTCATTGGCTCTCATCTCTCCCCTTATATTGCTCCGCAAGCTTATCTATCTCCTTTAACCTCTTTAATCCATCGTATTTGTAAGTAAATAGAGTAGTTAAAGAAACCAGGTTGCGCCTCGTGAGCGAAACCCCGAAATGACGCTCGTCCATCTTCGAGTGGTCACGCATGAAATCCACAACGCTCTTTAGATCCAATCTCTTCTCCTCTTGCAAGTAGTAAGGATGAACACGTATCAGTGCTAAATTCTTCTGCGCCTCCACAGGATCAATATCAGCTGCAGTCAGTTTCTCTACTGCCTTTCTGCACAGGGTAAGAGTGTCTATCTCTTTGTGAGCGCCAATAGGTACAAAATACTTAAAAAGGCTTCTGCTGATGTCGCTTGTGCGAGCAAGCGCTGCGAAGCCGGGCTCCCCGTCAAAAGATGTTGCTGTTATTATATCCTTAATCTCTATGACTGGGATACTGAAATGGTATTTGGAAGGGTCTATTTTCTCAAGCAGGGTGCCCATTATCAAATCTGTGACACCTGCTGCAATGTAGTCGTTATAGCGTTCATACAAAGTCACGAAATCAGGCCTGTAAGCGATTCGTTGATTATCTACAAGGATAAAGGAGTCTGCGAATTCTTTCAGTTTGTTGATACCATACCTTGCATTCCAGGCTTCTAACTTATCTCCGGCAGCTGGTAACACGCCTATTATGACCACCTTCATTAGACCTTCTGATAGCTCTTTCAAAGCTTTTGCAATATAAGGAGAAATCCCACATCCAGTTCCACCACCAAATCCGGTAAAAATCAGTGAAAACGGAATATGTTCCTCTTTCTGTTTCTCTTGAGATTTCGCCCCCGACATTTCAACCTTAACAGACTCCTCTAAAGCTTTTAAAAGGGGCTCGTAATGTTTTTCAATGACTTCTGAAGCCCTAACAGGGTTTTTGCCAAAGCCGATAGTAACCCGCTCTTCAAAAACAGCCTTGCGCTCTTTGCCACTTATGATGCCCACCTTTTCAGAAATGCCGAGCCAATTTTCCCTTTTTATGTTGCTCAGATTTGCGAGGTCTTTTGCGGTTGAATTGATTGCAAGAGGTTTGGCTATAAGGCGTATGTTTTTGAATTTGAAGATGGCATCTACCAAAGCCCCTCCTGCCTGCCCCGCACCGATGAATAGATGTGCCATATAAATCAGTTATAATTATATTTAAATAAATACTTCTTTCATAAATTCATAGCTTTATACATATACGCGTTGAAAAAATAAATATTATTGTAATATTTTCTTCTTTGCGCTTCCTTCTCGCTCTCCCCCTTCGCCCACCCCCCAGCGCAAAGGTTAGAACACCCTTCTTAACGCAGTAAGCCAGTAGTGCACATAATCTTTGATAAAGTCACCTATTTCTATTGGCGATAGGTCTTCCGGAATGGACGCATTTCCAGAAAGAATAGGCAGCAATACGAACAACGCAATCACCACCAGCACTATTATCGTTACGATTTTCATTTTTTCTTTTTCCTTCCACACCTCCTATTCTTAATCTTCATTTCTCTTATTATAAAAATATATCTATCGCAACTCGAATTTAAAGATTGCTATTACCGCTGTCGTTGCCGTTGCCGTTGTCTTCTTTAACAAATAAAAGC
>Ga0209986_10001020_pt1 | contig 27308 bp, 26 predicted proteins | sample BlataG_FD_183168 | JGI IMG/M metagenome (GOLD analysis project Ga0209986, IMG submission 183168) | Deep subsurface microbial communities from Black Sea to uncover new lineages of life (NeLLi) - Black_00105 metaG (SPAdes) (version 2) | ecosystem: Environmental > Aquatic > Marine > Oceanic >... | reverse complement strand
CCTCAGGCATCTAAGGTGAAAGCTCTAATCCCAATCAACTTTGTTGGCAATCACATCTAGCCAAACTAAATAAGCCGTCAGCACAGGCGGAATATGGCAATATTGTGCACAATTCAACCCTCAAATCCCAACAATTCGCTCTCAATTCCCATCAGGTTATTTTCACTAGGGATCTCTGTGGCTCACAACTCATGCTACCGGTTGATTTCCGGCGACTGAAGTCGCAGCAACATCTGCAAAGTCCACCTGCGTGGACTTCTATTCTTCTCCCAATATTGTTGAAGTCGCCGTAGGGCGACTTTGCAACCGTTGCTGTGGTTTTAACCGCCAGAATTGTGGACCTCTCACTTTATTTCGTAATCGTAGAAATCGCGAAGATCCCTTTGGATTCCATCGGCTCTGCCGATGGCCAGCAGCAGAGCTGCTGTATTCCAGAGAAATCGGCCAAGGCCGATTTTGCAATTAGTTGATGCGGTTTTAACCGCCGCAACTCCCGAATTAGCAATTTCAGCGGCTGTTTTTGCCAAAATCAGGGGCTGAATCGAGTCATTTCAGCCGCTGTTTCTTTACCAAATGACGAGCTGATTTTGAAGATGATGGTTGATTTTTTTTCTGTTACCCGGCGACTGAAGTCGCAGCAACATCTGCGAAGTCCACCTGCGTGGACTTCTATTCTTCTCCCAATATTGTTGAAGTCGCCGCAGGGCGACTTTGCAACCGTTGCTGTGGTTTTCGCCGCAGTCCGACTATGTAATCTGTAGATGCAGTTTTAACTGCCACATTCGTGGACTTTGCTTGGCGCCGAATAATGATAAGATAAGGTAATTCAACTTAACCAACGCGGCAAAACTGAAGGGGGAAAAACCATGCGTGCTCCATACACCCAGCTCTATGTGCATCTGACCTGGTCCACTTGGGACCGCCTCACATTGATAAATGAAATCATCCAATCTCGTCTTTTCGCCACCATCGCCAACAAATGCCGCCAACTCAAATGTGAGCCGTTAGCCATCGGCGGGATGGAGGATCATGTGCACCTTTTGGTCAGACTACACCCCACAGTTGCGATTGCTACCTTGGTCAAAGAAGTGAAAGGGACTTCTTCTCATCTGGTGACACACGAGCTCACACCTGGTGAGTTCTTCAAATGGCAGGGTGGCTATGGGGCTTTTACGATTCGCAAAGAAGATGTGCCGCGTTTGAAGGCCTACATTGAAAACCAGGAATTACATCACGCAGAAGGTTCGTTACAGGTTAATTGGGAGCCGAGGCTCACTACCAAGAAGAAAACCGGCGACTGAAGTCGCGGCAACGTTTGCGAAGTCCACCTGCGTGGACTTCATATACCATTGAAATCGGCGTAGGCCGATTTTGCAGATGTTGCTGCGGTTTTCACCGCCGACATAGGACAACTTCGCAAACCGTAGGTGCAGCTTCAACTGCCACTGATTTTTTCCCACCACTGTGTATTTGGCACCCTGCCCCCTCCGCGCCATACTTACCATGAGGATACAACAATGCCCAAAGACGAACTTCCTTTCCACTCCCGCCGCTCACCGGCGCTCGGCCGGCGAGGGATGGTGGCCACCTCTCAGCCTCTGGCCGCCCAGGCCGGGCTCCATATCCTGAACCAGTGCGGCTCAGCTGCCGACGCAGCCGTGGCCACCGCCGCCGCCCTCAACGTAACCGAGCCGACCTCCACCGGCATCGGTGGCGACTGCTTCGCCCTTTATTACCAAGCCAACACTCAACAGGTGACGGCGCTAAACGGCTCCGGTCGCACCCCAGCCGGCCTCTCGCTCGACCTGCTACGCAAGCAGGGATTTGGAGATTCAATTCCACCCTTCCACGCCCACACGGTCACCATCCCCGGCGCCTGCGCCGGCTGGTGTGACCTCCATACCCGTTACGGGAAGTTGCCCCTGGCAGATGTCCTGGTACCTGCCATCCAACTGGCAGAGCAGGGGTTCCCCGTCGCCCCGATCACCGCACACTCCTGGGCGCGCGGCGTTGAGCAGCAATTATCCTCAGCTACTGGTGGGATAGAACTTACCCTCAATGGCCGAGCGCCAAGACCCGGCGAGATTTTCCGCAACCCTGGTCTTGCCCGCACACTGCATGCGGTTGCCGAAGGAGGTGCGGCTGCCTTCTATCATGGTGAGATCGCCGCCGCGATTGCCGAGGTCGTCCAGGGAGCTGGAGGTACCCTCACCGAAGCCGACCTGGCCGCCCACCACAGCACCTGGGACGAGCCAATCTCTACTACCTATCACGGCCTGCACATCTGGGAGTGCCCACCCAACGGTCAGGGCCTAACCGCCCTACTGGCGCTCAACATCCTGGAGCATTACGACCTGGCGAAGATGCCGGCCTTGGGCGCCAAACGCCTGCATCTGATCATCGAGGCGCTGCGGTTGGCTTTCGCCGACACCCGCTGGTACGTCACCGACCCGGCCTTCAACCCGGTTCCGCTGGAGGGACTACTATCCAAGGCTTACGCTTCGGAACGCCGGCGCTTGATAGATCCTCGGCGAACCAGCCTCGACCGTCAGCATGGCTCTCCGGTAACAGGATCGGACACCATATACTTGACTGTGATCGACGAGCAGGGGGACGCTTGCTCCTTCATCAATAGTAACTACATGGGATTCGGCACCGGCATCGTGCCTGAGGGCGGGGGCTTCACCTTGCAGAACCGGGGTCACGGTTTCAGCCTCGACCCCGCCCACCCCAACGCCCTCGCGCCCGGCAAGCGCCCCTATCACACGATCATACCTGCCCTGGCCACCCACGAAGATGGTTCCCTCTACGCCAGTTTCGGTGTGATGGGTGGTTTCATGCAGCCGCAGGGACATGTCCAGGTCTTGCTGGCTTTGCTCGACGACGAACTCGACCCTCAGGCCGCCCTCGATCGACCGCGAGTTTGCCTTACAGATGGGACCACCGGTAGCAAAGTGGCTCTCGAAGAGGGTATCCCAAAGCGCACAATGACCCGGCTGGCTCAGATGGGTCATCCTGTCGAGTCGGTAAAAGGTCATGCGCGGGCTCTATTCGGTCGAGGCCAGATCATCTTGCGAGATAGAGAGAGTGGCGTTGTGTGGGGAGGCAGCGACCCCCGCGCCGATGGTTGCGCGTTGGCGCAGGTATAGACCGTCACCCACCTCGTATACGATTATAAAAGGTTTCTTTTAATTTTAAAGAGTCCCCTGAAAAAAGGTGGCTAGACTCCTCAAATAAACAAAATGAGGATAAGATAGACCCATTCGCCAATACTCGAGGAGTTTAGCATTGTTTCGAAAGAATGAACAACACAAGCAGCCTGCGATGTTCAGCAGCGTATATGAGCTTCCCAAAAATCAATTGAAACGGTTGAAGGAGTCTTGGGCTGCGACTTTCTACCGCGAATTCTTTACTCGAATTGAGGAAGACCTGTTTGCGGTACTGTATTCCGATGAACCTTCACGACCCAATATCCCGATCAATGTCTTGATGGGACTGGAGACGTTGAAATCAGGTTTTGGCTGGAGTGACGAAGAGCTATACGACGCCTTCTGTTATAACATGCAGGTGCGCTACGCATTGGGGTATCGAGACTTGAAGGAGGGGCATTTTGAACTGCGCACACTGTACAACTTTCGTCGCCGTATCACGCACTACATGCAAGCGACGGGTGAAAACCTGATCGAGAAGGCCTTTGAGCAAGTCACCGATGAGCAGATGGAAACATATCAGTTGAAGACGGGCAAGCTGCGCACACCTGCACTTGCCGCAGGTGCAAGTGTGGACAGCACCCAGATCGCCAGCAACATAAGAGAGATGAGCCGTCTGCAGCTGCTGGTGGAGGTACTGCAGCGCGTGCATCGCATGCTCAGCGAGAAGGACCAACTTGGGTACAAAGAAGACTTTGAGCTGTACCTGAAAGGAAGCTCGGGGCAGTACGTCTACCGCATCAAGGGAGAAGAGGTGGCGGATCATCTCCGACCGATTGGGGAGTTGATGCATCGGCTGGTGGAAGAACTGCGGGACGACTATGGGAAGGAGCCGACCTACCAGATGCTGGTGCGGGTATTCCAGGAGCATTTCACCCTCGATGATGAGGACGATCTCCGCCCCAGAAAGGGCAAAGAACTGAGTGCCGGGAGCCTGCCCTGGTCAGGATCTTCGACAATCGCCGGACGACTGGGAAGCGACCTATCGCCGCAAGAATAACGAAGAGCACCAAGGCTATGTGGCCAACCTGACAGAGACCTGTGACCCTGAGAATAAATTCCAGCTAATCAACAAGGTCCAGGTGGAGCCCAATACCACTGAGGACGTTGCTATGCTGGTGGAGGCGCTGCCGGACCTGAAAGATCGCACGGATGTTAAACGAATCGACACAGATGGTGGGTACGGAAGCCCAGATGTGGACGAAGCCATGCGGAAAGCGAAGGTGGTGCAGATCCAAACGGCTATCCGGGGACGCAAGCCCTCTGAAGAGAAGTTGGGATTAGACCTTCGGTTTCGATTGGGAGATCGATGAGGAAGGCAAGCCTCAGGAGGTCATCTGTCCCCACAGGCAGAGGGTTGTCGTGCACCCAGGGAGAAAGGAGCATCGCTATCTGGCTTACTTTGATAGCGTCGTTTGTCGTGATTGCCCATTTGTCGATCAATGTCCAACAGAACCTCTCAAGCGCAGACCAAAACATGCTTTGCGTTTCTCTCAGCAAGAAACAGACCTTGCCTTACGGCGCAAACGAAGCGCCGATGTGCGTGCTACGGGGCAAAACCTGCGGGCTGGTGCTGAATCCATGATGCGATCGGTGAAGCATCCCTTCAGAAATGGCAAACTCCCTGTACGGGGAAAGCCCCGAGTGAGCATGATGGTCATTGCTTCTGCGGCAATGACCAATATCCGGCGTATTCAAAGGTATCAGGAGAAGCTGAGAGAAGAGAGAAGAAAAGCAAGAGAGACCCAAAAACAGATGCAAGATTTGATCAAGCATGTTTTTATCTCTTTTTTGCGTTTCCTTCAACTTGGATTATTACCAAAGCCCGGTTTGAAAATGGCAGCTGTGAGGCTACCAATCTGAGTTATTTCAGAGGACTCTTTAAAAGAAAGTCGATATTTCCCTTCTCCTTATTTTAGAAAAATGCCTGATACTAAAATAAGGCCCAGCCAATGCTCAGAGGCTGAATTCGCGCCGGAGTCCACATTCGATGAACCGCTTTCTTGCTCGGTATTAACGTCATTCCGAGCGCAGCGAGGAATCTCTATTATCGTTCTTGTAAGAAGTTACGTGACTACTCAGCCTACCCTCCCGCAGGTTATGACTGAGAGCATTTATTGGTTTGAATATCCGGTCGAGACGCGATTCTATGTCAAAACAACATCTAAACCTGCGGGAGGGTGAGTAGTTAAGAAGTTACATCATTAGAGATTCTTCGCTATAGTCGGAATGACATGATGTCAGATTAGATTAATCCGGATTTGATTCAAAAGACTAAGAAACTATTAATCATGCAAACTTTCCGCAAAAATCGGAGGAGATCTCAATTTCTCCTAAGCTGGACGGTCATAGAAGGCCATGGTATCATGCCGCTTGGAGTTACATCATGGCAGCCAAGCGTAAAAAATCGCCTCAACTTTCGGGTCACCGAAGGCGTCAAATCCGCCTCCAACAGATCATCTTCGCCATCATCGCTTTCATCGTGATCGCCTCGTTCGTGGTCAGCCTGACCAACTAGCAGTTCACAGTCGCTCTCGCAGCTTACCCGCCATTAATCAAATCGGGGCCTGACTACCTCGACGGGCTTTGTCTGTTGTGGGGTGTGACGACGATGTGACCCACGCTGACTTCATCCTTCCTCCGGTCGCAATCCCTCTCATGCGCTGGGTTCCTGGAACCCTAGTACTACCGGAATCTCAGCAATTGAAAGGTGTTTGTAAGGTGAGGCAAGTTGATCTGTGCTACTCTGATCGTGATGTTGCGAAGGATTAACAACCTGTAAGGTTTATCACCAAAGTGAAATCTAAAAAGAAAGGAGGTAAAACCGGATGTTATACGCACCGAAAGAGCGTGGTCAGGGTCTGGTGGAGTATGCTTTGATCCTTGTCCTAGTCGCTGTCGTCGTAATTGTGATCTTGGCTCTGCTTGGACCCGCCATCGGCAACGTATTCAGCAATATCATCAGCAACATTTAGTGAGCGGACCGTTGGAAGAAACACCTTTTCTTCCATTAGCCGGAGCCCTATTGCTAGAATAGGGCTCCGATCTTTTTTTTCAACCAGTAGAACCGTGGGTTTATAGAAACAGCCGCACGCATCACCGCTCTATGCTTACCGGCTGCCCTCACCCACTCGACGGGATCCGACGCTCCCCACTAATATCAATTCACTAACTCCTCACGCAGGAAGCGTGAGATGACCGTAGCCGGCGTGGGAATAGCCACCCGATCCCCGACGCTCAGCTCCGCTGGAGCTTTCCCGGTTTTTTGGGGCGCGCTTTGGAAAATAGCAATCGGTGTGCCCTCCGCGGTATATTTACTCTGCACATAGGCTTGCCCGAGTAGATATCCTTCCTGATCCACTGCGCATGAGGTTACCTTACCGATCACCCGACCGCGCCGGTCGACCACCGGATCGCCGTAATGCGCCATGCGGACACCTTTATCATCGAAGCGGAAGCGAACCACTTCAGCCTTGCGCTCTGCTTCTTGTGCCAGGAACGCGGAGCGTCCAATGAACCACGGCTTATAGGCCATAACGTAACGGCGGAAGCCAGCCTCGCCCACACTCAGGTTAAAGTCACCACCTAATTCGTGTCCATATAGGGGCAATCCGGCTTCAGTCCGCAGCGAGTCGCGTGCCCCCAGGCCGGCCGGTTTCAGGCCAAATGGCTCGCCAACTTCCAGTAACGCTTTACATAGCCCCACAGATTTATCAGGGTGTACAAACAGCTCGAAGGCCATATCTTCACCAGTATAACCTGTGCGCGAGACCACCAAATCGAACTCACCGATAGTGGCCTCGCATAGTTCGGTGCGCACTAGTTTGAGGATGCGCTTGCGGGTTCCAGCATCGCAATCCAGAGAGAGTAGAATATCGCGTGAGCGTGGACCCTGCAGGGCAATATCCACCCGCATATCTGCTCCTTCCTTCGGGTCGCGCAGATTACGAAGTGTCACATTACGGCCGAAGACATGCACCCATGGGCGCTGCCTGTCGATCATCACTTTGCACTCGCGTACGGCGTTCAGCCAGGCCCAGTTTTTATCATCATTGGATGCGTTCACCACAATCAAATATTTTTCCGTGTCTCTCCTATAGACGATCAGGTCGTCAATTACGTTAGCATCCGGGTCAAGGAAATGGGTGTATAAAGAACTGCCGACCCTCAAACGGTATATATCGTTGCCGCAGATATCGTTTGGGCAAACGCTGTTCAGAAAGACGGCCGCATCCGTCCCCTCGGCCTGATAAACGCCCATATGGGAAACATCAAACAACCCGGCAGCCTGACGTACAGCCTGGTGTTCCTCAAGAACCGATGTGTACCATACCGGCATTTCCCACCCCGCAAAAGTAACCATTTTGGCGCCAAGCTCGCGATGCATCGCATTTAGCGCCGTGCGTTTCAGCTCTAGATTATCAGGTTCTTCCCAGGTGAACGCCGGAAGAGCATCGCCTGATCCTTGCTTAATGCCAATGTAAAAAGGCTTTTTCTTGCCGATTGGATCGCCATCTACCAATGGCGTCGGCTTGGCTATAGATTCTTGAACCCAGACCGGTCCAATTGGCTTTTTTAGGATATCTTCATCAATCTTGACGTAGCCATCAGAGAGTGCCCGAAGCCAGGCCGCAGACAGCCCAGCTTTTTTAGCGGGAATACTGAGTCTGTATTCAGTTGATGATACACAGGTCAATGTTCCGTTAATTTCACCTTGGGGAGTAATCAAGCGAGTAGCCTGGCTCTCTCCGGGATTCAGCACTTCGACGTCGCTGGTCAGAGCAAAGTTAAGGAACGGGCGGACCCGCTCACCACCGATATCAAAAGCTGTCAAATCACCATCTTTAGATGGCTGGTCATTTAGATCATAGAAGTGTGGGTAGCCAGAATTATTTATCTCATTATCCATTCCAACCGCCTCGAGCAAATCGATCACCCGAAGCTTTGCCTCTTCGATAACATTAAAATCCACCTTGCCGCGAATATCTCCTTCTTCTCTACACTTAAAGCGACAGGGTTCTGTCGTCTGTAAGACATCGGCGATAATGTCAGCCAGTTCGGTGGTCTCTTTTTCTTTAAACCCAACTTGGGTGATCCAAGGGGTACCCATGCGGATGCCAGAGGCGTCGTAAGCGGTCTCATCCCCCGGTATTGTGTTGCGATTAACCACAATACCTACCAGGTCCAAGATGCGTGCAGCCTGGTCGCCGGAAAGCGGAGTGCCATCTGATCCGACTACTGATTTGCAATCAAGGTTCATCAGGTGGGTGTTTGTACCTCCATAGGCAATCCGAAAACCACGAGATTCCAAACCTTCAGCCAGGGCGATGCAATTCTTTACTACCTGGTGTTGTAACTTACTAAATTCCTTCGTCTGGGCTAGCTTAAAGGTCAGACATAAAGCAGCAAATATATTAACGTGCGGCCCACCTTGCTCTCCAGGGAAGACAGCTTGGTCGATCGCCATAGAAAGTTCGGGGTCGGTGGTTATTATGATTGCTCCCCGTGGGCCATAAAGCGATTTATGAGTTGTGGAGGTAATCACATGGGCATATCCAATAGGTGAAGGATAGGCGCCGGCAACCACTAATCCGGCAACATGAGCAATATCAGCCAGCAAGTATGCCCCGACAAGGTCGGCAATCGAGCGAAATTTTTTCCAATCTACAGCCCACGGGTAGGATGAATACCCGCCGATAATCATCTTGGGTTTATGTTCGAGCGCCAACGCTTTAATCGACTCGTAATCAATTTGTCCAGTTTGCGGATTGACAGTGTAAGGCACGATATTAAAGAACTTACCCGAGCGATTGGCAGGCGAACCATGAGAAAGGTGCCCCCCGTGAAGCAGATCCATACTCAACACTGTATCCCCAGGATTTATTAGCGCGTGAAATACAGCATTGTTCGCTGGTGCGCCTGATAGGGCTTGTACGTTAACATATATGTCATCGGCAGTGATCCCATTTGCGGCAAATGTTTCTGCGCATCGGCGGCGGGCCAGGGCTTCAACAATATCAGCGTATTCCACACCTTTGTAATAACGGGGATCAGAATAACGCCGGTAGAACACTAATTGAGTTTTGTAATCCAAGAGTTCGGTTTCGCTCATCCAGCGAGTGTATTCAATAGGATAACCTTCGGCGTATATGTTCTGAAACGTCGAGCCTAATGCTTCTCGGACAGCAACCGGAGACGCGCTCTCGCTAGGGATTAAAATAATCCGCCTCTTCTGTCGTTCAGTTTCGAGTTGGATAAGTTCATACACATCCGCATCGAGGTCTTTAAGCGAAGTCTGGAAGTGGGGGAAAAACATCAGATTAACTCCTTGGTCATATGATAATGATTGGTTTGATGGAAACACCATCTTTAGTATAATATTATTTACCTGTCCATAGCATCAAAGTTATTCACCAGATTTGCCGCTAGGAAATGACTACCCAATTCACTTCTCCCCTCAACCAGTTTTTCAAGTTGTTCAAAGGATTGAATCATGACCAAAAAACATAATTTCTATCCAGGTCCGGCGATTCTGCCTCCATTCACCATTGATAAAACCATTGAAGCAATCAAGGACTATGCTGGAACTGGTCTATCCATCATGGAGCTATCACACAGGAGTAAAGAGTTCCAGGCTGTGATGGATGAAGCCGAGGCGTTGATGAAAGAACTGCTTGAAATCCCCGAAGGATATTCTGTACTGTTCCTGGGGGGTGGCGCAAGCACTCAGTTCTATATGATTCCTTACAACTTGTTGAATAAGAAAGCTGCCTATTTAAATACCGGTTCTTGGGCCACCAAGGCGATAAAAGAGGCAAAGCTCTTTGGAGAAGCGGTTGAGGTGGCTTCGTCTGAAGACAAAAACTTCAGCTATATCCCAAAGGACTATGATGTCCCTGATGATGCCGACTATTTCCACATCACAACTAATAACACAATTAAAGGGACAGAAATATTGCAAGATCCAGAGGTAAACGTTCCCTTAGCGGCGGATATGTCATCGGATATTTTTACCCGTCGGATTGATATATCAAAATATGGGGTTATCTACGGCGGCGCTCAAAAGAATTTAGGTCCAGCAGGGGTTACCTTTGTAATTATCAAAGAAGCCCTGTTAGGAAAAGTGGACCGCCAAATACCTACAATGATCGATTATCGGACTCACATTTCAAAAAGCTCGATGTTTAACACACCTCCTGTCTTGCCCGTATTCAGCGCTCTACAAACATTAAAATGGATAAAGAACTTGGGAGGTGTTCCCGAAATCGTAAAAAGGAACATAAAAAAGGCTGACCTTTTATACAATGAAATTGACCGGAACAAGTTGTTCGTGGGCACTGCTGCAAAAGAAGACCGTTCAAGGATGAACATTTGCTTCGTTTTGAAGGACGAGTACAAGGACTTAGAAAGTGAATTCCTGGAATTTGCGACAGCACTAGGTATGGTAGGGATTAAGGGCCATCGTTCTGTAGGTGGTTTTAGGGCTTCTTGTTACAACGCCCTACCAATCGAAAGCGTGCAGGCCTTAGTGGATTGTATGCAAGAATTCGAAGCGAAACACTAATACTTATCAAAACCAGGGAGCAAGCTCCATGGTTTTTAGCTTCAACCAGGCATATTAATCAAAGAGGATAAGACAATGACAAAAGTATTAGTTGCAACTGTTAAACCGTTTATTCCAAAAGCGGTTGAAGGTATTAAGAATATTGTCAACCAGGCAGGCTACGAATTCAATCTTCTTGAAAAATATACCGACCAGGCTGAATTTATCGACGCTGTTGCCGATGCAGACGCCCTGATCATCAGGAGCGATAAGGCTACCCGGGAAGTCATCGAAGCATCTAAGAATTTGAAAATTATCGTGCGCGCTGGTGCCGGGTATGACAATATCGATCTCGAAGCAGCCACGGGTAAAGATATTGTTGTCATGAACACTCCGGGGCAAAATTCAAATGCCGTAGCAGAGCTTGCCATGGGCATGATGGTCTATTTCGCTAGGAATGGGTTTAACGGTAAAGCTGGCACTGAGCTAAAAGGGAAAAACCTCGGCATCCATGCCTACGGCAATGTGGGAAAACGTGTCGCGGCTATTGCCAAAGGGTTTGGGATGCACGTTTATGCTTTCGACCCATATATCCCCCAGGAAGTAATAGAAAGCGATGATGTGGTTTGCGTTGCCTCAGCTGAAGAGCTTTACAGCACATGTAGCTACATTTCCTTAAATATTCCCGCAAATGAACAAACAATAAAATCGATCGATTACCAACTCCTGATGAAAATACCTGAACCCGCTGTTTTAGTAAACACGGCTCGAAAAGAAGTTATCCACGAAGATGATCTGCTAAGAGTGTTTGAAGAGCGAGAAGATTTTGCATATATTTCTGACATTGCTCCGGATTGTAAAGATGTGATCGCGGAAAAATATCCCGGCAGATTTTTCTTCACACCCAAGAAAATGGGAGCCCAGACGGCGGAAGCAAATATTAATGCCGGTATCGCTGCTGCAACTCAAATAAGGGATTACCTAGAAAAAGGTGACACCACCTACCAGGTGAATAGATAATTTGTAAAACTGTATTAGTTGGTAACTACTCACCCTCCCGCAGGTTTAGATGTTATTTTGACTTAGAATCGCGTCTCGACCGGATATTCAAACCAATAAATGCTCTCCGTCGTAACCTGCGGGAGGGTAGGCTGAGTAATCACATTAGTTGTTCCATTCTAGGCGTTCAAAAATATTTGATGAGGAGTCTGATCAATGGCAATTCTTAAACCATTTAAGGGATTGCGACCCCCAAATGAATTGGTAAAAGAAGTGGCTTCCCGTCCTTACGATGTAATAAGTTCTGAAGAAGCCAGAGAAGAGGCAAATAAATATTCGTTATTACATATTACAAAACCGGAAATTGATTTTGAACCTGGTATAGATATTCATTTGCAGCAGGTTTACGATAAAGCCAAAGAGAATTTTGATAAATTCAGAAATATGGGCTATTTGGTACAGGATGAAGAAGATCACCTTTACATCTACGCACAAACAATGGGTGGCCGCACTCAATATGGTTTAGTTGGCTGCGCTGGTGTAGAAGACTACATGAGCGGAGTCATCAAGAAACACGAATTAACCCGCCCTGATAAAGAAGAAGATAGAATGAAGCATGTTCGGATAACTAATGCCAACATGGAGCCTGTTTTCTTTGCCTATCCAGCTGTTCCCGAAATCGACCAAATAATTGAAACTGTTGTTAAGGATCAGGAAGCGGAATACGATTTTACAACCGAAGACAACATCGGGCATCACTTCTGGGTCATCAAGGATGATGTAAAGAGCAATAGACTTATAGCATTATTCAGCGAAATTCCAGCTACATACATAGCCGACGGTCACCACCGCACAGCAGCAGCCGCTTTGGCGGGAAATGAAAAGAAAAATAATAATCCAAACCACATTGGAGATGAAGAATACAATTATTTTCTAGCTGTACATTTTCCAGATAATCAACTGCGCATCATGGATTACAACCGTGTAGTGAAGGACCTGAAAGGTTTGACGCCTTCGGAATTTATTGAACTATTAGGGAAAGCATTTTCGGTAACCGAGAAGGGAATTGAAGAATTCAAGCCCGATAAACCGCATACCTTCAGTATGTATTTGGATGGGAAGTGGTATGAATTGATCGCCAACCAGGACACTTACGATGATAGTGACCCCATTGGCGGACTGGATGTTACAATCCTCTCAAAATCAGTCTTGGAACCCATCCTCGGTATTATGGATCTAAGAACATCAAAGAGAATTGACTTCGTCGGTGGCACTCGAGGGTTGGGGGAATTACAAAAAAGGGTAGATAGTGGCGAGATGGAGGCGGCTTTCGCACTTTATCCAGTATCGATGAAACAATTAATGGATATAGCTGATACCGGCAACATTATGCCCCCGAAAACAACTTGGTTTGCACCTAAATTACGTAGTGGATTGGTCGTCCATATCCTCGAGTAAAAAAGTGATCGCCCGTTGATGACCTTTGTGTCAGGTCCGGCATCGCTCACCCTCCTCGTAGTACGTCATCGTCAAGCCTGGACGATGGAGAATATCAACCTGCCCTGGGTGGAGGGCCAGTTAGCGGATTAGGACTCCAGTCCGGACACCCTCACGGCACAGTAAGTTCACCGCCTTGGTATACCCAAAGTTTAAAGAAAGCCTCCAGATCACAATCGCAGGTCTCTTCAGCCACTGCTTGAAAATCGTGAGCATAGGCGAACCGGTAACGATATTGCTGGTAATAAACTTGCCAGAATTCAAAGAAGACCCTATCCCCTAATTCACGACGTAAGGCGTCGAAGAACAACGCCCCTTTGTAATACACAAACAGTCCGTAGTCACCAGGTGAAGCGTAATCCCCCACGCTGAGGCCAATAGGCAGTGTTGAGTCGGGGTGTCCGCGCAATAAAGCTCTCAGGTCTGTCAGGTAACCTGTAGCCCGACCTGCCCCAGCGGTATGCTCGTAGTAGAGCACCTCTGAATAGGTGGCCGCGGCTTCGTCCAGCCACGGTTCATGGAGTTGATCACCACCTATCAAGCCGTAGAACCACTGATGTGCGACTTCATGAACAGTGGGTCGAACCACACCAGCAGTACCCAAGGTGCCGATGAAAACTAGCCCCGGATATTCAATGCCACCAAAAGCACCCGGAGCGTCCACCAAATCCAGCTCGACATAAGGATAGGGTCCGATGAGTTCACTTAGCAATCCGACCTGAACCGCAGCTGCGTCGAGCACCTTCCCCAGGTCGTCGATGTGCTCTGGAAGCACCCAGGCATGAAGCACCACATCGCCCACTTTTCGGCTCTTGGTCTCCAAGGACCCGAGCGCGAAGGCAAAATCGCGCATTGGACCGGTGACATACACTACCCGTTGGTTCCCATCCTGGTCCTGTTCACGGACGATCTCAGTCCCAGAAGCTACCAGGGTGAAACTGGCGGGTGCCGTTATCTCAACATGGTAGAAGGCGATATCAGAGTTGGTCGTGTCGCCCCCCACCGGGGCAGCTTCTGCTTGCCACTCTCCGTCCACTAATCGAGGAACCAGTGGGTAGAAGGTCGGCGCGATCAACACTCCCTCGGCAATCCCAAAACGCTGAGGGGCGATTCTATGGATCTGACCCACCTCGATCGAGAACGGCAGGCTGATATCGAGTGTCTTTCCAGTTGATAGCGCGCGTGGCAGGCGTATCCTCAGTGCGATGCCCTCCAATTCAACCTCCGGCTGAACCAGATATCCGTCGATCAACGCCGGTCCGGTGGTCATCGTCGCCTGGTACTGTAAATCGTTTGGCCAAAGCATGAGAACAATGTCCCGTAAAGCCACCTCCAGCGGGTTGGTGAAGCGAATTCGAGCCAATCCTTCTAACCTAGCAGTCAGCCCCTGGAGATCATAATCGACACTTACCTCGATCCAATAGCGCGTCGCCGCCGGGAACAACTCAGCGTCGCCAGCGAACACGGGTAGAAGAGCCGCCGTGTGGCTGTTGATTTCCATCTCCGGCGTAGGAGGAAGCGTAGGCAACGGAGTTGGCGTGATAGTCGGAGTGTGCGCGGGGGGCAGCGCACGGGTGGCAGCTGGCGTCCTGATAGGTATAACGGCGCTGGTCGTAGTGGGTGACGCTACACCCGGTAGAGAGCAAGCCGTGAGCATGACAAAGCAGACGATAATGGTAATCTGCATACGGACATGCATTACGCACCTCTGTCTGAATAATCCATCAAGGGCGCCGCATAAGGCGCCCCGAGTGGGCGGAACAGGACTCGAACCTGCGACCTCTTCTGTGTAAGAGAAGCGCTCTTACCAACTGAGCTATCCGCCCGCAGCTATGATTATAGCCGCCACCTGCTTGACGGTCAACGCGCTTCCCCAATTCTACGGTGTTCTCTCTTTGCGCAGTAGAAGGGATACCCGCGGATGATACGGAACACCAGAAGGTGTCCCACTTTGCCCGTCCTCGACGCTTATGCTATATTGCCCCCGTTCATGCCATTTGAGTTGTCACCGATAGACACCGGCAAGGGGTCGGCGCCGGGAAAATGGAGATGTGTGATGACTTCCTATGAAACTCGGATCCGCGATGCACGTCCCGGACTTTCACCAAGTTTTGCCCGTCTGGCTGACTTCCTGCTCGACTCCTATTCACAGGCGGCATTTCTCACCGCGACTGAATTGGCCCACGTCCTCGATGTCGACCCGGCCACCGTTGTCCGCTTCTCGCAACATATTGGATATCGCGGCTATCCTGAATTCCAACGCGAGATCCGCAATAAAGTCAAGCGTGAATTACTGATCGGGCTAAAAACTGAACCTGGTACAGCAGCAGAAGCCGCTGCAAACGCACTACAAGAGGTAGCGCGCAGCCTGGAGCTCACCCGTCGTGGTTTCCCAGTGGAGGCGGCCGAGGGGCTAATAGTCGCTCTGGATGAGGCTGAACGGGTGATCGTAATGGCCGAGGGGCTGGCTCTCCCACCCGCTCGCAGCCTAGCGGCATGGCTCGAATCTGTAGGGTACACCATCCACCTCACAGGTGGCAGCCCCCCCGAACTTGCCCGGGCAGTCGCCGGCATCCGGAAAGGTGATTTGATCATCGCGGTAGTGGTTAATGAGGAGACACCTTTTGTCGCCCAAGCCCTGGCTGAAGCCAGAAAAGCCGGGTCTCGTACGGCTGCCCTCTTGGCCGCGCCTTCCTCAGAAGCCGCCCGTCATGCTGACCTGATCTTGACCACCCACGCCAATCCTGAGCCCGGCATTGGACAGATACTTTTGGAAAGCATGGTCTATGCTCTGGCGCAGATGCTAATCCAAGCCCGTCCAGGGCTTTTCGAGAAAGCTTGTGAGAGGGTTCGAAGAATAACTCAGAACATGGTCAGCGGAAAACTGGCTTGATGATCAGTCGTTCCAGCTCTCACCAGGTTGCTAACGGTATGCAAGGTAGCGACGCTGGACTGGGAGCCAGCGTTTTTTCTTAGCAAATGTGGATCTTCTTTCTTGCCATCGGCCTATTAGTAGGCTTAACCATCTGGGAACTATTGATTTGTGAAGGTGCTCACCTCGGCCGAGACTTCGTCGTCTGGCTATACGACCTGGCAGCATTCCGCTATGATAAAATCAAGCAGTTCGATCCCATATGGGAGCGCAGCTTCCTGGGTGAACCTCTCGCCGCTGTCGCCTCCGGAATGGAAAGCCCCCGCATGCTTGACATTGGCGCCGGTACCGGCCGTATCCCCCGCACCCTGTACCCACTGCTTACATTCCAGGGGACCGTGACCAGTATCGAACCATCAAAGCGCATGTTGGCGATGGGTCGCCGGTTGACTCCGCCGGGTAGTACAACTTGGGTACAGGCATGGTCGGTGCCTCTACCTTTTGCTGAGGGATCGTTCGATATAGTTGCTAGTCTGGAAATGCTCGAATTCACGCCCAAACCTCTGGTAACATTGACCGAGATGGTCCGCGTGCTATGCCCAGGAGGCTGGCTCCTGGTAACCAATCGCGTTGGCCGAGAAGCCCCTTTGATCCTGGGACGGACCTTCCGGCGAGATGACTTTCCCCAATTGCTTAAAAGCCTTGGACTTCAAAACATTACAGTTTACCCTTGGCAGGTCACCTATGATCTGGCCTGGGCGCGTAAGGCTTAGGGTCATGCCTAGCAAGGAATGTTTCCCAGGATCAACTGCCACCGAATTGCCCCGTTGTGCGCAAGCTCTGCTTGCGCCGGAAGCGGAGCTTCCGGACTCCAGAGTCGCGTTAGGTCAACCGTTGTCCAAGAGCGGATCTTCCGGGCTCGTAGGATTAGCTTCGCTGGAGAGTGTCCATGCGCATCGTGCGATTCTGTAAAGACCGGACAACACCACCGCTCTGGGGTTGGTTAGCCGGCGATCGCATCGGGGTGTTGGACGGTTCACCATTTGACGAGTTCCGGCGGGAGGAAGCAGTACTCCCGCTCGAAAGCGTTCATATCCTCCCCCCGGTGATCCCAAGCAAGATCGTCTGCGTCGGTCGAAATTACGCCACCCACGCTGCAGAGCATGATGCCGAGGTGCCTGACTTACCTCTACTCTTTCTCAAGCCACCAACCACCGTCATCGGTCCTGGCCAGGCGATCCTGCTTCCACCACAGTCGCAGCATGTAGAACACGAAGCCGAGTTAGCAGTAGTCATCAGTCAGCGGGGTCGATGGATTCGGCCTGAGGAGGCTGATGATCACGTATTGGGGTTCACAGCAGCAAACGATGTCACCGCTCGAGATTTACAAAACCGCGACGGACAGTGGACGCGGGGTAAGGGTTTCGACACCTTCTGCCCTCTTGGTCCATGGGTTGAAACCGAGTTCGATCCCGCCGATGTTCTCATTACCTGCTTGGTCAACGGTCAGATGCGCCAGATGGGCTCTACCCGGGACATGATCTTCACTGTTCGTCATTTGGTGGCTTTCATCTCGTCGGTGATGACCCTCGAGCCTGGGGACGTGATCCTCACCGGCACACCGGCTGGTGTCGGGCCATTGTTCGATGGCGATGAAGTGACCGTCGATATCGAGGGCTTGGGCGCCTTAAGCAACCCAGTCCAGGCTGACATGCGAGGCAGTTGAATCGAAGATCTCAATACACAGGAGGAGAGTAATGGGGCTGAAGCCCGATCACTGGATTATAAAAATGGCGCGAGAGCACAGAATGATTGAACCATTCGTTGAAGATCAGGTTCGTGACGGAGTGATCTCATACGGTGTCTCATCCTACGGCTACGATATTCGAGTAGCCGACGAGTTCAAAATTTTTACCAACGTTTATTCTGCGGTCGTCGACCCAAAGAACTTCGATCCATCATCGATGGTCGATTTTAGGGGAGAGGTGTGCATCATCCCACCCAACTCATTTGTCTTGACTCGCACGGTAGAATATTTCCGCATACCGCGTAATGTGCTCACCATCTGTGTTGGCAAATCGACTTACGCTCGTTGCGGCATTATCGTTAACGTGACACCCTTCGAACCCGAGTGGGAGGGTTACGTCACGCTGGAGATCTCCAACACCACCCCCTTACCAGCTAAGATCTACTCAAACGAAGGCATCGCCCAGGTCTTATTTTTCGAGGCCGATGAGGAATGCCGGTCCTCCTACGCCGATAAAAAGGGGAAATACCAGAAGCAGCAGCAAATCGAGCTACCACGGGTGTAAATCGAAAGCCCAACCAATACAGCCCGGCGAGAAATTGATAGCCTCAACAACAGAACCTCATTCTGCCCTCATCGGTAATCTCGCTGCCGCCATGAACCAAAGCGGTTGACATCAAAGGAGGAAGCATCATGTTCATCGTCCATGTTCACGTTCACGTCAAGCCTGAGTCGGTCGAGGCTTTCAAGCAGGCATCGATTGAAAACGCCCGCAATAGTGTGCCAGAACCAGGCGTGGCGCGTTTCGATGTCATCCAGAGACAGGATGACCCCTCCCACTTCGTTTTAGTAGAGGTCTATCGAACGTTGGAGGATCCAGCTAAGCATAAGGAAACTGAACATTATAGACACTGGCGCGACACGGTGGCAGAGATGATAGCTGAGCCACGCAGCAGCGTGAAGTACACTAATATATTTCCTGACGAAGAGGGTTGGGGGTAAACCATGCGCTTCGGGTTCGCTACCGCCAGGCGGATTCTCTTCGGATCGGGCGTGCTGAAGGAAATTGGACCTATCGCCGCCGATCTGGGTCGCCGTGCCCTGGTGGTAACCGGTCGCACGACGGATAGAGCCGCTCCACTGTTCGATCAATTGGCTGAAATGGAAATAGCCTGGGTCACGTACAGTGTAGATGGCGAGCCGACAGTAGAAACGGCTTACCAGGGGACGCGGTTGGCGCGCCAGGAGGCCTGTGACTTAATCATTGGCTTTGGCGGCGGCAGCCCTCTCGACACCGGCAAAACCATCGCCGCCCTGTTGACCAATGGCGACGACCCACTTGACTTCCTTGAAGTCATTGGCCGGGGAAAACCATTAATCCAACCCTCGGCGCCCTACATCGCCATCCCGACAACCGCCGGCACCGGCACCGAAGTCACCCGAAATGCCGTACTAGCTTCTCCTGAGCATCGGGTAAAGGTCAGCCTGCGTAGTCCACATATGTTGCCACGCCTGGCGTTGGTCGATCCCGAGCTAACGCGCAGCATGCCACCGACGGTCACAGCTAGCACCGGCTTGGACGCACTGACCCAGCTCATCGAGCCCTATCTATCACGCCGGGCTAATCCAATAATCGACGCCATATGCCGGGAGGGAATGAGACGCGCTGCTCGCTCGCTGCGCCGCGCTTACCACAATGGGGACGACATAGAAGCACGGGAGGACATGTCTCTAGCCAGCCTGCTAGGAGGTTTAGCCCTGGCCAACGCAGGGTTGGGGGCTGTCCACGGCTTTGCCGGACCCTTCGGTGGCATGTTCCGCGCGCCTCATGGCGCAGTTTGCGCCTGCCTCCTGCCCCATGTGATGGCGATCAACGTCAAAGCCCTATCAGATCGGGAGCCAGATAACGATGTGTTGCGTCGTTACGACAAAGTGGCTCAAATACTAACCGGAAACTCCAAAGCTACTGCCGAGGAGGGTATAGCTTGGGTTGGGGAATTGTGTCAGGAACTACAAATACCCAAGTTAGGGTACTATGATTTTACTCCATCGGATTTCCCTACCCTGATCGATAAAGCCTCATCTGCCAGCAGCATGCAGGCTAACCCCATCACACTCACCACTGAGGAGATGCAAGAAGTTCTCTCCTTGGCACTCTAGCCGACTACCCGGATTGTCATCACTAAGCCACCTGCCGTCTGGAATCGAGAACGTCGATATATGGAAGACATAACACTAACCCTGAACCCGGAAGGCCAGCGACGTGCCCGTAATTACGCCCGTACTCGCCGACGATTGTGGGCATTGAAGCTACTCATCAATGGCCTCTATCTTAGTTTGTGGATTGGGTTGGGATGGACTATCCAGGTGCGCCAAGTTCTCGTTCCATGCTTTGACCAAGACCATCTGGCAATATTGCTTACCTGGCAGATTGAATTAGTCCTCCTGGCATTGATCGTGTTTGGCCCTTGGATCCTAATCACGCTCCCACTAGATTTTTATTCCGGCTTTGTCCTTCCCCACCATTATTGCCTCTCGACACAGACGTTGCGAGGCTGGTTTGGCGATTTAATAAAAGGCGGGGCGCTCGCTGTACTGCTCGGCTTACCATTGCTTCTGGCGCTCTATAGCGCCCTGCGCTTCGCACCGACCACATGGTGGATATGGGCAGCCGGCGGCTATATCCTTGTCACCGCGGTACTGGCTGCAGTTGCGCCCGTATTACTGATGCCGATCTTCTTCAAGTTTAAACCTTTAGGAGAAGAACACGTCGAACTGGCTGACCGCCTGATCCGACTCGCCCAAGATGCCGGGACACACGTACAAGGTGTATTCACTTTCGACATGAGCCGCCGCACCCGCGCTGCAAACGCGGCGCTGGTCGGGCTGGGGGGCACCCGGCGCATCCTGCTCGGCGATACACTCCTCTCCGAGTTCACCGCGGACGAGATCGAAACTATCCTTGCCCATGAATTGGCCCATCATGTCCACCGGGATATTACCTTCTCGCTTTTAGCTCAAGGTCTGTTCAGCCTTGTCGCTTTCTACCTCACCGGGTTGAGTTTGGATTGGGCTGTGGCACATTCAACTCTCACGGGGCCGGCGGACCCAGCTGGGCTCCCTATCCTAGTATTGACGCTGGGTGTTATAAGCTTTCTAACAATGCCATTGACCAATGCCTTCTCTCGCTGGCGAGAATCCATGGCGGACGATTACGCCCTAACAATCACCCGCAAACCAGAGCCCTTCGCCAGCGCCATGATAAGGCTTGCTAACCAGAATCTGGCTGAGGCTGACCCGCAACGCTGGGTAGTGCTGCTACTGCATTCCCATCCACCGCTAAGCAGCCGGATCGAGAAAGCTCATCGCTTCCCAGCGCCTAGCGGGTGAAGTTAAAAGCTTGTACCAACCTTAACTAATATGCCGCTGGTGTGGCACAAACCCTCTACCGGCGGCACGAGATGACTGTTTCCGTTCCTGGTCGTTAGATCTTGAATTTTCCCGATTGATAAAACAACTCGCCATCGATGGTGATCTCGCCACCGTCACCCATGTCGCAGATCATGTCCCAATGGATGGCGTTCTGATTCTTTGACCCAATTCCGGGATAACTCTACCAGCTGCCTTCCAGGGTACAGCCGGCGTCGAGGACCAGGTTTAAGGCATACCCAGTCTCCCCGGCTGGCCATTGGAACTCAAGCAGTAGAGGTGTGGTTTTATTTGACCCTAATACCCACCCCGCGCCCTCAATTGTCAGATCGCCTTGCACCGCCTGCCCTTCCCAGATCATCTCTTCTCCGAGAAGGATTCTTTGGAGGTATCCATTAGTGGTCAGACTCCAATTTATCCTTTTGAACTGAAGGATCTTGACCGGAGCTTGAGTGTCATTGTGCACCCTCCAATTGGCTTTGTTGCCGTCTGTCCCAAGGTAGTGAAGGACAATGCCCGGACAGGCATCCGAAGTAACTTGAGGCACAGCAGTTGGCTTTGGCGTGTCAGTAACCGGGACCTTCGTGGGGTTGTCTCCTATCACTACGAAGCCGGCTGCTGTAGGCGGAACCTCAGATGTCGGTTTGCTTGTCGGTGTACTTATCCCCAAAAAACCCGAGAGCGATGGATAGGCTAAAACACCTGCTAAGATCACAGTAACAAATAACGCTGGGAGAATCCACCATGCAATCCGCCTGCGTGGTAGCATTGGAGCTACTACCATTGTTTGAGGTATGACGGGAGCCTCCCGTCTAGCCATCGTAACCGTAGAAGCCGGGGGCGGAAGGTCGAACTGGGGAAGGCGCCGACCAGCCAGCGCAGCTTGATAAGCATTGTTTAGATCCGTTAGGGTTGGAAACCGGTCTTCGCGCCGTTTCGCCAGACTCTTGACAATGACTTTTTCCTCCGCCTCAGAGAGTTCGCGGTTGAAACGTCCCGGACGTGGGACCGGCTCCTGAATGTGCTGCATTACGATCGCCATTGGCGCATCTGCTTCAAATGGCAGACGTCCAGCAGCGATCTGATACAGAATGACACCCAGCGAGTACTGGTCTGAACGAGGGTCGAGCTTCTCGCCGCGACCTTGTTCAGGTGAGACATATGCCGGCGTTCCCATCAACATCGATCCGGTCAGGGTATTTGAACCTTCAATCTCACGCGCCAGGCCGAAGTCCATTAAAAGAGCATCCCCTTTTTCGGTGATCATAACGTTAGAAGGTTTGATGTCGCGGTGGATGACCCCGTTTTCATGAGCGAATGCCAGCGCTTCGGTTACTTGACCTATCCATCGCATTTTCTGCTTCTGGGTTAAGGGACCTCGTACTAGATAATCGTGAAGCGTCTCCCCCTTGAGGAATGGCATAACAAGATAGGTATACCCACCCGCCTCGCCATAATCAACCACTGGGACGATGTTTGGGTGCTTGAGGCACCGTTTTACTAGACCCGCCTCACGTCGAAATCGCAGTACGAAGCGCCGATCATCCCCAATGGTAGGAGAGAGTACTTTGATGGCGAACTCCTGCATGCTCTGTGTGTCGAGCGCCCGATAAACAGTGGCCATACCACCCTGGCCAATTTGTTCCACTAGGCGATATCGATCGAGCATTTGTCCCACCAGACCTGCCATGTCAGCTCCCGCTTTAGTAAAGGTATCTAGAAAAGGCTCCGTCTTCACCTCATCCCAACCCTGCCCTCACAAAGCCTACCATGTATCATATGTTCAAGAAAATGGGAAATTTGGGGCTTGCAGTTGTCGAAACCCCAAGCTCAACACTTGAGCTTGGGTCCCAGATACACAGACCAGTTTGGCCTGATCGGAGAGTTTTTGGCGCAGGTTGCGAGCGCCATAGTAACCTTCCCGATTGGCCTTCACGTAGGTCAGCAATCTGGCGACGCTTTCGGGGTCTCCGACGCCTGTGGCTTTTGCTATCTGAACCATGCTCACCACCTTTTTGCCATCACCTTGATAGAGTGCCTTTTTAAGGCGCTTGACCAACTTGGGGTGGTTGGGGAAAGTGCGGCGGAAAGCGCAGGTCAGATGCCACCAGTCGAGCTGGTAAGTCCTGGCCAGGGCGGTCGTGCCCAGCAAGGGCTTCCACCCAATCGGCACCGTCTCCTACCAGTAGTAGATGCTGGGCATGGCTCAGACCCAAGCGAGCCTCTCATTTCAGGAACAGTCTTTCGCCGAAGTTCTGGACGGTTTCCCCGCCACCGTATCATGCCCGCTCCAGCAAGCGATATCGGCGGTCCCTTCGGCGCAGCCGAAGGTCTTGAGCCTGCCGAAAGGCTCAGTACAGGGCTTGGTGGTACGGCTTTCCAGAACCTTACCGGTGGTGAGCACGCCCACCGTTCGTCCCGCGAGCAGAGCGAGACGGGGCCGTTCGTGCCGCGGGCCGCCGGCTGAAAGTGCCGAGTGTTCTTCTCGGCGTCTCTCGGCCCAAACGGGGTGCGAGACGGCAGTCGCACTTCGAAATCCGAAGTCTCTTCGCGTTGGGCGCACAGGAACGTGCCATCCACTTCGGTAAGAATGATCTCGCGTTGACGGAGATCGCACGGCTGGATTACTCCATGCGTAAAGACGGCTTCCTGCTGTTCGTCTTCTTCGGACACAATGCGGGCTCCTGCTTGCTGGACCCAGCCGAAGGTCCTGGCCAGGGCGGTACAACGTGCGATGATCGATGATCTCGCTGAGCAGTTGGGCTGCCTGACGATAGGAAAGACGGGTGGCCAGCGCCACAGCCTGGGTAGTGATCCGCGGGCTGGCGTGCTGCCGTGACCCGAGACCCAGTACATCATCCAGGAGATAGCAGTAGCAGCGCTGGCCATCCCACATCTGCCAGCGCATGAGCCTGATCCAGCCGAAGCTTGTGAGCAAGTGCAGTGGGCGTCGTTTGTCCCGCCATATCCCCGGGTTTCGTTTGTGCAGCAAGTCATCCTCGATAGCCCTGCACGCCTGCTGCAGCAAATCCTGACCAGCCTTGTTGATAGCCTGTGCCACTAAACCTTTCAGCACTTCCAGTGCCATGCCATCTTCGGGTTTACTGACTGTGACGGTCGTCTTGACGGTCGTCATCGTAGGCTCACCTCCATAGTGTTTGTCTTTTCTCAAGGTGAGCCTACACTTTTATCCTCTCCTCGGCAATTACATGACGCATCCGAACTTTATAAAAGGGTTGACCGCTCTTCAAATACGTTGTAAACTAACCAGCTATTCTAGAGAAAGGTGGCGCAGTTCATGCCCAGCATCGCAAACAACATCTTCCAGGCAACTCGCATCAAGATCGATATTGGTGTTGGTGCAAATTTGCCTTCTCGGGGTGCGCCTACTGACAGATAATAATCCACTATCGACTCGGCCGCGGGCGCCCTCCGGTGCCCGCGGTTTTGTTTTTCTATACTTCTCCGGCCGCGGGTACCCGCGGCCGAGCTTTTTCAGGAGTAGATGATGGACGAGCGATCAACACCGAAACAACCGTTGCTCAACAACACACTGAAGCTGTTCATGCTGGCCATGGTGCTGGCCAATATCGCCGCCAACATGTACGGGATATTGCTGCCACTCTACCTCAAGGGCCTCGGTGCCAACATAATGCAAGTGGGGCTGTTCTTCACCTTGTCGCGCATCATGCCTCTGGCGCTGCAGATCCTGGGTGGTTGGATTTCCGACACACTTGGCAGGTTGCGCAGCATCGCCTTGGGAAGCATCGCCGGCGTACTTGCCTATATCGGACTGATCCTCGCTCCTGCCTGGCAGTGGGTGTTGGTTAGTGAAGGATTGGGAGCGATGACCCGCTCGCTTGTCGGTCCTAGTTTCGGCGCCTTCATCGCCGAGCAATCCTCGGAAGAGAACCGTGCTCGGGTTTATGGAATCACCGAAACCATCTTCATGTTGACCATTGTGCTCGGCCCACCTCTGGGTGGTTGGTTGGCTGGTGCGTTTAATTTTAGATTCATGTTGTTATGCTCAGGTTCTCTGTACACCATCGCTACAATGATTCGCATCGGCATGGCCCGTTTCGCAGCACAGGAAAAAGAAGCCAAGCCGGAGAAGTTGTCGATGGTAAGCCTGCGTACCAACCTGAGCGGAGTGGCAGCTTTAGTTCTGGCTGGTGGGGTGGTGACCTGGATTCTGATCACAGATGGCGTTCGCGATATCGCCTTCTCAATGTCTTTCACCCTCATTCCGCTTTACCTGCAAGACATTGGCGGCTTGACCATCGTGCAGATCGGACTGCTTGAATCGGTCTTTGGTATTTTCAACATGATCACCACCATCCCTGCTGGTTGGCTGGCGGACAGGAAAGGCGAGCGGGTGGCGATCGTGCTGGGTTTCTTGCTTGAATCAGCTGCGCTGGTGGTCTTACTTCAAGTGGACAACTTCATTGGTTACGCCTTCGCATGGGCTATGTTCGGTTTGGGAGAGGGATTTATGTCGCCTGCCTATCAATCGCTGATCAGTAAAGCCGTGCCAGAAAAACTGCGCGGTACCGCGTTTGGATTTCTGCACTCCAGCTTGGGCTTGTTCTCTCTCCCAGCGCCGGCTATTGGCGCACAACTTTGGGAGCGATTCAGCCCTCGCTTTCCCTTCAGCCTCACCGCCTTAGTGGCGCTACTGACGACGATCCCAGCCTGGCTGAAGTTCAAGTTGTCGGATAATGACAAATCAATAGGACACGAAACGTGAAATGTATTGTGAATTGGGTTACTACTATACGGAGAAAATGCAAGGAACAACCATGAATACTCAAACAACAATACAAGTTAGCACAATCCAAATTCCGGACGCCCCAGTCATTCCTGGCCTCACCTTCCGCAATTTCCGTGGGGAGGTTGATTATCCAGCCATGCTGGCAGTGATCGAGGGCAGCAAAGAAACCGATAGCATTAAACGAACAGATACACTTGAGGACATCGTCCGAAACTATGAGCATCTCACCAACTGCGATCCACTCCAGGACGTGCTCATGGCTGAGATCAATGGTCAGGTCATCGGTTACAATCGTGTCTTCTGGGAAAAGTTGGATGACGGAACCTGCACCTACACACTCTTTGGTTACCTGCTCCCTGCCTGGCGACGTCGAGGGATAGGTGGTGCTATGCTACACCACGCCGAACGGCGTTTACGTGAGATCGCCGACAGCCATCCCAAGGATGGGCCGCGATTCTTCCAGTCCTGGGCGGCTGACACCGAAATTGACACCCAACGCTTGCTGTTGAGCGAAGGCTATCAACCTGTCCGGTTCTCTTATGAAATGGTGCGCGACTTGAGTGAATCGATCTCCGAAGTTCCCATGCTAGAAGGTTTGGAACTGCGTTCAGTGAAATCAGGGCACCTATGGCTGATCTTCGACGCCATGAATGAAGCTTTCCGCGACCACTGGAGCCACCGTGACATGACCAAAGAAGAGTTCAAACAATGGATGAAAGACCCTACTTTTAATCCAAAACATTGGAAGGTAGCATGGGATGGGGACCAAGTGGCTGGCATGGTGTTGAATTTCATCAACTCAGCTGAAAACGAGGAGTACAATCGCAAACGCGGCTATACAGAGGGCATCTCAGTACGCCGCCCTTGGCGAAGGCGCGGACTAGCCCGATCGTTGCTGGCACAGAGCCTGCGTTACTTCAAACAACTAGGCATGACTGAGGCCACGCTTGGAGTAGACACCGAGAATCCCAGCGGCGCATTACGTTTGTATGAGAGTGTGGGTTTTCAGCCCGTCAAACACTATATTGACTACCGCAAGCCACTCGAGTGATCCACCGCGATCTCAACCGGGTTCAATTCCAAAAATGAGTCTACTTATTAATAAAGCAGCCACCAGCAAGAAAAGGATGTATATGTGGAGTGTGGGCAAAGCCCACACTCCACATATACCGTTCCCTTCCTCGCGCAAGTGCTTTTTTTAGTGCAGTTAAAATTATTAGAGAGCATCGAGGAGATGAAAG
>Ga0209986_10001019_pt1 | contig 27309 bp, 28 predicted proteins | sample BlataG_FD_183168 | JGI IMG/M metagenome (GOLD analysis project Ga0209986, IMG submission 183168) | Deep subsurface microbial communities from Black Sea to uncover new lineages of life (NeLLi) - Black_00105 metaG (SPAdes) (version 2) | ecosystem: Environmental > Aquatic > Marine > Oceanic >... | reverse complement strand
AAATGATATTAATAAAAAACTTAGTGAATCTAATAATTTACAGGAAAAAATAACGACATATACTAATGCAATAGATGATTTAATAAAAGAATCTACGGCAAATGTGAAAGATTTAAATGTGAATGGCGCATCAGGAGAATTTCTTTCGACATTTATTACCTCATTACAAATATCACTAACTAGATTAGTTTTATCACCTAAAAATTTACTCATGTTAAATCTTTTTTATTTTTTAGTTAATAGTAAACCAGTAACTGAAATTTCTATTAAAAAAATATTAAAAGAATATGAGTGTATTATAAGAGATATTATTTCTGAAATAATCCGAAAAATTATATACGATTATTTACTACCAATGGCATTAAAAACTGCAAAACAACTAATACTATGTGTAGTAACTAAAAAAATAAAAGAAAAACACTTAAATTTTCTTAAGTCTAAAAAAAGTTTATTACCTTCTTTTATTACAGAATCTTTAGAAAATGTAAATGAATTATTAGGTGAAGCTGAGAGTGCGGTGGACACTGTTAGAGGTTTTACCGATAAAGTTAATTTAGATTCATTAAATAATATAAACTTAGAAATAGGTAAAAAAGGTAGATTTTGCGATTAAAACTAATATATTATGGCAACAAATTTTAAAACTACAATCGGTACAATAATAACTTTATTTAAAAATATATTTAAACCACCAACTCCTTTACCCCTAATCACTAAAGAAGAAATATTTATAGGTTCTAAATTTAGAGAGGGTTTAAGTGCAATTGACATCGCATCTAAAATTATTGAAAGGAAAAAAGAAATAGGTATCGGTATCGGTCCATTACCTAGTGGTGGTGAAAATATAGAGTTAAAAATGGAAACTATTAGAGTTGAGGAAATAGTTAATGCATTACTTACTAACGCTAAAATTGAGGTTGCAATACCTCCAGGAACTACCGTACAAGCTTCAGGTGGGAACGCAGGAGGACCAATAGTTGTTATTGGGACAACATTGACACTAAGTAAGGGGGAAGGGATAATCAGATAAGGTATGAAAAATAAAGTAATAGAATGGGAAAATATGAGTAATTCGTCTATAAAAATGGAGCTTAGTGAATTACTACACCAACAAGAAAGTATTAAAAATAATATAATTAAATTATCTAATAAATTAGAAACAATAGAAAAAGAATATTTGTTAGGTAATAATATATTAACTAAAAGATATAAAGGAGAATAATTATGAATAATTATTATAGTGATAGTACCAATATTAATACGGTACCAATTATAAGGGTTGGTGAAGTTATATCAATAACAGATGTTTCTAAATCTGGTAGAATTAAAGTTAGAATTACTGGTATTGATACAGAAGGGGATAAAGAATTAATAGATTGTGTACCATTATTACCAAAATACCTAACTGTGTTACCAAAATTAGGTGAATGTGTTTTTGTATTTCAGTATGAGTATAATGAATCAACACCGACATCATCATTTAAAAATACTCGTTTCTGGATAGGTCCTTTAATAACACAACCCACCTCTTTAAATGAGGAGCAATATAACTCTGCCTTATCTATATTACCAGATGGTTATACTAAGTTAAATGACCCCAAAATAGAAGAAGGTTCATATGGTAAAGATGAAGATATAATTTTACAAGGTAGATATAATACCGATATCATACAAAAAGATAGAGAAATGTGGATTAGAGTTGGTAAAACTCTAGTAGAAGAACCTACAAAATTTAACGATAAAAATTTAGGATATATACAATTAAAATATGGTAATGATAAACTAAAACGTGTAATAGAAGAGAAAAAAGTACAGACAAAAATAATACCCATACCTGATACATTGACTTTGGTTGAGATGAATACTATCTTAGACTCAGGTGTTATCTTATCGGGAGATCTACCACCATCTGAATATAGACGCGATGATGTAAATAGAACTGAGGTTTTCATTAATGTTTATGACATAAAAACAAATACATTAAAAACTTCTTTTGAAGATGAAACTAGTTTTGTCGGTACACAATCAAGAGATTTAGCAATTTCTTCTGTTAATACATTTGTTTTAGCGAATAGAGGTACGAAATGGAAAATAAAAACTACTGCAAAAGACTATTTAAATACACTACCAAATGTAAGTGGAGACATTGCAGTATTTAGTTTAACACCAATAACTGGTCCACCAAAAACTATTAAGACAGTTAAATTAGAAAAAAATAAAGGTAAACAATCCAGCGTAACTAATATTGTAAGTAATAAAATAAATTTAATTAGTCACGATGGTGAACACACATTTAATTTAACTGACCCTAACAGTTTAATTAGTGATGAAGAACAAGAAAAAATTAATAATCAAGCACACCCATTAGTTTATGGAGACACTTTAGTAGAGTTTTTAGAATTAATGAAAAAATATGTGTCTTTACATATTCACCCTTATCATGGATTACCTGCAGATCCTAGCACTATTACTACGGATGTATTAAGATTTGATTTAAATAAAATATTAAATAAGAACATTAATAGTAATTAAGATATTTATTATTAAAAAGGTATGGTAACTAGAACTTACATAGATAAAAATAACACTATTATATTTGGTACTCAAGTTAATACAGGTAGAAATCCTATTGCACAATTATATTATGGTGGTAAAGAGACACAGGAAGATTTTACAAGACATTTATTATATTTTGACGTAACTGATTTACAAGAAAGATTTAATTGTGGTGAATTAGGTGACTTATCTAATGTCAAACACACATTGAGAATGACAAATAGTTCATTTTTTGATGAAGATTTACAGGCACAAAAATTATTAGATGGTAAACAAAGAACATCTTCTTTTGATTTAAACCTATTTAGAGTTAATAAATTATGGGATGAGGGTTGTGGTTATGATTATGAACAATTTTTTAGTTTACAACCAAACGATAACATAACATTTGTTGAGTCTGCGAGTAATTGGATTAACGCAACTACAACAGATGCTTGGGACGAACCTGGTGTTTATTCGGGTTCACCATCAGGTATTACTGTAACTACACAACATTTTGATAAAGGAAATGAAAATATCGAAATGGATATTAGTGATGAAGTTAATAGTTTAATCACTGGTGGGACAACAAACTATGGTTATGGTATTTCTTTTGATAGAGATTTGGAAACAAAATTAGTAGTACCTTCACAGTATGTTGGGTTTTTCACTAGACATACACAAACATATTATGAACCATTTGTAGAAACTACATATAATAACCCAATTAGAGACGACAGGAAGAACTTTTATAGGGGTAAGGTTAATAGACTATACCTATACACTAATCTAGGTGGAGAACCCACTAATTTAGATTCTAAACCTACTGTAATTGTTTCCGATGGTGACGGAGTTGCATTTTCATCATTTACGAGTAATGATGTTGTACAACAAACTAAAGGTGTGTATTATATTGAATTGTTTGTACCTATAACATCTTCAGATTGTACTATTTTTACTGATACGTGGTCTAACCTAACTATAAATGGTATTAATCGTCCCGATGTTACACTTCAGTTTGAAATCAAAGACGATGCAGAATATTATAATTTTGGCGATAGTGAATCTTTACCAATAGAATATAAAGTTAATTTAAGTGGTATAAGAAGAGATGAAAAAATTAAAAGAGGTGATCAGAGAAAAGTATTAGTAAACGCTAGAATACCATATACAATAAATGAAAGTTCAGTAATTGATGGTTTACAATATAGGTTATGGATTGCGGAAGGTTCTACTGAAGTAAATGTAATTGATTGGACTGATGTAAATAGAGCATTCCTTAAAAACTATTTTATATTAGACACTTCTTGGATGATTCCTAATGAATACTATATAGATATTAAATTAACATCTAATCAGTTAGTTAAAACTTACAGAAACACAATGAAATTTAGTATTGCTAATCAGGTTGATTATTTACATTAATACTACCAACTTCAGGATGTAGTTTAAACGTTGTCATACCTAATTTTTTTATTACATCACCAGTGATACCCTCAACAAGATTTTTATAATTAGTATAATTTAAAGGATTAGGGTACGGAACATAAAATGACATAAAGTCTTCAATCTTTTCTGATGGTTCTATAGAATCATTTCTACCAACCTCTACAAAAACCTCAACTAAAAACTCTTCTTCATCAATTTCTTCATTCCAATCTTTATCACTAATATATCCGTCTTTTTTTTGTTTATCTTTTGTGATAGGATAAAATTTCGACTTAACTATAATTTGTCTAGGATCAGTTTGTCTACTATATGCATATGCGTCACTCAAACCATCTGAGGATCGTATCACTCCCATCTCCATAGCAATATATAAAGTAAAACCTTTAAATCCTGGCCAAAAAAGTATATTTCTATTACTTTCAAAACCAGAATCTCTATCAAAATCTATAACAACATTACCAATAGGTTGATCATTATACGATTCCCTAACTTTATCCATTAAATCTCTAAAGTGTTCATGAAACAAATACGCTAAACTTACTTTTTTTCTCAATGTGGGTGCCTCACCAAATAGTTTTTCATAATGCCAAAAATATGTTTTAGCTAAAGTATAAGCTTCTTGATATGGTAAATCTAAAGTTTCTATCAACCAAGCACCGACATCCCATTGAGAGTATTCTTTTTTACCTTCTTCAGTTTTTATTGGATTTCCATAATGTTTTTTTAACATCTTAAATATCTTTTTCTCTACTGGAGTAAATTCGTTAGTTACATCGATTAACAATGATTCTAATAGTACGTGTTTCTTTTTAATTCTCATATGGAATGCTAATATATTAATAAATATGTTATAAAACAAAAAAAGGGTAGAAAAAATCTACCCTTTTTGTAACATATATAAAATTGATTATCTCAATTCGTTAATGTCAAACGTTTGAACACCATCGACAGTGATAACACCATAGAAACGGTTATTAACCATTTTCTTAGCGTATCTTGTCATAATCCCCTTCGTTGGTGAGAAGTTGAATGGATTTTGTAACGTAGGTGTCAATTGTAGTGGTACGTAAGGTGCGTAAATGTACCCAGTGTCCAACAATGACTTACCTTTATGTCCAATGATAATTGAGTTAGCTGGTGCATATGGATCACGATACACAGTGTATCTTCCACCTAATGAACCTATTTTCTCAATTCCCATATTGTACTGATCCTGCTCTGGATTAGCGTTTGATACGTGGAAGTACTCCAAATCATCAAAGATAGCTGAAACTTCAGACGAAACTACGACAAAGTTTGCACCACCTCTAAGTGTTGATTTATGAATCTGAGCTGAAATTTGGTTTACTTTAGTAATCAACGTCTGATTCCACTCTTTTTGAGTGTAAGCGTTGAATCCACCACCGTTATTTGCTCTTTTCCATCCGTTGTAATCCCATCTCAATTGCCAAGCTGAACCAACTCTCAAGTCTCTTAGGATCTCTCTATCGATTTCCGCTGCAACTTGCTCAGACAATAATGCCGTAAGTTCTGCTTCCGCATCAATGTTATGGAATGCACTAACGTCTTGTGCCAATTCTGGTGACCAAGTAGCTCTTAGTTTTCTTTCCGTTACAGAAACCACAACCTCATCAAGTTCGAATGATACCTCACCCATTTCAGTTGCGAATTCTAATGATTCGTATCGTCTCCAAGCTACAGTCAAACCTGTAAATGAAGTTCCTGTTGCTGCTCCAACATATCCGTCAAAGTTAGCAGAAGAACAATCGATACAAGCTGGGTGTGTAAGATCCAATTCGATTAGTAAACATCCATCAGGAGTACAGATATCACCGTAATCAACGATACCTCTTCCGTATTTCTGTGTTACTACTCTGAATGGTACTGTACCACCTGCTGCAATAATTTCATTACCGTCACCATCAACGATTGCTGGTGTAGAAACTACTGATAAAGAAGCTAAGAAAGTTTCAGTATCCATTTCATTTCCGTCTGGTCCTGTTAATCTACCTGCGTTAGTAGAAGAGAATCCAGTTACACACATTTTAACACTTCTGAATGAACCATCAGATGCTAAAGGTTGTGCAGTTAATGCAGTAGGAACTTTTTCTCCGTTAGCGTTAAGTACAACACCATAGAAAGAATCCTCTCCACCTGCAGTAACGAGTTGTTTTCCTTTAGATGCGTCAAATAAACCATCATTATAGAATAAGTCATATAGTGACTTCTCTAAGAATGGAGTGATTGTAGTTGCTGAACTACAACCAGAAATAACACATTCTGGTAGTGATCCGTTAGCACCACCATCTTTACCGTTCAAAGGAACTTGTGTAGATGATGTTTTAGGTACAAAAAAGAATAATTTTCCAATTGGCATGTTCATCGCTTGTACCGATACGATATCATTCGCCAATAATTTTGAGAATACTCTTCGTACAATTGGAAATACCACTGTCTCGAATGAACCTGACGAACCTGCATCTGTAGATTCGTTAAGTAGTGAAGACGCTTGGTTTTCATACAACTGTGCGATGTTCTCTTTTACGTGACCTTTTAAACCTTCTAGGAAACCAAGTTTGTTCCACTTAGAAATAGTTTTAGATCTAATTTGTTTTAGGTGTTCTAGTCCGATATTTCCGACTTCACCTGAATTTAATAAATGTCCCATTTTTTGAGTTTTTTATTTTTTTGTTATTATTTTTTATGAGATTCTTCTCATTAAATCTTTAATTGCCGTAATCTGTGGATCTACATATGCAGTAGATTCATTTAGATTTGTCGACTTTGAAGACTCTATAGTCTTATTAACTTTTCTTTCGACAGACTCATTGATTGGTTGTACGTTATCCAACTCAGTTTTAACTGTTTTGTAAATGTTTTTAGACTCTTTAATGGTCTCAGCATTGTCAAACCTTTTAAGGATATCCATTTTTTCCTTTTTGGTTGTTGAATGCTCAGTGAAAAGTCTATTCACATACGCTAAATTAGTGTTGAACAAAGCCACCTCATTGAGTTTGTCTTTGAATACATTGAGTGCTTTCTTATACTCTTCGTTTTTAGACTTCAACTCTCTGTAATCTTTCATTATCTTATTTTCAGAAACTGTAGATGATTTTGGTTTTCTATTGATTAGAGGTTTACGAGATTTTCTAGATTCGTCTCTTCTACCGACTTTAGCTCCACTGTATCTTTGTTTACCAGCGAACTTTCTGTGTCTTTGTAGTCTATCTTCTTCTATTTTCTCTTCCTCCTCATCAATGTAAGCACCTTCTTCCATGTCCTCTTCTTTCATATGATAACCTTCTTCGTAATGTCCTTCATCCATGTCATCCATGTCATCCATTTCTTTCATCATTTCAGCGATGTCAGAATCTTCATCCATTTCGATTTCGTAAATGGTTTCACCCATTCCACCACAATCGCCTTCAGCACAATACTCTTTTTCGTTCATCATTTCTTCCATTTCATCCATAGATTCTTTAATGTAATACTCTGCACCAGTTTCGTTATCTGTTAAATGAATTGCGTCACCATCTTTTACTACTTCTACTTCATCATCGTCAGAGAGTTTTTTAAATACTTTAATAACTTCGTCATCAGACGCATCTGTTAAGTCCATTACTTCTTCTCCTCCCATTTCCATATCCATAGGTAATTCTAAATCCATTTCAACATCTCCCATATCTTCTTCACCTTCACCAGCATCTAAGTCTAGTTCGGTATCCAAATCAAGTTCAACGTCATCAACTTCATCTTCATCAGAATCGACTACATCTAAATCTAACTCCATGTCTTCCATTTCATCTTCATCAGAATCATCATCTTCATCAACATCTAAGTCAACTACTTCTTCTTTTTCATCATCAGACCCTTCAATAGCATCGTCATCCATTTGTTCAGAAACTTCTTCAGTTTCTTCTTCTTTGACTTCTTCGTCTTTCTCTTTTAAAGACGACTCAACGATACTTTCAAATTCCTTGGACATATGTGCCGCAAGCATTTCTTTCGTGTTGGCTTTTAAGGCATCTTCTAAAGACTTTGCTTCTAGTAAAGCCTCTTCGATGATTGATTTCTTTTTTTCAGCCATTTTAATTTTATTTTTTTAAAATATTATTATTAATAATGCATTACAATGCATTTAATTAATAAATATGCAATAAATCTAAAAAGTGTGTTTTTTTATTAATCTAATAGAAAATTATTAAGATTGTCTTTAAGTAATGTATCTTCTTTTTTAGTCTTAGATTCTGACATCTGTTGTTCTGTAGAAGGTTCCTCACTATATATCCAAGATCCTGGAGTAGATGGTGATGTAACAATATCCCAACAAATTAATTCAAAATCTTCTTGTACAATATTTTTACCACCTTCTTTTTCTAAAGAACCTACACCTCTAGATGATACACCAATCTTTAAACCTTTTCTTAAATAATTTGCCACTCTGTCACCTTCACAAGATATGATTCCTTGATTTACGAATCCTGGTGACATAATGATTTCTAGTTTACCCATAAGTACATTACCTTCCCACCATAAGTCTACAACATTATGTGAAATCCTACTTACTGCAACGATAGACGATTCTGGATGATCTGCTTCACCTAACGCTCTTTTTTCTTTAATAAGTTTAAGATAGTTTTCTGCTTCTCTTCTAAGTAAAGCTTCAGGATATACTCTTTCATTTCTGTTTTCCACCCCGTATTTCTGCATAACCGCATAAACTATCAAAGGTTCCTCTATAATAGGTTCCCCTTTTGATAGTTTTGTCATTTCACTAATAAAGTGTCGGTTATCTTTTGGAGAAATGTATCCTGCATCATATTCGATTAGAATACCTTTCTTCTTTATCTCGTTCTTTTTTAATATTTCCATAATAATGATATACTTTAATTATAAATATATCACTATGTTAAAAAAATTACTTTTTAGTTCTATGGAAAGTGAAAATAGAATTGTTTTCCAAACAGTCAGTTACAACGTCTTTGATAATCTCTTTAGTATTATCTACAATTCTAGGTTTATTTAAAGGTAGATACTTCTTTTGGAATAATGTTATCTCACAACTCATAAAACTTCTTTTTTCTACAGATAATCCAGAAGTTCTCATATCTAAATCTACTATGTACTTATGGTTGTGGAATAAATCCTTGTTTAAGGAGTTATTCAATTTTTGTTTTATTTTTTTTCTTACGTTACGTAAATAGTAATCATAATTTAAGTTTTCATCTAATTTACTTAATTGTCCCCACGCACATAAGTTGATGTATAAACTTTTTGATTCTTTGTTATTAACTGTCCCAATTTTAGTTTTGTAGTTGTCTAATAAATCTAATTTGATTTCTTTTCCTAATTTCATTAATCATTTCTTTCATTTTTTTGTTATTTTTAAAGTTTGTATATTATAATAATACAAATTTAAACGTGAAATGTCAAATTTTAGTCAAGAAAAAACCCACTATAGTAGCGAACTTTAGTGGGTAATACATTGTCCGTAGACAATAACGGTCCTAATCCGTTTTTCTAATTAATATTATTATATAGATTCATTTAAATCATAAATCTTACCTATATCCGAATTAAAATTGTCTAAACTAAAATTAGTGTTTAGTAATTTATCTTTAACTTTTAAAAGTTTATCTTTTAAATCTAAATCAGAAGACTCATTTAATTTATTATCGATAGTGTCAATACACTTTCTTTTTAGTTTATTAAATGTTTCTTCTTTATCTTCATTACTACCATTAAGGACTGTCTTAATTATTTCTTTTTCTGATTCTGTAATGTCTGAGTATTTTGAATTGAATTTATTTACCGCCAACTTTGTTAAGACACTAGGTGGTAAATCAATACTTTCTGTGACAACTTCTTCTACTTCTTCTTTTTCTAACATAAGTCTAATAATATAATTAATTGACTCATTAATCTTTTTAATGTTAGAAGGTGTCTTTTCAGTGTTAACTAAATAAGATACTTTATTATAAAATTCTTGATTTTCTTTTACTATTTTATTACCTTTGAGTAGTTTAAGGAAAAACTCATTACCTTTCTTAATGTGAGTTTCATTTAATGTTTTAAGAAGTTCAATGTTCTCCTTAACAAATTCCCTAGCCTCAACACCGTCATCAAGTTTAGTATTTTGTAAATTACTATAGATTAGGTATTGATCTTTTAATGTTTGGTTTTCTTTGATTGTTTTTAAAAACTTAGAAAATAGTTTTTTACCCTTATTGTCTTTTCTAATTGTAGACTCAATAACTAAATTTTTAAAGGTATCTTTTATGTTGCCGAAATTGATCATGTTCTTTTTAATAAATAAATATCTTAAATTTATAAAAAAGTTCTATTTTGTTAAATTCTCAATTTCTTTTGTGATATCACCAATTTTTGAGTTTAATATTTCCGTATCTTTTTCTACATCATCTAAGTTAAAAACTTTATCATTTTTATCTAAACTTTCCATAAGTCTATTTAAATATATGTTTTGATATTTTTTAACTTTCTCTTCGTATTTTCTCTTTTCTTGTTCTAATAAAAGATTATCTTTTTTGTCTTTTGTTGACTCTACTGCGGTTTCTGTTTCTGCTGCCGATGCTTCACCACCAGCTAAACTATCTGCTGCAGATTCTAAACCACCTGCATCACCACCAAAACCAGACATTTCACCACCAGTGTCATCTCCACCTTCTTCGGGTGATTTACCTGTTAATGTAGAGAAATCACCATAAAGTTTGTCTACTCTATCGAATATTCCTGTTTTCTTAATAATGTTTGCAGTTTGTTCCATTTCAGCCGCTGCCGCTTTCTCTAGTCTTTGTTGTTCTAAATCATTTCTTATATCTTCGTCAGACATACCAAGTATTTCTTTTCTCGCCCTTGTCATTGACATAGACCCAAATCCATTACCTGCATCAGAAACTGCGTCTTTATAAAGTGTAACTTTTAATTGTGTTTGTTCTATTTTTAACATCTCTGCTTGTGTAGAAGGATTATTAAGTGTTATAGTGAAATTTTCTAACTCATCCTCCAAACCTAAAATATATAAATGAATAATTGCTAACTTATTTAATTCTTGTAACATTGCCTGTTGTATCCTATTAATAGTCCTAGCAAATCTAATATCTTGTAACGCTAAGTTTTTACCATCACCATTAGTTTCTTCAAAACCTAAAAACGGTTTAGGTACTCTAAGTGCAGTAAATAATTTTTTCTGTAAATATTGTATATCTGCAATCTCAGATAGGTTAGTTGCACCAGGTAAAGTCTCTATTGGTGATGGTGCACTTGCGTCCCTAACAGGAATAAAATAATCTTGATCTTGTGCCATTTGATTGTACCTACTATCTATCTGTCCTGTGTTTTGATCAATTACGGGACTTCTTTTAAAGTTATCTGCAATCTTATTTACATAGGATGGTACATCTTGTTCATCAATATTACCCACAAATATTTTAAATATCCTTCTTTCTGGTGCCCTAGTAACTCTATATATTAACATTGCATCTTCAGAAAGTAATAGTTGTTTCCATATTCTTCTAGCTTTTTCTAACATAGAAGTACCATAAGGTAATCTTCTATCGTCACCTAACAACCTAAAATGTGCAATTTGCCAAGCATTAAACTCAATATCTCTTTGTCCCCACACAAACTTAACAGGGTTAAATTTATCTTTTTCTGCATTCATTGAGTTTTCACCAAATCCAGCATTTTCTTTCCTACTAATTTCAATATTAGGTAATTGTTTTACGCTAGTTATACCGTCATCGGGATCGATATTTAAATATAAAAAGTCATCACCATATTTACAAACATTTCTAGTCCACATAGGTAATGATGTATGAATATCTAATCTATTAAAAAATAAATCCTCCAATATTCTCCTTACCCTTCTACTTTCAGAAAAAATGTTTAACACTTTATTTTCTGCATTTAAAGTTGTAGACTCTTCCATCATTATATCTAAAGCTGCTGCAATTTCAGGAAAAAATTCCATACCCTCGAAATCCGCATAAGATGCTAATCTAGTTGTTTCATAATATATAGAGTGTTGGTAGATTTCATTATCTACTTTTTTCCATTGATTAGCTAGATAAGCGTCTTGTTGTCTTTTTAACTTCTCATAGTCATATTCTTCCTTAGATTTAGTTTTAAGGAGTTCTTTATCGTTTATAGAATATCTAGACTTATTTTGTTGACTCTTTACTTCGGGTCCAAATAAGTCGTTTAATTGTTGAAATACTGTTTTTCTTGCCATTTTCTTTTTATATACTTTGTTACTATTATAATAAATATATAGAAAAACTAAATACTATTTAATTCCAAATAACCAATTGTATTCTCCGTTATCATTATTACCATTATTACCTTGTTTTGGTTCGTATGTTGGGGTGTTAGTGTAGAAAGGATTTGTATGTTGTTTATCACTAAACATTTTGTCATTAGATTTATTTGTGGTGTTTACCCAACTGTCTAACATTGCCTTAGTTTGTTTCTCAACGTGTTCTAATTTTTTAAAAGAAGTTTGTATTATAAATATTACCATTGCATATGCCATAATAATATCATCATGATATCCTTCCATATGATCTGGTCTACCTCCTTTATAAACAAAAGTTTTAAGTTCAGAAATCATTCTTTGTGAACGTATAATAGTTTTATTCTCTCTAATATGTTCTTCTAATTCACTAACCATTTGTAATCTAGTGTTACCAACATTAAATCCAGGTACCTTATCACCTTGTTTATACACAGTTTTTGCATACTTTTCGGATAACTTTCTACTTTTAGGGTCATCATAATGAAGATGTTTATATTCCATCTCCAGAAGTTTTAAAACTGTTGCAACACCCATACCACCTGTAATATCTACTATAGTATATGCATTATACATATTACCATATTTATAAACTATTTCTGCCAATATATCTGGTGGTAACTTATGTTTAAATTCTGCAACTTGTTCTAAATTTTCAAAATCTAATATAACTATAGTAGAACTATCTTTACCATCACCCCTACTAACATCAACACCCATAATGTATTTATGTCCAACTTCAGGTTTTTTCCAAATCCACATACTCTTCTCAACTTCAGAAGCAAATACAGGATCTTTTACAAAATTTTCTTCATGATACGTAACATACTCATCATCTACAACATTACCTCCTGAACCAATAAATGATACATCGAGCTCTTGTGCGATTTTTTTAGGGTCACCCATATCTGCAGCCATCTCATCATACCAAGGGGATAAAGGTTTCCAACCATCTTTTACCATTATTTCATAATGTTCGATTGTGGATTCATCAGTTTCATATATATTATCCATATATTCCCACCTTAACTTAGTCCTATCTATCGTATCACATATTATCTCTTCTTTTTCCTCATCTTCACCCTTAACCCAATAAAGGTTTCTATTGTATCTAACATCATGATACCATTTCATTTCTACTAAGTTAAAATTGTTATCACCTGTTTTAGATTTGTCATAAGTTTTATAATATAGAGGGTCCATACCATTAGGGGTGGATATTAACGCAATCTTACCACCAGTACCTAATGAAGCTAAAGCCGCACCAAATACGTCTGCACCATTATCGATAAAGGCTGCTTCATCCATAACTAAGAATGTTGGTGTAAAACCCCTTAACGCATCTTTAGATGTTGCTAGTGCTCTAATTTCACAACCATTAGACTTTAATTTAAGGTGTCCTTTTGAATTTATTTCTAAATAATCACTATTCTCATTTAAACCCCAAACCCAGTAAGGTATCTGATCTAAAAAGTCTTTAACTTTTTTTAAGAACTCTTGTGCTAGTGTCTGTTTGTTCGCCAAAATCAACACTTTAGAAGGGTTGTCAGGGTCACCAAATGCAGATCTAACTGCAATATATGCCGCAGTAGTTGTAGACACACCTGCCTGTCGAGGTTTGGTTACTAAATTACGATTGTGTTCTTCATATGATTTAATAATCTCTTTTTGTTTGTAAAACAACTTAAAAGGTACCATACCTTCTTGTGTTAAATCAAATGTCTTTAAAAACGTTTCAATACTATAAATAGGATCTCCCAAACAACGAGCAAATATTTTCAATTGTTCTCCTCTATCCATAATTCTTTTTTATATAAATATGATTAAATGTTTAAAATGCAACTAAATTACCTTCTTCGAAAGCATTATAGTTAGGACCTAATTTATATGTAACATTACTACCACCACCTATTTTTTGTATAATACCTGCAGCGTTTGCGGCACTCCAAAACTTAGAAAATTGTCCTGGTCTATCCTCACTACCAATATAATTTAAAAACCCTCTCTTTGTTTTCTTTGGGGTGTCATTCATATAACTTACTAAATCTCTAATCATAGTATCATCCCTCCTTTTAAAAGTATAACCACCTATCATTTTGTCAAATAAAACAATCCCATTTTTTTCTGCAAAATCTTTAACAGTACGAGTAAGGTTTCCTGCATCATTATAATAATCCCTATAATTCATATTATTTTTAATATTAGATGCAATTCTAATTGATTCTCTAGGATCATACTTATCAAATAAGTAAGATACTACGTCATCAATCGTACCACTAATAACTTCTCTTAAAATTTTAGATTTAACACCCCTAATTCCAATCTTATCTACTAGTAACTCTTTTAATTTATTTAAAGAGTTATATTTTTCTAATGGATTATCAGCACTACCAACTATCTCTTCCATTTCTTCCTCTATATAAGTTTCTAATATACCATTTAAACGTTCATCTAAATGATCCATGTGCAAACCACTAAGTTTAGGTATAATAGTATTTTCAAACCAATCACGTATTCTTTTACTATGTTTAAACATACGTTCATCAAAACCATATTCACTAAAGTAAACTTTTAGTGATTCTGTAGGACTTAAATTTTCAACCCTATCGAAAAACTTATTAAGAAAACGTTCTTCTTTAGGATGTAAATTATCCTCTACTATTCTACTTAATTGACTCTCTGTTAGTTTAATCTTCATATTATAAATTACCTAATACGTTATCATTTAAATGTTCTGCGATTTTTATATGATCGGGATAAAAATAACCCATATCTGGAGTTTGTAACATTTCATTCTCACAATCTAATAATTCTTCTATTACATTTAAAAAATAACTTTCATTTTCTTGTGGAAATTCCCCCTGACACTCTAAATACTCATAATTGACATCCATAAATTTATCTGTAATATCGAACTTAAGTATGTATTTATCAGAACCTCCTTCTTTTTTTGATTTTACCATATCCCATTCAGGTTTAGAACCAATAACTGAAATTACTTCTTTTATCATATCACCACTTAATTCACTTTCCGCCGCAGATTCATATGCCCACCTATAAAAATTCTTTAATTCCAAAGCTAAATTACCAAACATACTTTCATTTTCTATTAACTCACCTAATAAATCATTATCCAATAACATGTCTTCTCTTAACCCATCCCCATCTGGGTCTTCATCATATCTTTCAGGAACACCATCAAACTGTCTACCAATAAAATTATTTTCTTTAATATATTCTTTTATGTGTTTTAAAGATTCTTCATCTAGGTTATCCCACACTTCATTAATTAAATCTACATCAAACCAACCATATAAATCTGACCAATCCTCTGACAATATCTTTTCTGCGGTATCCCTATCATCATCATTATATAATATAGATAACTCCTCCCAATTATCACATATTAAATATATTTTATCCCCTTCCATTTGAATATCACCATAAACAGATTTAGGTTCTTTACGTTTATTAAATTTAGATGGGTTAATAATAAATGTGTCTAACGTATAATATTTGTCTATCCATCCTGTACCATTTAAAATTTTATAAGGATTATCAACGTTATTTCTTAAAAGACCTTCTCCTTCGTAACCAGCAATATAATCAACAAAAGGATCTACACCAACAACGTTAACAAAAAAATTAAACACACCAAACATAATCTCCTCATATGAATAACTATCTGACCCTAATAACTCATCTATCTCAGTTATAAAATCAGGTATGTGATATGAGTCTTCATATTTTTTATACAACTTACTCATTATCTTATTAAATAAATTTATCTCTCGTGGTTCTAACATTATTTGTTTATTAATAAATATTGATTTAAAATAAAAAATCCCACCTATTGATGGGATTTTTTATATAATAAATTTATAGATTATAAATACTTATGGAGTTTCTCAACGGTTTCAAAATCACCGTTGTCCAATGCGTCATCAATTAAATCTTGTATTTCTCTAGGTGACATCTCAGAATAATCAACCTCTTTAGGTTCTGTTAACATAGGATCTTCTTCTACTTCACCACCTAAATTGTCTAATATATCATCCATATCATTATATCCTGTATCACCTAAAATATCATCTAAACCTTCTGATGGTTCATCTTCATGAATATCTTTTAGAGTTTGGATAACTTCTTTACACTTTTGACTACCACTTAGAATTTCTTTCATAAATTCATGAAATTGTTTCGCTGGTAACTTAGTTAATTCTTGAAATAACCATTGTTTCATATCGTAATTATCACTACCTACACAATCTAAGAATTTTTCCCACATACCAGGACCTAATCTCATTCCCCATATTTCACCTTCTACTGTATCCGCTTTCTTAATTACTTCTGTTTGTTCTTCAAAATCTAAATGTCCGTCCGCCCAATTGATTGCAGATAATTCTAACGTACCTTTAATTAATTCATGTACTAATAATGGGAATATCCATGCCTTTGCAACTACAACTGGAATTTCATCATCTTCTTCGATATCTACTTTTTCCATTTCTTCTTCTTCATCCTCATCTTCTGGTGCTTCAGCTTTTCTCCACTCAATTTTTTCTACACCACCAGCTTGACCTGCCATTGTACTATCAGGAATAATCCAATACTGAAAATCTGCGAGTGACATAAGTTTACCATATAATCCCATAAGTCTAGGGTCAATAGAATCTAATTCATCTGCAACCATATGAAAAATATAGTGTCCTTTTTTAGAAGCACCTTGCATCAATGCGTTTATAACTCTCCTTTTATCGACTTCCATCTCTAACTCCTCCATTCTTTTCGCACTTTTTGGTGCCTTTGGGGTGTCGAAATCAGAACCATAATCTTCTTCGTCTTCTTCGTCTTCATTATCAAAACCTAAATCAGAACCTGGAGGTGAAAGGGTTGCTTCTAACATTTGATCTGGTATATCAAACTCCTCTGATACGATGTCTACTGCCAATTGTTCTAATGCGTCTTTGTGTCTAGTTTCAATTTGACTAACTTCACTCATTATTTGGAACATCTGTTGCATCATCATTGGATTAATTCTATCTATACCATGATATCTTTTTACTTTATTAATAATCTCTTTAAATCTTTTACTAGCCATTTTTTCAGAATAATTTTGTAAATCAGAACCCACAGGCATAGACTTACTTTTACCAAAAATATGTTCACCACTTCTAAGTTTACCTTCAATATCTGGATTCATTCTTTCGGGATGTTCTGGATCATATTCAATCGCTTCTACAATCCTATTAATTCTTAATTTTTCACTAAGAACTCTTTTTGTAACTTCACTTATAATATTTTTTCTTTTCATTTTAATATTTTTTTATATTACCAATCATATACTACTGATGTCCACATCTTCCATGCCTCATTAGCCAATTTTTCAAATACCCTTTGAACATTTCTAGTTTCATGATCACCATTAGTTCTTTCAATTCTTTTTAAAGAGGCTCTGATTAATACATCTCTAACTGCTTGTTTTTTATCTAGTAAATAGTTGATGACTTCTATTTTTTCTTCTAATGAATCTAATTCACTTTGATATAACCCACTGTCTTCCCCTTCGTTTTCTATATCATACTCTAAAGCTTCTTTTTGTTCTTCTAAAGATTCAATATCCATTTTTTGTCCGTATAACCATCTATGTAAATCCTTTTTAGTCCAATTAAGTAGTGGGTACGCACCAAACATATTGATAAGACCACTTTCCCTAAGTTTTTCTAACCAACCTACAATTACACTAAATTCACTTCTATTTAATTCTGGTACAATATGTAATTTCTTACCTCTATTTTCGTTCATTGTTTTTAGAATTTACGTATTCCATTAACTCACCTTTTTTCATTTTAGGGTTAATAGATTCTTTTCTCCTATGTGGTTTCTTTATTGAACCTTCATAACCTATTGATGCAGTGCAAACTGCATATGGGTTATAGTCTTCACCTCTTTCTTTGTTTTGTTTTTTTACATCTTTAACACAACGTTCCCACTTTTTTTTATGTATAGGACTTTCTTTTTCTTTTTTGGACTCATTAATATTAAAATAATATTTACTTTGATTTTTATTTAAAAAATTCTCAGTCATTATTTTTTTTATTATGTCCTTCTTTTTCATTACTTTCTATTTAAGAATTTTTTGAATAAGTCTTTTGTTGATTCGTTCTTACTAGTTACTGTCATACCACCATCTTTATTTAACATAACTGAACCACTTTTTTCTATATTAATACCTACACCCTCTTGTTCTGCTCTTTTTACTTCATCTGGCGTATATTTTGTTTGTTTAACGGTTGTTTCTTCCGCCTCATCAATATAGTAACCTTCTTCGTCATATTGATCACTAACGTCTATTGGTTCGTCATAATCTCTGTAATCAGGTTGTACTGGTGCGTTTCTCATATAAATCTCAGGATATTGTTTCGCCATTCTTCTTAAGATTGCGTCTGGATTTTTTCTCATATATCTAATAACTGCAGGATCCATATCATCACCATACTTACCAAATACCCCTTCAATACCTTTTTCTCTAGGTGTTGGTTTAAAATCTCTTTTACTATAAGTGTCTCTCATCTCATAGTCTTCATCTAAATAATTTTCCATCAACTTACGTCTAGTTGCTCTTTTAATTTCTGATTCGTAAATTTTAATTTTCTTTCCCATAACTTATGTGTTTATTGTTTCTTTTTCATACATTATTATCATATCTTTTTCATAAAGTTTATCTTCTACTGAAGAAATTTTTTCACCAAATGAAAAATATAATCTTTTATCTGGATAATCATCATATCCTTCCATATTTTCCCAAGCCATTGCAACTATTCCGTCAACTGCGTCCCACATTGCAAATGAGTCAGATTCTTGTACTAAATCTAATTTTAAATCTGTATTTAATACACCTGACTTCTTTATAAATTTCCCTTCTGGTGGTTCTGGATTACCCGATGATGGATAAGAGTCCCACCCTTCTCCGTCTATGTCTTCTAAAATATCCGAAAAGAGGAACTCATAAATGTAATTCCCCTTCCAGTTTTGTCCTATTTTATTTATATAAACTAAGTTCATTATCTAAACATACCTCTTCTTCTATAAGATGGACGAGGTTTGTCACTTCTATCCATTTTTTTAGCTTTAGGTCTAGGATCAACTTTAGGTCTTTTAATAGTTCTCCATTTATCTCCTTTACCTGGTTTAGTAGTAGGTTCTTTAATTCCTGGTTCTTTAACAGGTGCCTCAGAGTTTCTTAAAAAATCAATATCTAATTCAATAAAGTCATCACCACTATTGTTATCCATTGCGAAATCCAATTCACCATCATCGTTGTTGTCCATATCTAATCGATTAGGGATACCATCAAAGTCTCTATCTAAATCGTTAGTAGCATCTAAGTAACCTTGTCCTGTAGCGATAGCGTCCATAACATCCATCTCTTCTTCATCTATATTACGTCTTCTATCTTTTCTACCTTTACGTAACATTTTGAAGTCTTCAGCGTCAACCTTACCATTTTTATTTCTATCTAATTTGTGTTGTTTACCTACGAGTTTTTCATTCATTATGTCTTCTTCATCCATAATGTATGCTTCTTTATCATAATGTGGGAACCTTTTATCTGTCGCCTTAGAACCCATATGGTGTTCGTTTGGTCCACATTCCATACACATCCCTTCAGTCAATCTACCACCACATTCTTCACAAAGTTCTCTTCTTTCTTTTAAAACTCTTTTAAGTGATTTTTTTGTAGTTCTTCTTAAGAAAGATTCCATTAATTGTTTTTTAGAAAAAACTCTACTTTCATTTTTTTCTTCTTTATCTTTTTTACATTTAAGTTTTACTCCACCACACTTACATTCACCTTCAGATTTTAAATCTGACATATTATCGTCAGTTAGAATAATACATTCTTTACCACTTTTAGCACCTTGTTTCAATAAATCATCTGCATCCACACCTTTAGCTTCAGGATAAATTAAACATTTACCACCACAAGTACAAATTCCTTCCTCTTCTAACATTTTAAGTTGTTCTTTTTTAACATTAACAACTTTTTTATCATCATCGTCATCTTCTTTGTCTTCACCTTCAGATAATTCTTCACCACCTTCTTCTGGTGCCTCTTCAGTAGTTTCTTCTTCAGCGTCTAAATCCATATCCACTTCTTCATCACCACCTTCCATATCGAAATCATCACCTTCTTCATCTTCATCACCACTCTCTATTTTTTCGATGATATCTTCTTTATCTTCTTCATCCATTTCGTCTAAATGCATTGCCGATATAATTGAGTTGATTACGTATTTTTCTAAATCTAAATCAGCTTCACCCATATCTCTTAACATCTGTCCAATTTTACCAGTATACTTTTGAATCTTTTTAGTGTCTCCGTCTTCGTCACCTTCTTCATCGCCCATACCTTCGTCACCAAACTCATCTCCACCTTCTTCATCGAACTCAACATCTGCGATATCTCCACCCATATCAATATCAACCTCATCTTCTACCTCATCCTCTACAGGTACCTCCGCTTTAGGTGCATCAACTTTAAGTACTTTCTTTTGTTCTTCTAAATCTGCGTCCGCATCAGAAATAATTTCTTTCTTTTCTTCTTCTTCATCATCTTCTTCCATAACAAATCCGAAACCTGCACCACCACCAAAGGCAACACCATCAGATTCAAAAATGTTAGTATTAGAATCAATACCATATGACTCATTTAACATATCAAACTTCATATTTAAATGTTTAATTGCTTCAGCATATGAATTATACCTCTCATCATATTTATTTTGAAGTCCACCTACATAACTAAAGTCTTCTGCTAAGAATTTACCTGAAGTTTTATTAGATGTCTTAATAAAATAATCGTGATTTTCTCTAATGACACCATAAACAATACCATTAGGTCCTTTTTTTACTAATTCTAATTCAGAAAATGATTTACTTTCATTTAAAGTATTCATTTTTCCCATAAGATCTAACACCCTATTAAGTTTGTCTTGACCTTTTAATGTTTTTGGATTTATATTTCTTCTCATTTTTATATTTTTATATTTTTTATCCGTTAGTTGGTAAACCTGTTTTAATGTTTACAAATTGATATTGTTCAGTACCACCAGTTGAACTTATTAAACCAGTTTTAAATAGTCCCGCAGGTTTTGGATTTCCTAATAGTAGGTAAGCTGCGTTTAATGTAGTACCATCTTCTTGTACGATAATATCTATAGTTTCTCCCGCAACTGTTGGTGTGAAACTTGTACCATTAATTGTTAATGCAACACTCGCAGTTACAATATATATTGCACTATATACGTTATTATCAAAGTCTGCATTACTACTGTTATGTATTACTGAATATGTCCCAGTTAAATATGTTCCCATAATTATGTTTTATTAAATAAATATTGCATTTTTTATAAAAAAACACAAATTAAATTATAATATATTCTTAAGTCTTATTTTGGATTCATCTAAAGTAAGTGATTTGTCATATGACTTAGTTTCAATCTCACTTAATTTATCTAAATACATAGTTCTTCTTAGTACTTTAAATGCAATATTTTCGAATGAATACTCACCTTCACGATCTAACCCAGTTTGTCTCATTTTCTTAATTTTATCTTTAAGATTTTTAATCATTCTGATTGTTTTGTCGTAGTCTTCGTGTTTGTACATATAATAGATATCATATATTGCATCAATTATATTATTTACCTTTTGTTCTACTTTTTTAGAATCTATTTCTTTTTTAGTGATATCTGGCTTAATAACCCACCCATCCCACATTATAGAATATACACCACTAGATACGTGTGGTTCTTCAGTATCTTGCATATATAACTCCACGTCATAACCTTTTATTGTTATGTCGTGTTTCTCATTCCATAAATTCTTTTTGGAGTTAAAGTATTCTTTTACTAATTCCTCATTCTCATCTACCTCACTGAAATTCACTAATATATGTAAATCTACATCTGAGAATCTAGACCAATTAAAATTAGCCAAACTACCTGTTAATATAATATCATCTATATCTACCCAACCTACATTTAAAGTTTCAAAGAAATCATCTGCAATCATAAGAAGTCTTCTCCTTACATCTTCATGCATGTGTTGTTCTTTATCGAATATTTTTGGGTTTAAACTTGACTGAACCTCAAAAGAAGATAAGTCAATATCTTCTTTTTTTATTATGTCACTAACTTCTTGTTCTGTAATTTTTTTTATATCCATAATAATAAATATTTCTCTTTATGGATAAATATCATAAAAAATAGAAACGGGCGTATTACTATTTAATCGTTAAGTAACTTTTTTTCTTCTTTTTTATCTATTTTGTTGTGTAGGCGATCAAACTCACTACACATATGATTGACTAATTTATCGGATCTTGAATCAATCCTTTTGTCAACCTTACATATGTAATCATACAACTTTTCATATTTCTTGTCGTATATATTGTGTATATCTTCTACACTTCTATCTATTAATCTATAATTGTTTTCTATGTCTTCTCTAAGACTACTTTCTACCTTTTCGGCATAGTGTTCCAAACTAACCATTGTTTCAACATCAACCTTACCTTTTAACCTATTTAGGACATTTACAATAGATAAGACTATTGCAACCACGCCTAAAGTAGACAAAACTGACACTGTTATTAAAATTGTATCCATAATTTTTATTTTTTATTTATTTATTATTAATCGAAACGCCCGTTTCTATTTATTTACTATTGTGATAATTTCGTATCTCCACCCACTATCTGAATTAGTGTTTAATATTTCACACATTTTAATTACCTGTTCAAATTTGTTAGTTTCGAACACTACACCTGTGGAGTCTAATAAAATTACGTGTTGTGGTTTACCACTATTAACCATAATTTTTTTTATCTGGTAGGAAGGTTTTTTCATAACGTACTTTTAATTTCTTCTATTTGTTCTACTAAAGGTTTTACATCTACTAAATCTTTTGATTGTGAGTATGAATATTTTTTTATCACACTATGTAATAACTTACCCTGACTTTCACTTTTTTCGAACTTTGAATAATCTGTGAAAGTAACCCCTTCGTACACATATTGTCTACCAGAGTTAAATATTATTGCCAATTTTTTTTGATTGGTTATATACTTTGAACCTAAAATATTAGAGGAGTCATAAAGACACTCTATGGATCCGTTTTCTTCGTGTTTTATTAAAACCATAATTAATCTTTTAAAAGTTTATATGAATGTATTTTTTTAAGTTCGTAAACATCTCCTTTAATTTCGGAGGGTTCATTTATCGAAACTCTATTTTCTTCAGTAATTAAAACATAATTACCTGTTATAACCATTGCAGAATCTTCATATTCTACTCTATCAGTTGGTTTACCTTCTTCATCTTTTAGAAGGATTACTATTTTTCTAAATGTCGGTGCGCTTGGTATCATATTTACAAATATATAAAAATTTTATTATTTAGTCAAATAAATTGTGTTAAAATATTAAGGATTGTTAATGTGTTTACCTTTAATTTTGTAATAATTGACATCTATACCCTTATCATCTAACATATTTTTAGGTATATATGTTTCACCAGTATCTAAATAATGGTTCATTCTCTTTCTACCAAAACTAATATTAAACTCAACTAAGTCTATACCGATAAATTTTCTATTATTTTTTAGTGAAGCTACACCAGTAGTGGATGAACCTGCAAATGGATCTAAAACTATATCATTTTCATCACAACCTATTTTAACAAACCATTCTGCTAACTCAACACTAAAAGGTGCAGGATGTAAAATACCTGGATTTGTTTCAGACGCTGCGATAACTACATTGTGTGGTAATGAACCTTTAGAGTTTAACTCTCTCATTTGTGAATCATATACCCCATCTCTAGAATTAATAGTAGTAACAGGTTTCTCAAAACGTTTTTTAGTTACTTCAGAATGTTCTGTTCTACAATTGTCTGCCCTAAACTTTGGTTTGTTAGAATTAGAAAAATGGAATACGTATTCATATCTATCTATCGCCCTATACTTACAGTTTGTTGGTATGGCGTTTTTCTTAAACCATATATAGGGTTTTGCAACCATATGCCAACCCTGTTTTCTCATTTTATATTTTAACTCATCAATTACGGGATGTACAACACCCTTATCTATTTTATCATTAATATTAAGAAAGAAACTACCGTTTGGTTTTAAAACTTTAAGAAATAATTCTGTAAATTCTAAAAACCAATCTGCGTAATCGTCCACATGTATCGATCCAATTTCACCATCATCATTCCCACTATAATTTTTTCTCATTGAGAAGTAGGGTGGTGATGTAAATATCATATCTACTTTTTCCCCTCTCTCAATCATATCTTTTAGTACGATTTTTGTATCACCTAATTGTAATTTGTATTGACTTTCCATAATATTATAATTAACTTTGAAACAAAGATAATGATATTTATATAAAAAAACAAATTTATTATGAGAAATGTGTTACCAAAAGTGAAGAGAATCATAAATATGTCGTTAAAGCAGGCGAAATATTATGGTGATGATGTAGTTAGAATAGAACATATTGTAATATCCTTAATAAATGATTATAATAATAACGCAATTAATACGTTATTAAAAATGGGTGTGGATGTGGACAAACTACATAAGAAAATCGAAAAAAAACTTATGATGGAGAAAGATGACTTTGATCAGGTTAAAACTACTTCGAAAGACATTCCGTTAGATGATATTACAGAAATATCTTAAAAGGTGCGGAAAAAGAGTGTGATAGTTTAAATGACTCTTATTTAGATACACAACATATATTATTAGCTTCTATAAAAGTAAAAAGTGATATGAGTAATATTTTTAAAAATATGAAAATTAGTTATAGAAAATGTAAAAGTAATGTAGTAAGTTCTATAGAACCCGCAGAAACTGATGGTGAAGGTAGTGGTTATAAAAATAGAAAAAGTAAAAGTAGTAGTAAGAATACTGAAACACCTATATTAGATAACTTCTCAATAGATGTAACTAAAAGAGCAGGTGAAGGTAAAATTGACCCTGTAATTGGTAGGGATGATTCTATTAGAAGAGTTGCTCAGATATTGGCTAGAAAGAAAAAGAACAATCCTGTTATTATAGGTGACCCTGGTGTTGGGAAAACTACTATAGTGGAAGGTTTAGCCCTTAAAATCGTACAAGGTGAAGCACCTAGGACATTATTAGATAAAAGAATAGTTTCTTTAGATTTAACTTCTTTGGTTGCAGGTACTAAGTATAGGGGACAATTCGAAGAAAGAATTAAAGGTATTGTTGACGAATTAATGGAAGTGGATAATGTTATCCTATTTTTGGATGAACTTCACAATGTTGTAGGTGCAGGTAACAGTAGTGGTTCTATGGATGCTGCGAATGTATTAAAACCCGCATTGTCGAGAGGTGACTTACAATTAATAGGTGCAACTACCTTAGATGAGTTTAGAGAACACATAGAAAAGGATGGTGCATTGACAAGAAGGTTTCAACAAGTAATCATCGATCCACCTTCAGTAGAAGACACTATTAAGATTTTAAACAAAATTAAAGATTCGTATGAATCATACCACAAAGTAGAATACCCACAAGAAACCATTGAACAATGTGTTAAAATGGCAGATAGGTATATCACTGATAGAGAATTTCCTGACAAAGCAATTGATATTATGGATGAGGTAGGTTCTAAAAGTCAAATTAATATTAAACCACCTAAATCTATCAGTAAATTAGAAAGTGACATCTTAAAGATTAAAGATAAAAAGGGTGAAGTCGTTAAAAAACAAAAATACGAAGAAGCTGCCAGACTTAGAGATGAAGAAAGAATCGTAAATGAAAAATTAGATATTGAAAAAGATAAATGGTTAGAAAGTTTATCTAAAGACAGAACTCCTATAACTACTGAAGATGTTAATGAAGTTGTTGCATCTATGACAGGTATACCATTGAAACGAATTAGTGGGGATCAGGGTAAGAGAATGTTAGATATGGAAAAAGATATGGAAAAATCTATAATTGGACAAGAAATGGCGTTAGAAAAGATTGCCAAATCTATTAGAAGAAATAGAGTGGGTATAAGAAACCCAAAGAAACCTATTGGTTCATTTATGTTCTTAGGTCCCACAGGTGTTGGTAAAACACATATTGCGAAGAAACTGGCGGAGTTTATGTTCGGAGACGAAGATTCTCTCATTAGAATGGATATGTCAGAATTTCAAGAAAAACACTCAATCTCTAGATTAATTGGTTCTCCTCCAGGATACGTTGGACATGAAGAAGGTGGGCAACTGACTGAAAAGGTGAGAAGAAAACCTTACTCTATTGTGTTGTTTGATGAGATAGAGAAAGCCAACAAAGACATTTACAATACATTATTACAGATGTTAGATGATGGACAATTAACCGATAGTGCGGGTAGAAAGGTAAACTTTAAAAACTGTATGGTTATTATGACATCTAATGTTGGTGTTAAAAAATTAAATGATTTTGGTACGGGTGTTGGTTTTGGTACTAAGTCTAAAATGGAAAGAGAAGATGAGATAAAAGAAAGTTTATTAACTGATGAACTTAAAAAACAATTCCCACCAGAATTCTTAAATAGATTAGATGACGTTATTATATTTAAATCACTTACCAAAGAACAGATAGGTAAAATAGTTGAGTTAGAAATCAATAAATTAGTTAGTAGGGTTTCTGAAATAGGTTATACGTTACAAATTAATAAAACCGCTAAAGATCATTTAGTGGAAGTTGGTTATGATGAGGAGTATGGTGCAAGACCTTTAAATAGGGCGATACAAAAACATATTGAAGATCCTGTTTCTGAGGAGATTTTAAGTGGTAGAGTAGAAGAAGGACAAACAATTAAGGTTAGTTATTCTAAGTCAAAAGAGGAGATTGTAATAAAAATATCTTAAAAAATTTGTTTAATCGAATTATTTGCCTTATATTTGTAGTATAAAATCAAACAATATGAAAAAATTAATCACATTATT